>JGI997J19993_1000059_pt1 | contig 48996 bp, 48 predicted proteins | sample Etolagbewater25m_FD_19993 | JGI IMG/M metagenome (IMG submission 19993)
CCTGTTCCATCAAGAGAGATGCTGATTGTGATGTCGGTCTCTTGTGTCTTTCTTGCTGCCGTTGCCCTGCGGGTCTGTTTTTCTTCTTGTTCTGCCATAAAGAGGGGTTGATAAAACTTGGCTTGGATTTTTTTTAAAAGTTGCTAACTTAAGGGCCTTATCTGATAAAGATACACTATTTGAGAATTAATTAAAGCGGCCGGGACATGCATGTTTTTATTGTCGTTTTAGGACTGATAGCCTCACTGCTCCTTATCGGGGTCATTATGCTGCAGAGTCCGAAAAGCGGTAGCGGCCTGACAGGCGGCATAGCAAGCCTGGGCACAGTACAGACCATGGGAGTCAGACGGACGGGTGACTTTCTCGGGCGTGTGACAGCCATTCTTGCGGGTGTTGTCATGCTTCTCTGTTTCATTGCCGTATTTACCCTTCCGGAAAGGGCAGGAGTAAAGACAGGACAGAAAAGCATACTGCAGGAAACACCGGTTACCGCACCTCCAGCTGTTCCCTCAGCACCAGCGCTTCCCGCAACACCGCTCAAGTAGTTTTTTTATGCACTCGTGGCTCAATTGGTAGAGCAAGTGACTCTTAATCACTGGGTTCCAGGTTCGAGTCCTGGCGAGTGCACCATGCAAAAGACCTCTTATGAGGTCTTTTTTTTGTGGTAGGTAATAGGGGACGTTGTTGAATATCGTGAATAACTTTATTCACGATATTCAACAACGTCCCCTAGTTCGTCCCCTAGTTTTCGGCTGCATCTTTTGGGGGGAAGATGCGGCTGTTTTTTTTATTGTATATTCTTCCACACTGAAGAGATGGGCCCCCGGGTCCGCACATTAAGAGCAATGAAGGAATGAAACTGATAGACCGTTACATACTCAAGGCACATGTCGGTCCTTTTTTCTTTGCCTTCCTTACCATCATTTTTGTGCTGATTCTGCAGTTCTTTGCCAGTTTTGCTGATCGTTTTATTGGTAGGGGAATCGGGTTCGGGGCTCTGGTGGAACTCATTGCTCTACAGTCGGCATGGATGGTGGGGCTTGCAGCTCCCATGGCTGTGCTGATTGCCGTTGTCATGGCGTTCGGGGCATTGACCACAACTTCGGAAATGACTGTTTTCCGTGCTTCAGGCGTGTCGCTCTATCGTCTTATGATTCCCATTCTTCTTGCAGGCCTGGTACTTTCTTTTTTTGTGGAGCGGTTCAATAATGTTGTGCAGCCGCTTGCCAATTATCAGGCCCGGTCGCTGATGGATGATATTGTGAAGGCGAAACCGAATTTTGGGATTACTGAAAATGCGTTTTCTCCCTTGGTGGACGGCTATTCGATTCTTGTCCGGAAGTCCGATGAGCGTACCGGTGGTATTGGCGACATTATCATTTACGATTCAACACGGCCTGATTTCCGGAGTGTGATTACAGCTGAAGAGGGGCGTATCAGCTTTTCTGATGATGGCGGCTATCTTCTTCTGACGCTTCGGAATGGAGAGATTCATGAGGTTCAGCAACCGGATTACAGGCTCTATCGGAAAATGTCGTTCCAGCAGCATCGGTATGTTTTTGAATCTACGGGTTTTGGTTTTTCGCGAAGTGACGACAGGCGCAACCGTGCCGGCGGGAAGGAACTGTCAGCAAAGGAGCTGCTGCTTGTGGCGGGTGAATACCAGAGAAAGGTGGACGACTCTGAAAAGCATATAGGTATGTCGCTTGAAATGTTCGAGCAGGCGCTCTCTGTTGTGACTCCGGCCGGAGCGGTAAGCTATCCTCAGCTCAAAAGCCCCAATGCGGCAGCGGCGTCTGCGGTGGCAGGTTATCTTGACAGGCAGCTCGCTGTTCTGCAGAGTGAGTTGACGAACAGGGATGTGAATCAGGGAATGGTCAACCGTTTCATGGCTGAATACCACAAGAAATATGCCCTTGCATTTGCCTGCTTTTTCTTTGTGCTTGTGGGTGCGCCTCTTGGTATTCTTGCCCGGCGGGGTGGTTTTGGCATTGGAGCCATTCTCTCTCTCTTCTTTTTCGTTCTCTACTGGATCCTGATGATTGCCGGAGAGAAAATGGCGGTTCGTGGTGTCCTTGAGCCCTGGGCTGCAATCTGGATGGCTGACGCCGTGATGGCGGCAATAGGCCTTACTCTGGTCATCAGCCTTACAGGCGCCGTTTTCAACTCCAATCGTTGATTTTGGCGGATGATTATCAGATTGGCTGTTTGTGGCCTTCGCTGTCTACGGCGACGAAGGTGATGTTGGTGCTGAAGGCCATTTCGCGGATCCCGTTTTCAATTTTTTCGGTATAGGCTTTCACTGAGTAGTCCACTGCGGTGTTGCCTTTGTGTTTCTGTTCGGTGACAAAGGCGAGAATGGTTCCGTTTCGTATGCTTTTGCGGAACTCCACCTTGTCCATGGCAACGGTTACAAAGTTGCGACCGGGATAGTCAAGCGTGACGGCAATGTAGCCGACCTCATCAATCCATTTCAGCAGGTGTCCGCCGAAGAGGAATCCGTAGTGGTTGAGATGTTCGGGCAGGACCAGCTTATAGTTTTCCATTGTGTTTTTTTTCTGAGGGGGTTCAGGGAAGTTCTTTTTCGGGTTTGACCATGAGGACCTTCTCGCGTTCTACAACAACCTGGCCCGGGGGAAGATTCCTTCCTCTGCGGACATGTTTTTTCAGCGTATAGATGACGGGCACGAGCCCTGAGTGTTTTGCTTTTGAGTGCCATGCGGCTATTGCGGCTGCTTTTTGGATTGCGTCGCTATGGTCGGGGCTGGCTCCTTTGAGAACGCAGTGCGAGCCGGAGGTCCCCCTGGCATGGAGCCAGATGTCGTTGGGACGGGCATGTTTGAAGGTCAGGGTGTTGTTGTCGGCAGCATTTTTCCCTATAAGAAGCGTTATGGTGTCGCTGATGCGGATGCTTTTGAAGGGGAGTCGTTCAGCCGTTTTTTTCTGTGCTGCGCTTCCTGTTGACTTTCTTCGCTGCCGGGCGTCTGAGGGTTCTTCGGCGGTCATTCCTGCAAGCTCTGCTTCAAGTTCTGCTGCCTCCACTTCAAGCTTTTTTCTTCGCTTGAGAAGCCCCTCTATTTTCCCTTTTCCTTTTGAGGCTTTCTGGAAATAGTGTTCTGCATTCTGCTGCAGGTTGAGTTCCCTCTGGAGCGGAATTGTTCGGGGCGGGCTTTCGGGGGAGAAGATGTCGGTGAGTGTGATGGATTCAGGTCTTGTTCGCTCCAGGTAAAGTGAGGCGATGAGGAGATGGCCTGAGATCTCATTCTTTTGGGCTTCCGCGGCAACTGCATCGGGGTTTATGGTCTGCAGTTCTTTGCGGATTTTTTTGAGTCGTTCTGTCAGGGTTGAGCGGAGGGGAGGCTCCTGCATAGCTGTGCCGGTGTGGCGGAGTGTGGCAATGCTGTAGGCCGCAAGCCCCTGAAGGATGCTTTCGTGCTGCAGCGATTCATTCAATGGGGAGTGGAGAATACTGAACTCAGGAGCCCCGTCTTGGTTCCTGCCAGTCTGGACATGAGGGTTCTGCAGCTCATGGAGAAGCGTGCGGAAGTGGCTGTGAAGGGCGGTTGCCGGGTGGTGGTTCTCAAGTCTCGTGAGAAGTTCTCTCTGCAGTTTTCTGTCAAATCCCGGCAGGGCGGCGACAGTGTGTTCAATGTCGCCGTTGTGTTGCCGAAGCAGCTCCTCAAAATCTGCCAGCGATTCTGCCAGCGAGTCAAGCTGCTCGATGATTGAGGAACTCTCTTGCTGTTCGGGAAGATGAGTGCCCTTGAGGATGGTGCTGTTTTTGAATGCGTCGATAACCGTTCTCTTTTCAAGAAGAAAGGCGTTGCTGTTTGTGGCGAAGAACTGCAGCATGATGCTGAGGCCGCTCTGGAGCGTGATGGTTATTTCACGGTCGACCGGGGAGATGGCGGCTGATTGTACGGTGTCATCTTCACTGATACGCCAGAGTGAGGCACTCTGCTTCTTTTTCCGGTGATGGCCGCTTCGCATGAAGAGCGCCGTTTTGGGGTTGCGGATGAAGAATGTCAGTTCCAGCGGTTCTCCGGCTCTGCTCAGGAAGCTGAGGACAAGCTGGTTTTTCTCCTGTGAGTGCACCCCCGTAAGGGTTCCTCGTGCAAGCGTTTCATGCAGTTCCCCTGCGGCGTGAAAGAGCGTGAAGTAATTGCGGAACATGGGCTCCAAAAGGTTGCGTGGGCACGATCTTTTTCTCTATTTTAAATAAAATGTCGATTTTTTCGTTCTGATAATGCTGAAAATACTACGGATATGACCGAAGAAAACACGGGCGGCTGCACCTGCGGCGGTGAAGTTGGTGACGGGCACTGCGAACAGGAAAAACGGCTTGGGTGGCATGAGTATTTCATGAGTGTTGCACGGCTGATTTCACAGCGGGCAACCTGCACCCGGGGTCATATCGGGGCGGTCATCGTGCGCGATAACAATATTCTCTCTACCGGTTACAACGGGGCTCCTTCAGGCCTTCCACACTGTAATGAAACCAATTGCAGGATATACCGGAGTACGCACCCCGATGGGACGGTTGAGGAGAATTGCGTCAATACCATCCATGCTGAAATCAATGCCATTGCGCAGGCTGCCAAGCATGGGGTCTCTATCAAGGATGCGGATATATACATTACGGCAAGTCCCTGTATTCATTGCCTCAAGGTGCTGATCAATGTGGGGATCAGGACCATCTACTACGAGAAGCCTTATAAAATCGAGCATATTTCCGAGTTGTTGCGCCTGTCGGGGATACGGCTGGTTCAGGTTCAGGTTGACGGGCCGGAAAAGCATTGTTCATGTTGATTGCTGAGGATTTGCGCCATATGGTGCGCTGCCTTGAGCTTGCCCGTCAGGGGGCCGGGGCGGTAAGCCCCAACCCGATGGTGGGCTCAGTCATAGTGTGTGATGGCGAGGTTGTGGGGGAGGGGTATCATGAGGCCTTCGGGGGCCCTCATGCGGAGGTGAATGCAATCGCTTCTGTTGGTGACGGGGCGGTGCTTCGCCGTTCAACCCTGTATGTGAACCTTGAACCCTGTTCTCATCACGGAAAAACACCTCCCTGTGCAGATCTTATTGTTGAAAAAGGAATCAGAAGGGTTGTCATCGGCTGCGGTGACCCCAACCCTCAGGTGGCAGGAAGAGGTGTGGCGAAGCTCCGTTCAGCTGGTGTGGAGGTGCTGGAGGGCGTGCTGGAGGCGGAGTCGAAACGGCTGAACGAGGCATTCATGACAAGCCATGCCGAGGGTCGTCCTTTTGTTGCTCTCAAACTTGCTGAAACGCTTGACGGGAGGATTGCCACTGCTGACGGGCAGTCGAAGTGGATAACAGGGGAGGCTGCCCGGTTGGAGGTTCACCGACTCCGCTGTTCGTATGATGCGGTATTGAGCGGTGCTGCCACCATCCGTGCAGATGGGTCGCGGTTGACGGTCAGGCATTGTGCCGGGAGGAACCCGCTCAGGGTGGTGCTGGATCCTTCTCTTTCCCTTTCGCCCGATGCTCCGGTGTTCGGTGATGAGGCCAAAACTCTGCTCTTTGCATCACAATCCATGGAGGGATCGCCCTCTGCCCTCAGATATGCGGCCATTGGTGTTGAAATGGTGTTTGTTGAGGAGGGGACAGGCGGTCTTGACCTGCGGGCTGTGCTTGATGAACTGCACCGGCGGCAGGTGCTTTCGGTTTTGGTTGAGTCGGGCGGCCGGCTCTCGGCATCCCTTGCCCGGGAGCGGCTTCTGGACAAGCTTTATATGTTCATTGCTCCCAAACTCTTTGGCGGCGATGCTCTCGCCTCCTTCGCCCCATTGGGCGTCTCTTCCCCCGATGAGGCCCCCGCTTTCAGGTTTGAGCCTCCCCGCCTGGTTGGGGAGGATGTTCTTCTGGAAGCTTACACAGTCAGATAACCTTTCCTAACAATGGAGGATTCGTCATGCTTGATCGTTTTGTTAACAATAGTGACCTTGCTAAACTGCTTCTCAGGTTGTCGGTTGGCGGGCTGATGCTTTTTCATGGCATCAACAAGCTGCAGCACGGGTATGGTTTTGTTGAGAAAATGCTGGAGAAAGCTCATCTGCCCGGTTATCTGTCGCACGGCATTCTGGTGGGCGAGGTTCTTGCACCGATCCTTATTGTGCTGGGGCTTTATACCCGGTTTGCTGCACTCATGCAGGTGGCTGTTATGGTGATGGCCATCTATCTGGTCCACACCGGCGATATGTTTCGGCTGACCGAGCATGGAGCATATGCTCTTGAGCTGCAGGGGCTTTACCTGTTCGGAGCGCTTGCGCTGTTCTTTTTGGGTGCAGGCCGCTACAGGCCCGGCAAAGGAAAAGGGGTCTGGAGCTGAAGGGCGGGGAACTCTCTGGAAGGCGCAGTGGTTGAACCTTCCTGAACTCCAGAGACATGAGCAGGCAGTATTTTTTTTAACTTGAGATTTTATTGTTTTATGGCAACGATTACTCTTAAAGGAAACACAATCCAGACTGTCGGAACCCTTCCTGCCGTCGGCAGCGAAGCTCCTTTTTTCTGCCTCGTCAAAACCGATCTTTCTGAAGCGGGCCCTGCGGATTTTGCGGGAAAAAGAATGGTGCTGAACATTTTTCCGAGTCTCGATACTGCAGTATGTGCGGCATCGGTGAGGCGATTCAACAAGGAGGCATCTTCTTTTGACAATACCGTGGTGCTTTGTATTTCTGCCGATCTTCCCTTCGCACATAAGCGCTTCTGTGAGGTTGAGGGTCTTGACGATGTGATCTCTCTTTCAGTATTCCGCTCGCCAGCCTTCGGCAGTGATTATGGGGTGAGCATAGCTGATGGTCCTCTCAGAGGGCTTCTGTCGCGTGCAGTGGTCATTGTTGATGCGGACGGTCGCATTGCATATACCGAGCAGGTTCCGGAAATTGTTGAGGAGCCTGATTATGATGCTGCTCTTGCAGCCCTTGCATAAAGAGAGTATACATGGCTTGTTTCATAATACCCGAAGTGCCGGCACTCTGCCGGCGCTTTGCGGTTCATGGGGCTGGGGGGGAACCCTGCAGGGTTATATTTTTGCTATATTGATCTCTCTTTTCAAGTCACAACAGTTTGCGCCATGTTTACCGGAATCATAAAAGATGTTGGCACAGTTGGCGGAATAAGCCGCCAGCGTGGGGGACTGCGGCTGAAGGTTCGCCACAGCATGCCGGAGGCTTTTGTTGGCCTTGCGGTGGATGAAAGCGTGAGCATCAATGGCGCATGCCAGACTGTTGTCGGCTGCACCCCCGACAGTTTTGAAGTTGACAGCGTCGAGGAGACGCTCGCAAAAACGACGCTTGGCTCCCTCAGGGAGGGTGCCCTTGTGAATCTTGAACGGGCTCTTCGGCCAATGGACCGCATGGGCGGACATTTTGTGCTGGGTCATGTTGACACTTCTGCTCCTGTTTCCGCCATACGGGAACTGGGCTCTAGCCGTGAAATCACCGTTTCGTTTCCTGCTGCTTTCGCGCCCGTTCTTGTTTCTGCCGGTTCCATTGCCATAGACGGGGTAAGCCTGACGGTTGCCCGTCTTGAGGACAACTCCTTTACTGTTGCTGTTATTCCCTATACCGTTGCTCATACCACGATTGCAGCTCTGAAGACAGGCAGCATGGTGAACCTGGAGTTTGACATTCTCGGGAAATATGTTGCCCGCCGTTTTGATGCACCAGCAGCATCTTCTGTTCCTGCTTCTTCCATGGATGAAGCGTGGCTTCGCCAGCAGGGGTTCTGAATGAACATTCGTAAGGGTACGCCCGACATGTTCGGGGTTTCGGGGGGAGAGGGAGGCAATCCATCGCCTTTCCAGCCTCTGGCTGAGAGGGTCCGGCCCCGTTCACTTGACGATATGAGGGGGCAGGAGCATCTGCTTGGTCCGGATGGTCCGCTTCGCAGGTTTCTTTCGGGAGGCCAGCTCCCCTCAATGATATTCTGGGGTCCTCCCGGAACCGGAAAAACGACGCTTGCCGAGATATGCGCTTCGGCTCTCGGGTTCCGCTTTGAAACCCTTTCGGCTATTGACTCCGGAGTGAAGGAGGTACGCAGGGCTCTTTCCGATGCGGCTTCTGCCAGGGAAAGGGGCGAACGAACGATTCTCTTCATTGACGAAATCCACCGGTTCAACAAGGCTCAGCAGGATACCCTGCTGCATGCCATTGAGCAGGGTGTGGTTGTGCTGATTGGAGCGACTACGGAAAATCCTTCGTTCGAAGTGAACGCCGCATTGCTTTCCAGAATGCAGGTCTATATTCTCAAACCGCTTACGGAGGATGATATTGCTTCTCTTATCCAGCGGGCCATGGACGGCGATTCCCTTTTTGCTTCCCGGAAGGTGGAGCTTGAGGATCCCGGATTTCTGCTCCGTTTCGCTGGTGGCGACGCAAGAAAGGCCCTCAATGCACTTGAGGCGGCTATGTCGCTGGTGCCGGAGGGGGATGGGCCGGTTCAGCTCACTGCCGATGTTTTTGAGCGGGCTCTCCAGCATCGGGCTCCGATGTATGACAAGGGGGGGGAGGCCCATTACGACACCATTTCAGCATTCATCAAGTCGCTGCGGGGGTCTGATCCCGACGCTGCCTTGTTCTGGCTTGCCCGGATGATTGATGGAGGGGAGGACCCGAAGTTCATCGCACGGAGGCTGGTGATTTTTGCCAGTGAGGATGTCGGTAATGCTGATCCCTATGCAATCACGCTGGCTGTCTCAGTGTTTCAAGCGGTTTCCATGATAGGGCTTCCCGAGGCCAGAATCAATCTTGCCCAGGGGGTCACCTACCTTGCCTCATGCGCCAAGTCCAATGCGGCATACGCGGGAATCAACGAGGCTCTTGCCGAGTCGAAGTTGCTGCAGAATCTCTCCATCCCCATGCATCTTCGCAATGCTCCCACAAAATTGATGAAGCGTCAGGGCTACGGTGCCAACTACCGCTATCCCCACTCCTTTCCCGGTCATTTTGTGGAGGAACACTATTTCCCCGAAGGGATGGAGCCAAAAACATATTACCGCCCGACTGAAGAGGGGCGTGAGAAATTTCTTGCTGATCGGCTCCGTTCTCTTTGGAAGAACCGTTACTGAAACAAGTCTATAATCCTGTAAATAACTAATTTTTTGATGGTTAAGAATATTGTCGTCTCTTTCATGCTTGTTGCTGCTTCGTTTACCCCTGTCCATGCAGCAGATAAGGCTCCGAAAGACTCTTCTGTCGCGGGGGAGTTGCGGGTGAGGCTTGAGGACGCGGTGCGAATCGGGCTGCAGAAGAGCCGGACGCTTGAATTGGCACGCCTTGACAGAAGGATGAGCTCTGAAAAACTGATGGAGGCAACCTCTCCCGTGCTGCCCCAGATCACCTCCGGCTTCACTTATACCCGTTCACTGCAGCCCTCCGTCATGTTTCTGCCGAACTTTCCGGCCGTTACGAGTCCGATGGAAATCAGTTCCGACAATTCCGCCACTGCGACGCTTGAGGTGAGCCAGTCTCTTTTCAATGGTTCCGCCTATGCTTCCATCCGTGCGGTTGCAACGGCCGGGAAAATGAGCGATGAGGCTTACCGGAATGCAGAGTCGGCGGTTCTTTCCGATATTTCCATGGCTTACTACGATGCTCTCATTTCGCGCGATCAGCTGAAGCTTGTAGAGGAGAGTATTGCCCGATGGGAGGAATCCAGAAAGGATACACAGGCCATGTTCCGTCAGGGGGTTGTTGCCGATATCGATACCCTCAAGGCCTTTCTCTCGGTTGAGAACCTCCGCCCTGATCTCATTCAGGCAGAGACCAGAGTGAATGCCACCATGACCAGGCTGAAAAACACCATGGGTGTTTCGCTTGAAACCCCTCTGGTTCTTCTCGATACCCTCTCGGTTGGTTCCCGCTCCTATCCCGGCGACCTTGCGGCTGCCTGGAGCGAGGCGATGGAGAAGCGCCCCGACATCCGTCAGCTGGAGCTGCAGGTCAAGGCGGAAAAGGATAAAATTACCGCTGTTCGTGCCGAGCGTTTTCCCATGCTGACCGCTGTTGGTCAGCTGGAGTCGCAGACCGCCTTTGATGACGAAGTTCAGCTTTCCGATTCCCGATGGCCCGTTTCCTCGTGGGTTGGCGTGCAGGTGAGCCTTCCCATTTTTACCGGTTACCGTATCAGTTCGCGGGTGCAGCAGGCCAAGATTGCGCAGTTCCAGACAATGACCCGTCTTGAGGATCTCAGGGCGAATGCAATGGCTGAAATTGAGCTGCGGCTTTCGGCTTGGCGTGAGGCTGAGAAGCGCATTGATGTGCAGTCGAGCACCATAGCTATGGCGCAACGGGGGTATCGGATATCGTTGCTCCGTTTCAGGGAGGGTGTGGGTTCGCGTCTGGAGCTGACCGATTCAGAGCTGCAGCTCAACAAAGCAAGGACCAACTACCTGCAGGCCGTTTATGACTACCTTGCTGCCGGCGTCCTGCTCGACCGATCTCTCGGGCGTATTCCCCGCTGAGCGTTCAGGTTGTTTTTTGTACCGTGTAAATGACTGATGAGCTTCCTGTGGGGTTCAGAACAGAGCGGAGGGTGAAGCGTCCTGCTCGAACAAGTGCGGCTGGTATGTTTCGAGCACCGTGCGGTTTTCGGGTGCCTGTTGCAAGGAGCTTTTCACTGAGAAGGGTGTTGTAGATGGTGTCGGGCAGCCATTGGGAAGTATTGCTGAGGGTGAGGCCATGGAGTGCCAGCAATGCTGAAAGAGTGTCGGGCGTGAAGTGCCAGAGGTGTCGGGGGGCGTCCCATGCAGCCCAGTATGCCCCGTAGTGTTGTGCATCGTAGCTGAACGGATTGGGAAGTGCGAGGATGATCTTTCCGTCTGGAGCAAGAAGCCGTTCCATCTCTTGGAGTGTGGCGTGAAGATCGTCAATATGTTCCAGTGTATGCCAGAGAACGATGCGGTCATACCCTTTTTCGTTCTCCGCCAGTTCGCCCAGAGCGTGAAGTATCCTCAGTCCGTATCGTTCCCTGGCGTAAGCAGCTGATTCTCTGTCGGGCTCAATGCCGGTGAGATGTTCCCTTTGCAGGCCGTTTTTCCTATGGAGCGTCCCGAGCAGCGTTCCTGTGGCGCAGCCAATCTCAAGGAGACGCGTTTCCTCCCTCTCTTTATTCAGCCCTTTCAGGACTACTGCAGCCCGCCAGGAAAGGAGCAGTTGGTGTGCTGCCTGCTGAAGCCGCTCAGCGGGGGAGTGTGCTGATTGCATATGAGGGCTGTATCCGCTGTGTTGGTAGTGCTGTTCCAGTTCCTCACTGTCGGGACGGGGGTTCAGCATCATGAGGCCCGAAGGGTTTATCTGTACAATGTTCCATCTGCATCCCTTTTCGGGGTGGAATCGATCAGGAACCGAGAGGAAAGGTGTGGAGTCAGCGGAGCCGGTTATCGGGCAGATGGCATTTTCCATTGGAGACGGCCGATTCAGGAGGGGTCTTCGGCAAGACATTCTCCGATTGCCGTTTTCAGATTTCTGTAGAGGGCTCGCATATCGTTGCTGAGCACTTTGGCTTCGGCAAGTACCGGCATGAAGTTGGTGTCGCCCTCCCATCGGGGGACAATATGGAAATGGATGTGGGTGTCGACGCTGCCTCCCGCTACCCGGCCGAGGTTTGCTCCGAAGTTGATTCCCTGTGGTTTCAGTGTTTTTTCAAGAGCTCTGATTGAGAGATCGGTCAGCTCCATGACCTCAAGCTTCGTCTCCCGGTCGAGACCGGTGAAGGAGGCTGTCTGAAAGTAGGGAATGACCATCAGGTGGCCGCAGTTGTAGGGGTAGAGGTTCATGATGATAAAACACCTCTTGCCCCGGTAGAGGACGAAGCGCTCTTCATCTTCCTCGGGAGGAATGTCGGCAAAGACAGATTTCCCTGAACTTGCAGCGCTCTTTTCTTCCTTGAACGACTGCATGTATGTTTCACGCCATGGTGAGTACATCCTGTCCATGCCTGCTGCGGTCTTGTCCTGCGGTTGTGTATTGTACCAAAGGTGGGGCTCGAACCCACACGGGTGTTATCCCACTGGATTTTGAGTCCAGCGCGTCTACCAGTTCCGCCACTTTGGCAACTTCCCGGGGGGAGTGCGAGAGAAGGGACTCGAACCCTTACGCCTCACGGCACTAGTTCCTAAGACTAGCGTGTATACCAATTTCACCACTCTCGCAGTGGAGTGAGAATATAAATGGATTTTAACTTATTAAAAAGTTATCTTTATGAATACTTTTTCGCGCGTCATGCGCTTACATCAACAGAGCTTACCCCTTGTGCCCGTGCAGTTTGACAGACACCGTTCAGCAAATGTCATTTCATGGGTTATCAGTCCTGTGGTTGTTGCTCCGCTTGCCTATCTCTGTATTGTCATGTTCGGTTACCGTGATGATGCTGCCCGTCTGGCCTATATCTCCGTCCTCTTTTCTGCGAGCATTCTGGCTCCAATGCTCCTCATTTACGGGTTGAAAAAAATCGGCAAGGTATCCGACTACAACATCTCCTTCCGGGAGCAGCGGTTCCTGCCTCTCCTTGTGCTTGTTGCGGTAAATTTTCTTGGGTATGAGTTCATGCAGCAGATGCATGCACCAAGGTTTCTCGGAGGGATTCTTCTGTTCAATGCGGTCAATACTGTTCTGATTCTCCTGGTGACGCTCCAGTGGAAAATCAGCATTCACCTCTTTACCTTTGCCTCTTCGGCAGCGCTTGTCTTTCTCCAGTTCGGGGCGCAGTCGCTGTGGCTGCTTTCCGGCGTCCCCTTGTTGATGTGGGCGCGGATAGAGTTGAAAGCTCATAATTTCATGCAGACGCTGGTGGGTTCCATCCTTGGGTTTGCGGTCATGTATCTTGAACTGAAATGGTGGACAGGGCTGTGAAGAGGAAGCGATACGCTGTTGTTGTTGTTACCTATGGTGAAGTTGAAAAGCTGACGCTGAGGAACCTCTGGCCAAGTTCCCGCCGTATTCTCAAGGTCATTACCAGCCAGATTGTCAAAGTTCCCTCGTTTCTCATCTATCTCATTGCCGACTACCGCTCGATGAAACACTTCATCAACTGGCGCTGGAACGGGTATGAATCTTCGCTTCTTTCTACCAATCGGGCGCAGACGAAACGCCTTCGGTGCGAGCTGGAGTCAAATGCCGCCACACTCCCTTCAGGGGTGGATGTTGATGTGTTTGACGCATATTATTTTGTTCCCCCCTATCTTGAGGATCTGCTCCAGCGGCTTCGCCAGGAGTATGACGGCATTGTTGTTGTTCCGATGATTCCTGTTGAATCGGCATTTTCATGCGGGGTCGCCTGCAGGACGGTGTCCGATGTTTACGGCAATGAACGCTACAGCCTTGTCAGACTGATGAACAAGTTCTGGGCTGATGATGAACTGCAGCGGATTTATGTAGACCATCTGTTCAACCGGCTTTCAGGAACAAGGTTTCAGAAGGGCGCAGGAAAATTTGGTCTTGTCCTGGTTATTCACGGCACTCTTGTCAAAGATCGTGCAGGAAATCCCCCCAGGGTCTTTACCGGACTTGATGAAACCGGACGCTTTTTTGAGATGGTGAAGCGAAAAATCATGGCTGACCCCCGCAATGTGTTTGCCGATATCCGTCAGGGGTGCATGAACCATTCGGCAGGAGGGGAGTGGACCGCTGATACGGTTCAGAAGGCCATAGCGGAGTTCCGCGATGAAGAGTGCGACGGGATGGTTATGTTTCCCTACGGATTTTTTGCCGACAACAGCGAGACCGAGTACGAAGCCCGCCGTCTGCTCGACCGGTCGGGGCTTGGTATGCTTCAGTATGTCGGATGCATCAATGATTCGCCGGCTTTTGGCGGGTGGTTGTCGGGCAAGGTGGTTGACGAGGTACGCACCCTGAAAGGCATTCAGGATGCGTATGCAACGCTTGGGGTTGATGAATGAGTATGTCAATGTAATGTTCTGATGACGGATGCTGATATGACTGAACCAACAGGCGACAACCAGAATGCGCGGTACAGCGAAGCGCTTGCATGCATTGAGCGGCAGGAGCATGACGAGGCACTTGCGCTTCTTGACGGGCTTCTTTGTGATGAGCCCCGCAACCCGCAGGCACTTTACGCACGGGCTCTTACCCTCATAGCAGCGGGTGAATACCGGAAAGCCGGCTGCAGCCTTCTGCGTTCAATTGTTCTCGATCCCGGCCATGTTCCTTCAAGAAGCTATCTTGGGTTTGTGCAGCTTACCCTCGGTAAAGAGGAGTCTGCACTCAGCACCCTCAAGGCCGCTCTTGAGATTGATCCAGGATATGTTGAGGCGTGGTGCGTTCTTGGCGATGTTTATCTTGACCTTGGCGAGTATGACGATGCAAAGGATGCGTTTATGGAGGCACTTCGGCTTGAGCCGGAAAATCCGGAGCCTCACCGGAAAATGGCCATGTACCTTGTTTCAAGGGGAGAAATGGAGAAGCTCAGGGAGGTCTGTGAGAGGCTCGGGACGCTTGACCCCTCAATGGCCGAACAGATTCGAACCCTATTCTTTGATGAACAATGAAGCTTTTCCCTGATACCGATTCACGGAACCTTTTCATGAAAAAAGGTCTGCCGGTAGTGCTTGCAGTTGTGTGGGCCCCTGTTGTCTGGCTTGCGCTCAGTGGATTCATCGCTCCTCTCCTGAGGCCCGTCACTTCGTCTGATCTTCTTTCCCAGGTGGTTGTCATTCCCTTGACCCTCATTGCTACGCGCCTGTTATTAAGGCTTTTTGTGCGATTGAGCCGTTCTTTCAGTGGAACAACATCGTGAAAGGTTATGCTTTTTATGAAGAGCGTTTAAAATTGTTAACTTTCTCCCGATAGGGCCCTGTTTTTGTCTTGTCTGTGGGTAATTTTTTTTATATTTGCGCACCTGCTCCGGGTATTAACACTAGAATGGCATCTCATGGACCAGACGCTGAGTGAATTTGGCAATGTCTTTGTATTTTTTCTTCTTGGCGTCGTCTTCGTCGCCGGGGGATATCTTACCGCCCGCATGCTGCGTCCCAGCCGCCCAAACCCAGTCAAGACATCTACTTACGAATGCGGTGAAGAGGCCGTGGGTTCAGCCTGGGTCAAATTCAACATCAGGTTTTATGTCGTTGCCCTTATCTTCATCATTTTTGATGTGGAGGTCGTTTTCCTGTTCCCCTGGGCAACCGTCTTCCGCCAGCTTGGGAGCTTCGCCCTCGTTGAGGCACTTGTGTTTGCAGGCATTCTCATTCTCGGGCTCGTCTATGCTTGGGTGAAAGGCGATCTTGACTGGGTGAGGCCGACCCCATCTGTTCCGAAAATGCCGGAGATGCCGGCCTCTAAATCTTCCTCCCAGAGGGATTGACCCCCTTATCCATCTCTATTCACAGCTATCATGGGTTTACTCGACGCAGCGGTTTCAAGGCAGAATGTACTGGTAACTTCAGTTGACAGTGTCCTGAACTGGGCCCGCCTCTCCTCCCTCTGGCCGATGGGTTTCGGTCTTGCCTGCTGCGCCATTGAGATGATGGCTACCAACGCTTCCAACTATGATCTTGAGCGGTTCGGTATTTTTCCCCGTTCCTCCCCGCGTCAGTCGGACCTGATGATTGTGGCCGGTACGGTTACCATGAAAATGGCCGAGCGCGTTGTGCGTCTTTATGAGCAGATGCCTGAACCCCGTTATGTGCTTTCCATGGGAAGCTGTTCCAACTGCGGCGGTCCTTACTGGGAGCATGGATATCATGTTCTCAAGGGTGTTGACAGGGTCATTCCCGTCGATGTCTATGTTCCCGGATGCCCTCCCCGTCCTGAAGCTCTGATTGGCGGCCTGATGAAGATTCAGGAGCTGATACGCATGGAGGGACTTGGCGTTTCCCGGGCTGATGCACTGAAAAAACTTGCTGAAGCAGAAAGTGATCCCCAGCCTCTCATTGAAGAGGCGAGAAAGCAGAAAACAGCATAAGAAATTGAATAACCCGGCAGACTAACGGCTGAATAACGGAAGAATGGAAGAAGGAAAGGTATTGTCCAATGCGGCGCAGGAGAGTGGAGCGGCATATGCCGTCATCCATGAAAAATTCGGCGAAGCCATATCGGCATTCGACGACAACGCCACCATGCCGTTTTTTGAGGTTCTTGATACGGCACTCTGGACTGATATTGCGCTCTTCATGCGCGACCATCCAAAGCTGAAGTTCAACTACATGGCATGTCTTTCAGGTGTCGACTACCCGGAGGAGGGAAAGCTTGGCCTTGTCGCCAACCTTGAGTCTCTTGGTGTGTTCGGTCACAAGCTTGCCGTCAAGGTCAAATGCCCCCGTGAGGGCGGATCGATTCCCAGTGTTGCCGGTGTGTGGCATACGGCCAACTGGCATGAGCGCGAGGCGTATGACATGCTGGGAATGCTCTTTGAGGGCCATCCCGATATGCGCAGGATTCTCTGCCCGGACGACTGGGAAGGCTGGCCGCTCCGCAAGGATTACAAGGTACAGGAGAGCTATCATGGCATCAAGGTGCCATACTGACATGGGTTTAAAAAGTTAAAGCCGCATATCTATGCAGGAATTGGAAATGGCTGGACAGGGATCCCTCCGTCTGAGCCGAAAAAGCGATACTATTGTGGTTCTTGAAAAGGACCTTTCAACCGAGCAGATGGTGCTCAGTATGGGTCCCCAGCACCCCTCAACCCATGGCGTGCTTCGCCTTGAGTGCCTGACAGACGGTGAGGTTGTTACCGAGGCTGAACCATACCTTGGTTACCTGCATCGCTGCTTTGAAAAGCATTGTGAGCATGTCGATTATCCGGCGATTGTTCCCTATACCGACAGGATGGATTACCTTGCAGGCATCAACAGTGAAATGGCATACTGTGTTGCTGTGGAAAAACTGCTTGATCTGGAAATTCCCCGCCGGGTCGAGTTCATACGCGTCATTGTTTCCGAGCTGAACCGGATTGCCTCCCACCTTGTGGCCATCGGTACCTACGCAATTGATCTTGGTGCATTTACACCGTTTCTTTTCTGTTTCCGGGACCGTGAGCACATTCTCAATATGCTTGAGTGGGCTACGGGTGCACGGATGCTCTATAATTATATATGGGTCGGTGGTCTTGCCTATGATGTACCGGCAGGTTTCAACGAACGGGTTCTGGAGTTTGTCAACTATTTCCGTCCCAAGGCTCTTGAACTACAGCAGCTGCTGACAGAAAACGAGATTTTCGTGAAGAGGACCAAGGGCATCGGCATCATGCCTGCCGATGTTGCCATCAATTATGGATGGTCAGGCCCCATGCTTCGCGGCTCAGGTGTCCAGTGGGATATAAGACGCAATGATCCGTATTCCATCTACCCCGAACTTGATTTTGCCGTCCCTGTTCCTGACGGGAAGCTCTCCGTTGTGGGCGACTGCCTTTCACGCCACCTTGTGCGTGCTCTTGAAATTGAGGAGAGCCTCAAGATAATCGAGCAGTGCATTGACAAAATGCCCGGTACCCAGGGTTTTGATCCACGCTCAGCCGTGCCGAAAAGAGTCAGGCCGAAAGCGGGCGAGGTATACGGCCGTGCCGAAAATCCCCGTGGCGAGCTTGGTTTCTACATTCAGAGTGACGGGAAATCAACCAGTCCGCTGCGCTGCAAGGCCCGCTCTTCATGCTTTGTTAACCTGTCGGCCATGAAAGACCTTTCACGGGGTCAGTTGATTCCCGATCTTGTTGCCATTATCGGCAGCCTGGACATCGTTCTCGGGGAGGTTGACCGATGATACACTCCGCCTTACCGCAATTCAGCATGCCACTTCTTATGGGTAACAGCCTCAACGCGTGGTCGGACGCCCTTGCAGGGTTCCAGCCTGCAGGACTTCCTCTTGGTCTTCTCATCATAGCCGCCATTCCACTGGTCTTCATCGCTCTCTACGCTCTTACCTACGGTGTGTACGGTGAACGGAAAATTTCAGCTTTCATGCAGGATCGCCTCGGTCCCATGGAGGTCGGCAAGTGGGGCATTCTGCAGACACTGGCTGACATTCTGAAACTGCTCCAGAAGGAGGATATTGTTCCCACCTCCGCCGACAAGTTTCTCTTTGTCATCGGCCCCGGTGTTTTGTTTGTCGGTTCGTTTCTCGCTTTTGCCGTGCTCCCTTTCAGCCCCGCCTTTATTGGAGCAAACCTGAATGTGGGTCTCTTTTTTGCCATTGGCATTGTGGCCCTTGAGGTGGTTGGCATTCTTGCGGCCGGCTGGGGTTCAAACAACAAGTGGTCGCTCTATGGCGCTGTGAGAAGCGTTGCGCAGATTGTGAGCTATGAAATTCCCGCTGCAATTGCGCTGCTTTGTGGCGCCATGATGGCCGGAACCCTCGACATGCAGCAGATCAACATCCTCCAGTCGGGCACATATGGTTTTGCGCACTTCTTTCTTTTTCAGTCGCCCATTGCATGGCTGCCGTTTCTCATCTATTTCATCGCCTCCCTTGCCGAGGTGAACCGTGCTCCCTTCGATATCCCTGAAGCTGAATCAGAGCTGGTTGCAGGGTACTTTACCGAGTACTCAGGCATGAAGTTCGCAGTCATATTCCTCGCGGAGTATGGCAGCATGTTCATGGTGTCGGCCATTATTTCCATCGTCTTCCTTGGCGGATGGAATTCACCGCTGCCAAATATTGGTCCAATAGCCCTGAACGACATGACCACCGGGCCGGTATGGGGCGCATTCTGGATTATCTCAAAAGGCTTTTTCTTCATCTTCGTGCAGATGTGGCTTCGCTGGACCCTTCCCCGGCTCAGGGTTGACCAGCTGATGTATGTCTGCTGGAAGGTTCTTACACCCTTTGCTTTCGTCAGTTTCGTTCTGACGGCGATCTGGGAAATCTATGTCCCTTGAGGGGCGAGTACTGAGAGTCAAGTAACCGTTGAATGACATTATGAGCGAGTATTTCAAAAATATTGCAACCAGCGCCAGCACCATAGCTACCGGTATGGGCATAACGCTGAAGCATTTCCTCAATGCCTTCAACCGCAAGGGTGATGCGGGTATTGATGATGTCGATTATTTCCGGCAGGTTGACGGTCTCGTCACGCTTCAGTACCCGCGTGAAGCGGTTCCTACACCTCTGCGTGGCCGCTACCGCCTTCACAACGCCATTGATGACTGCATTGGATGTGGACAGTGCGTCCGTGCATGTCCTGTGAACTGCATTGAGATAGAGACCATCAAGGTGATGCCCGAAGATCTGGCGGCCTGTGGCAAGACTTCAGGGGGGCAGCAGAAGAAGTTCTGGGTTCCTGTTTTTGATATAGATACGGCAAAGTGCATGACCTGCGGTATGTGCACCAATGTCTGCCCGACCGAGTGCCTTGTGCATACGCCGGTCAGCGATTTTTCTGAATTCGACCGTCAGAACCTGCTCTACCATTTCGGCAATCTGAGCCGCATAGAGGCCGATGCCAAACGCCGGAAGGCGGCTGAGGCTCAGGCTAAAGCGCAGGCCGAGAAGGAGTGTAAGGCGGCAGAAGCTAAAGCTGCGCAGGCCGAAGGCCCTGCAGGCGAACAATAAACGCATACTGAGCTATGAGCAACCCGACCTATACGGCGATTTTCTATCTCTTTGCGGCCATCACGGTGTTTTCAGCCGCGTTTGTCGTTTTTTCGCGCAATGTCATCTATTCGGCATTTTCGCTTCTCTTCACCTTTTTCGGCATAGCGGCTCTCTATGTTTTTCTGAGTGCCGACTTCATTGCCGTGACGCAGGTTGTGGTGTATGTTGGGGGCATTCTGGTGCTTCTTCTTTTTGGTGTCATGTTTACCAATAACATCATGGATACCGACCTGAAAACCGATGTTCTGCATGCCATTCCCGGAACATTCCTTTTTCTCGGCATACTCGCCGCTCTGCTCTTTACTTTCTACACCACCAACGGGTGGATGCCTTCTGATACCCAACTGCAGGGCAGTGTGGTGGAGCGGATAGGCTTTGAGACCATGTCGCGCTATGTCCTTCCTTTTGAAATGGCATCAATTCTTCTTCTTGCTGCGCTTATAGGCGCGGCATTTCTTGCGCGCTATGACAATGGCGGCACCAACGAACATTAAGCAGTTTTATTCATGGAACAGCTGACGACCATAGGAATCAACCACTACCTGACCATATCGGCGATTCTTTTCGCTCTTGGTTTGTACGCCGTCATGACCCGCAAAAACGCCATTGTCGTTCTGATGGGGGTTGAGCTTATTCTCAATGCGGCAAACATCAACTTTCTTGCGTTTTCCCACTATAATGGAGGGATGGAAGGGGTGATGTTCAGTCTGTTTGTCATCGTGCTTGCGGCTGCCGAGGCTGCAGTTGCGCTGGCCATCATCATTAATATCTACAAGATCTTCAAGAGTGTTGATGTCTCCTCAATCGACTCCATGAAAGAGTGAACAAGGAAAGACGAATTACCAGTTTTCAATTTTTTCTGTAAACCGAAAGGAACATGCACAGTTTAATCCAGTTGTCAATAGCCGTTCTGCTGCTGCCACTGCTCTCGTTTGTCATCCTCATTTTCTTCAACCGCCGCCTTCCCAGACGGGGCGACTTTATCGGTGTGGGGATACTGGGTGCAACCTTCGGGCTTTCGGCATATATTTTCTGGACTGTCATTGTACAGCATTACGATCCGGCGTTCCGTGTTGCATGGGATTTTACCTGGATTGATTTTGGCAATGTTCCAGGCGTCGGGCCGCTTGTCATCAAGATGGGCATTGTCATTGACAACCTGACCGCCATCATGCTGGCAATGGTGACGCTCATCAGTTTTCTGGTTCATCTCTACTCGACGGGTTACATGAAGGGCGACAAGCATTACGGTCGCTTTTTCGCCTATCTCGGCATTTTCACCTTCTCCATGCTCGGCATTGTCCTGGCCGACAACCTTTTTGCTATCTACATTTTCTGGGAACTTGTGGGTCTCTCCTCTTATCTGCTCATCGGGTTCTTCTTTGAAAAAGAGAGTGCCGCAGATGCACAGAAAAAGGCTTTCCTTGCCAACCGTGTGGGCGATATCGGCATGTGGCTCGGCATTCTGATTCTCTACTCACAGTTCCATACTTTCAGCTACCATGAGATTTTCGGCCATCTTGCAGCAGGGGAGTTCGGTATGTCCCATGCCTGGCTGACCGCCGCAGGAATTCTGCTTTTCATGGGCTGCGTCGGCAAGTCTGCCCAGTTCCCGCTCCATGTCTGGCTGCCTGACGCCATGGAAGGCCCGACACCTGTTTCCGCCCTTATCCATGCAGCCACAATGGTTGCTGCCGGCGTCTACTTTGTTGCCCGTATCTTTGTGCTTCTGACACCCGAAGCACTCTATGTCATCTCCTTTGTCGGTGCATTCACCGCGTTCATGGCTGCCACCATAGCAATCACCCAGCACGACATCAAACGGGTTCTTGCATACTCAACTGTGTCGCAGCTTGGATACATGGTTCTCGGCCTTGGTGTTGGAGCTTATTCCGCAGCCATTTTCCATCTTGTTACCCACGCATTTTTCAAGGCCTGCCTCTTTCTTGGTTCAGGTGCCATCATCCATGCCATGCATCATGAACAGGATATGCGCTGGATGGGAGGGCTTCGCAAAAACATGCCCTGGACATTCGTAACATTCTCTGTTGCAACCCTTGCGCTTGCCGGTCTTCCGCTCAGCAGCGGGTTCATGAGCAAAGATGCCATCCTTGCTGGTGCCATAGGGTTTGCCCAGGCTGAGGGCGGCGGAATCTACTACCTTGTTCCTTTCCTCGGATTCATCTCTGCCCTGATGACCGCATTCTATATGGGCCGGCAGATATGGCTTGTTTTCTTTGGTGAAAGCCGCACCCATCTGAAGCCTGCCGCTCCGGACGACCATCACGCTGCGCATGCACATGATGACGGCCATGAGGGGGAGCATCACGCAGTTCATGAGGTTGCCTGGAACATGCGCCTTCCGCTGGTCATTCTTGCAGCACTCTCAATTTTTGTGGTTTACTCTCCCGACCCGCTTGATGGCGGAAAGGGGTGGTTCATGCACATGATTCAGACTCCCGCAACGGTTGTTGGCGAAACGGTGCATGCAGAACCGGCTCTTCATATGGAAGCCGGGGAAAGTCTGGCTGCCGGTGAGGGTCATGAAGTGGTTCCGGGGCACGGTGCTGCTCAAATGCATGCCGAAACCCACACTGAGGGCCATACATTTGCCGACCCACGGCAGGCCGAAATAGGCCATCTGTCTCATGCGGCCCACAATCAGGCAATCATGATTTCAAGCATCATGGTGGCACTCGGCATCGTTCTTGCTCTTGTCTTCTATGTTTTCCGGCTCATCGATCCCGACAAGACTGCAAAGGCAATACGCCCCCTCTACCTTCTCTCGTTCAACAAGTGGTACTGGGATGAAATCTATAATGCAACCGTAATCAAAGGCTCTTTGGGGATTGCGCGGCTTCTGTCTTGGTTTGATGCCAACATTGTTGACGGTGTGGTCAACGGTGTAGCCACCCTGACCCGGAAATTCGCATTTGCCAATGGAAGCTTCGACAGATATGCAGTTGACGGAATGGTGAACTTTACCGCATTCTTCGTCAATACCTCTGGAGCATTCATGAAAAAGCTTCAGACCGGAAAGGTGCAGACCTATGTCGTTATGGTCATTCTTGCACTCTTCGGGTACTTCGTCTATTACTTTACCCAACTGGTCTATTAAGCGCGATTTTCTTTTACATTGATAACTTACCGATAGGGAACATGCTCAGTTTAATTGTTTTTCTGCCTGTTATTGCCGGCCTGATCATTCTTGCCGTGCCCTCTTCACAAAAGCAGATCATACGGATTGTGTCGCTTCTTGCGGCGGTGGTCCAGATGGTGCTTGCTGTCATGATATGGCGCGGATACGATCCATCGCTTGCGGGCATTACCGCCATGGCAGGAGGCATGCCGGAAGGTTCGTTCCAGTTCATTGAGCGGCTTCCATGGATCAGCCTTGACCTCGGCAACATGGGCAGCATGAACATTGAGTACTTCCTCGGTGTTGACGGGCTCTCCATCACCATGGTCATTCTTACCGCCCTTGTTTCCACCATCGGCGTGCTTTCAAGCTGGACCATCAAGAAGCAGGTGAAAGGGTACTTCCTGCTCTACAACCTGCTTGCCACTGCGATGATGGGCTGTTTTGTGGCGCTTGATTTCTTCCTCTTCTATGTTTTCTGGGAACTGATGCTTCTTCCGATGTATTTCCTTATCGGTATCTGGGGCGGTCCCAACCGTGAATACGCGGCAATCAAGTTCTTCCTCTATACCCTGTTCGGTTCCGTTTTCATGCTTCTTGTCATGATCGGCCTCTACTTCAGCGTCATTGATCCGCTCACCGGCAACCATACCTTCAGTCTTGTTGCCATGGCAAGCCAGGAGAACTACATCAAGGATGCCATTCTCGGCCCCGATAACGCAATGTGGCGCTATGTTGCCTTCATCGTGCTTTTCATCGGTTTTGCCATCAAGGTGCCAATGTTCCCGTTTCACACATGGCTTCCCGATGCCCATGTTGAAGCACCAACTCCGATTTCCGTCATCCTTGCCGGTGTGCTGCTGAAGCTCGGTACCTACGGCATGATGCGCATCAACTTTCCGCTTTTCCCGGAGGTATTCCAGGCTTCCATGTATGTCATCGGGGTGTTCGGTGCCATCAACATCATCTACGGGGCATTCTGCGCCCTTGCCCAGCAGGATCTGAAAAAGATGGTTGCATATTCATCAATCAGCCATATGGGATATGTGCTTCTCGGTCTTGCCGCAGCCAACAGCGAAGGGATGACCGGTGCGCTCTACCAGATGTTCAACCACGGCACCATAACCGCCATGCTCTTTCTTCTTGTGGGTGTTATTTATGACCGTGCCCACACCCGACAGATTGACAAGTTCGGCGGCCTTGCTTCCTATATGCCGGTCTACGCAGGTATTGTGACTGTTGCATGGTTTGCTTCTCTTGGCCTTCCCGGTCTCAGCGGATTCATCTCCGAAGCATTTGTTTTTGTGGGGGCGTTCAGCTCTGAAACCACCCGCTACATTGCCATGGTTTCCGTCCTCGGCATTGTTTTTGGTGCTGCCTATCTGCTCTGGTCGCTCCAGCGGATGTTCCTTGGCAAAAGGAAAGACGACGCTGCCTACGATCTTGTGACTGGTCCTGATGGACAGGAACAGATTCATTTCCACGACTGGAACGGCAAACTTGATCTTGACGGCCGTGAACTGGCCATGCTGATTCCGCTTGTGGTGATCACCATTTTCCTTGGCATCTACCCAATGCCCATCATGGGCCTGATGACAACCACCGTCAACCATCTGGTGGAGGTTCTCTCTCCGGTGATGATGGCAGTGGTGAATTAATCGGATACAACGAGGTAACAGAATAAACGAAGAGAATTATGTTCGAGCTGCCATCAGGTGCTGAAATCCAGAGTATCATTTCGATCCTGAAATCGGGTCTGGGGTTCTTTATCCCTGAAATCTACCTCTCTATTCTTTTTATGGGCCTGATCATTCTTGATCTGGCTCTTAAAGGCAGGAACAAGAGCGGCATTCTTGGGTGGGCTACCCTCATCGGACTCGGGGGAAGCTTCTATTTCATAGCCCAGCAGCATGCAATGCAGGCGGGGGAGCACTTTTTCGGGATGTATGTGCTTGACGAGTACGCCATCTTCTTCAAGTACTTCTTTGTGGCTTCCGGCATGTTTGCTGTTGTTGCCACGCTTGCTGACAGGAAGTTCGACGCAGAGGTTAAAAGCATTGGAGAGTACTATGCGCTTGTGGTGGCAATGGTTATCGGTATGGTCATGATGGCAGCCGCCTCAGACCTTCTGATGATTTTCCTTGCCATGGAGCTGGTCAGCCTCAGTGCCTACATCCTTTCCGGCTACTTCAAGCGGGATGCCCGCTCTTCAGAGGCCGCTCTGAAATATCTGGTGTACGGTGCAGTTTCCTCGGGGCTGATGCTCTATGGTTTCTCCCTCATCTATGGTATGACCGCCGAGACCAACATTCTTAAAATCAGCATGGAACTGGCCGATCACGGCTACGATCCGCTGGTGATGATTCTGGCGACTCTGTTGATCATGGCCGGATTCGGTTACAAAATCGGTGCTTTCCCTTTCCATTTCTGGAGCCCCGATGTCTATGAGGGAGCGCCCACTCCCATTACCGCCTATCTCTCCGTTGCATCAAAGGCAGCCGGGTTTGCCCTTCTTCTCCGTTTTTTCTATATCGCCGTGCCTCATGGCGTCAGCCCATACGAGGACATTCTCGGTATTGACTGGCTCACGCTTCTCGTCATCATGTCGGTTGCTTCAATGATTTACGGCAATGTGGTGGCCATCTGGCAGAAAAATGTGAAGCGGCTTCTTGCCTACTCCTCAATTGCTCATGCCGGCTACCTGCTGCTTGGTGTTATTGTTATGGATGAAATCGGCACACAGGCAGTGCTCTTTTACCTGCTTTCCTACTTCCTGATGAATTATGCCGCCTTCTATGTTGTGGTACTCATTTCCAACAGGACAGGAAGTGAAACTCTTGACGACTACCGCGGCCTGGGCAGCAAAATGCCCCTTGCCGGTGCAGCGCTCACCGTGTTTCTCATCTCGCTTGTCGGTCTTCCTCCTACGGTCGGCTTCATCGGAAAGCTGATGATCTTTTCCGCGCTGCTTTCCAAAGGCGCTCTCTACATCTGGCTTGCGCTTATCGGTGTGCTGACAAGCGTTATTTCTCTCTACTACTACATGCTCATTCCTCTGAACATGTTCCTTCGCGAGTCGCTTGAGCCGAATGAAAAATCACTCAATCCCGGCTTCCTGGCTCAGCTCATGATGGCGGTGCTGATGATCCTCACCATCTGGTTCGGCCTCTTCTTTGAGCCGCTCTCGGAATTTGCCCGCTACTCGTCTGCCATGTTCGGCCTCTCACTTTACTGAACCAACAGTTCAACGGCCGGAAGAAGTCTGTAAAAGAAAACCCCGTCGCTTCAAGAAGAAGGACGGGGTTTTCTTTTACATGGATGGGAGAGCTGTGATTTTTTCGGTTCAGGGGCGTATCAGCCTCAGAAATTCTCCTCTCGTTGATTCCGAGGAGATGAACTCGCCCGACATTGCAGATGTTGTTGTGACAGAGTTGAGCTTCTCAACGCCCCGCATCACCATGCACATGTGCTTCGCCTCAATGACAACTCCCACACCTTTCGGGTGCAGCACATCCTGGATTGCATCACGAATCTGCTGGGTCAGGCGTTCCTGCACCTGAAGGCGGCGTGCAAACACCTCAACCACCCGTGCCAGTTTTGACAGCCCCACTATCTTTCCATCAGGAATGTATGCAACATGTGCCTTGCCGAAGAAAGGGAGCATGTGATGCTCGCACATTGAAAAAATGTCAATGTCCTTCACCAGAACCATTTCATCATAGGATTCTGTAAAAACAGCTTTTTTCAGCATCTCTTCAGGATCCTGACGGTATCCTCTTGTCAGGAATGCTAGTGAACGGGCTACCCGCTCGGGCGTTTTCAGCAGCCCTTCGCGCTCCGGATCCTCTCCAACCCCTTCAAGGAGTGTATAGACAGATTCGGACATTGACTCCATTATCTCTGCTGGAAGTTGTGCCGGGTCGTTCAGGCACTCGTCGTCATCACAGCATGTGCCGCGTCCGGTAAGTGCCGGGTTATTCACCAAGGTAGCTGACACTGTTTTTTCCTGTTTCATGTATTTTTACAGCTTGTAGGGAGATTTCCCTGTTGTCTATGTTCTGGAATCGTTGTTCAAGAATGTCCCATATAAGAACTGCCAGCACCTCCGTTGTAGGCACAAGGTCGTTGAGCTCAGGGACATCATGGTTCAGATGGCGGTGGTCGAATCGGGCCATGACCTCCTCCTCAAGAATCCCTTTCAGCTCCTTCAGGTCAAACAAGAACCCGGTGTCCGGATCCATGATGCCGCCAAGGGTTATCTCAAGCAGGTAGTTATGACCATGGCCATGCGCATTGGCGCATTTCCCATAAATCTCACGGTTTTTCTCATCACTGAACTCCGGATTGAACAGCCGGTGCGCCGCATTGAATTCTATTGTGCGGGTGACATAGAGTTTACGGGGCCTGTTGGCCGGGGCAGGGGGGGGAGGACTCTTTTTCTTTTTCATCAGTTCTTCATGCAATCGGATTTCAGACAACAATGTACTCAAATAACCTCACTGACAGAACCAACCCGTACGATTTCATATAAGTTTCACCACCCCCAGGAAAATCCCATGACCGGGAACCCTCAGCCATATGCAGTGTGTTCTTGTTATTGCAAATACACTTATCCCGTAAACGACAACAGGATTGATCATGGCATCTTCCCTTGATGAGCTCATAAAAACCAGTTCCACCCCTGTCTTTGTAGACTTCTGGGCCGCATGGTGTGGCCCCTGCAAAATGGTGGCTCCCTCAGTAAAGAAACTTGCCGAAGAGTTCAAGGGACGGCTGACGGTGGTGAAGGTCAATGTTGACGAACAACCTTCAGCAGCTGCCCGATTTCAGGTGCAGGGTATTCCTGCCCTTATGCTATTCAAGAACGGTGAAAAGGTTTGGAGTACAGCCGGAGCCCTTTCCTATCCCCAGCTTAAAGCCGAGGTTGAGAAGGTGCTCGGCTAGATTTTCCTTGCAACGCCCGACATGATGGCCATGATTCCGATTATCGCGTGCGACAGAGAGACTTCGGCAAGGTTGGGTATTCGTTGGTAAATGATGCTCCACATGATGCCGGCGGCAAAGCTTAGCAGGCCGGTCAGCGGATCAAGGTAGACGGCGTGCAGGAACGCAAAAGACATCGCCGAGATCACGACCTGCCAGATTGGGCTGTGGATGTTGGAGCGGCGCATCTCAGAGAAGAGAAACGAGCGGAAAAGGAACTCCTGGACAGGGCTTGAGATGAGGACATAGAAGAAAATGAATGTCGCCTCCGGTGGAGGCAGAAGTCGATCATGGACCCCGGCGATGGGCAGGAGGAAAACACCACGCCCGCTGCCGTGATGCCGGCAGGGAGGTTCACTGCTGGCGATGTTCGAAGGTTAAAGTTTTCAAGCCCGAGCTCGGCGGCGGAATGGCCTTGCATGAGGGCATAGATGGCCGTGAAGACGAACATCAGCAGCAGCAGTAACGAGCGCAGGGAGAAGGGTACCATCCCCGTAAGGATGGTCTCGACCGGAAGCCAGTACAGCAGTGCCAGTACCATGAGGAAATGTGTGCGGCTATGGTGTTTTTCGGGGTATTGCGTCTTTGTGTTCACCGTCATTTCATCCTGTTCCATCATGCAGGCAATGTAATCCATAACAGCAGAAGGCCGGTTGGAATTCCGGCCTTCTGTCATAGTATCTGCTGTGAGAATGATGAATCATTCAGGAGGATTCTCCTTGATGGCTTCATACTTTTTCTTGTTGTTACCGTTTTCTGTTGCACTCTCTTCAATCTCGGGCATGTTATAATTTTTCCTGATGTCAACTCTTTGCTGGTTTTTACCATCAATAAGTACCAGAAATGTGCATCCCAGAGATGCAGTCGGAACCGTCACGCCACCACTTTTTGAAACTCCGCCGATTAATCCTGTCAACGCTCCTGCAGGGCCGTTCATGAACCCGCTCACATAGGGTGAGAGTGCAACGCCCGTTGCCCGGGTGTCTACGCCCATCGTATAGGTGATCGCATTAGGGATACTTAGCAGGCTGATGTTGTATCCTTGCAGTTCATCAACATCGTCAATGTAATGGGTTGTATCGTAGACAATAGTCGGCATATCGACTTGGTCCGATTTATTCTTTTTACCCTGAATGGTGATGGAGCCGATGAGTTCTCCATCAGCAACACCGCTGAAGCTGAATTTGATTTTCCGTGCTTTGTTTTTACGCTTTTTTTCAATGTTCGCACGATTGAAAATGATTTTTGTGCTTCTGCTTTTTCCGTTTGCTACAGCATAGTGAACTGTCGAGAAAAAATGATTTGACAGCATCGGCAGGCCCTTTATTTGTGCGGGAACACCTTGAATACTGAAGAGGGTTGGTGGCGCAATAGGTGCGGTGATGATGCCTGGAGCATATGCTGGCGGGTGGTCCGATGACCCGATATTGTAGTTGAAGTTCCCGATGGCCGTACCGTCCGCGGAGTTGATGACATCCTGTCCTTTTGCAGCCGGTCCCTGCAGCATGATGCTGAACACCAGTACGATGAGTATCTGTATTTTACGACTCTTCATGATTCTGTGGTTTTAAGATCCTTCAGTAATTGCCGCCGATTGCCAGTGCCGTAGCAGAATTGTTGAAATTCACAGTAGCGCTGCCGATGCTTCCCCCGCTTTCAGCAGATGATGTTGTGCTGCTGCTTGAAGTGTTTGATGATGTCACGCTCAGTCCATCTGGAAAGTAGTTGTACTGCTTGGCTGTAACAGTGGCCATGACATAGTTGCCCTGAACGATGTAGGCAGAAGAATTATCGGATGCAGCTGCAAGACCTCCGGGTATTGATACAGGCGAAGAAGCGTTTGTATTGTCGAACTGGATGTTGGGATCAGCGCGAACAGTACTGTATGATAAAATTGAGCCCGTCAGGCAGAGTAGTGGCAACAGCAGAATCTTTTTCATTGGTAGGTTCCCCCGTTTGAGTCGGTTATCGGATTAAATACAGACCGGGGTTTGTCCCGGTCTGTAGATGAACACATCGTAACTGTTGTTACGGTGCGGGATTGGTCGTTGTCTGATTGTTCCTTGAAATGAAGTCGCCACCAATGCCGACCACGCTGGGTGCATTGATTGCACTCACCATCGCACTGCCGATGCATGAGGCTGCGCTGCCATTGCTCAGAGCACCGGTATTCTCGGCATGAACTGATGTGATGCCAAGTGAGGCGGCACTATTGGCAGCTGCAAGCACCGGAACGATGGCATACTGATCGGGGCTGTTGACTTCCATCGTTGCACTCACTGCGCCTGCCCCATCAATAGCATCACTCTGGTAAGCACTTACCGCCAGCGAGGCCATGTTGCCGTCAACATTGTATGCTACAGCATTGTCGTCTGCTATGGAGCTGTCGGTGATGAGTGTGTTGTTGCTCAGCATGCTGACCGTCGTGACATTGTCGCTAAGGTATGATTCATTTTCGCTGAGCACTTTGAGGACGTTATCGCTTAGAATGGCGTTGTCTTGGTTGACAGTGCTGCCTATCGGCAGCACTACAGCATCAACAGTTGCGGCATGAGCAGCTCCAGCAACGCCGAAAGTTGCGATTGCCGCCAATGCCGTAATCATTGTTTTTTTCATGATGTTCTCCTTGTAGAGTTGATGTTATTGTGACATGTCGAGCAAACTGCTCTTGAGCATGGCAACAGTTAAGGGTTTGTGGTGGTAGTGTTGCCGGTGGAGATAAAGTCGCCACCAATACCGACAACGCTAGGCGCATTGATTGCACTCACCATGACGCTGCCGACGCATGAGGCGGCGCTTCCATTGCTCAGAGCACCGGTGTTTTCTGCATGGACGGACGTCAATCCCAGTGTTCCGGCTGCATTCGCCCCGGAGGCAAGAGGGATTAAAGCAAGCTGATCAGCGCTGTTGATCTCCATGTTCGCGCTGACAGTGCTCAAACCATCAATCGCATCTGTCTGATACGCAGAGACACTCAGGGTTGCCATATTTCCGCCAACGTTATAGGCAACGGCACCGTTGTCGGCTATTGCACTTCCTGTAATGGATACGTTGTCGCTGAGAAGTTTGACGGTTGTCTCGTTATCGCTAAGGACCTTGGTGTTGTCGCTGAGAAGTTTCGTCGTGTTGTCGCTCAGCAGTTTGTTGTCCTGGTTGACTTGGCTGAAAATGGGCAGTACCACGGCATCTACCGTATCTGCATGTGCATTCCCTGCAAAACCGAAAGCGGCAACAGCTGCAAGTGTTGCAATTGTCATCTTTTTCATAATGGTTCTCCTGAAAGAGTTAGTGAATTGGTTGAAATGTGATTTACCGATCCCTTTTCTGGTAGATTCACTGCTGAGCTTTGCATCTTTTCTTTGTAGGTGAGTGCAGATTGCTTTCTGTTGAATCCTGCCGTCAAGAGCCCCGGCAATAATGGTATCATCAAGAATCGTGCCAGAAAATGGTGCGGCCCGGCAAACGCCTTTCAAATAGAAATTTGGCGGTTTCTGGGCGTGTGGTGTGGTGGAAGTGGGTGAGACGGATAAGAGACGGAAATTTGTCTCACGGCTCTCGGAGGTGTGTCACTTTGTGACGGGGAGGGCGTTCATGTGTTCAGAGATCTTGAATCCGCCTGAAAAGCGAAGTGTAGGGACTGGCGGGGAGTTTTTCTCCTGATGGAATGGCGACATGCTTTGCTACGATTTCAAGCATGCGGTCGTTGAGGTGTTCGGCGATCTGGAGCATGCGGGTGAGGTGGTGGCGGAGTTCGGTTATGATGAACTTTTCGGCGTGGTGTTTTTTCATTTTACCGAGAATTTCAGCCATCATGGGTGCGTCAATGTGTCGGGAGACCTCGGTGAGGTATTCGGGGGGGAGGTCGTTGGCATAGCTTGTGGCTTGGTCTACACCCATTTTGAGGCAGACGCCGGCGGCAATCTGGGGTTTGATGTGTTCTACCATCAGCGGTATGACCACGAAGTGGGGGATGTATTTGACAATCATGCTGATGGCATGGTAGAGCTCCTCAAAGCCTTCGGTTTTGGTGTCTACCACTTCACGCATCCATGAGGCTATGGCTTCCTGCTGGTGTTCGTTCATTTGCTGTATTGTGAGGGGAACGGGTACTTCAGCCCATGCGAGGGAGTCGGTGATGGTAGCCATGCTGCGGTTTGGATTCAGGTGCGGAAACAGTCGGGGGCCATGGGCCCTTTTTTTATTGTACTCAAAAAAACAGGGAACCCGAAATAGTGAAATGCCGCATGTCTGCTTCTTGCGGAGTGTGGGGGCAAAACCCGATGCTTTGTCTATATTGGGGCGTTCCGCAACGCATGCGGTGTTGATTAAATTCCCTGGTAAAGGAGCATATGGTTTTACTGACGGTTGAGGGATTGAAAAAGCAGTACGGTCTGAAGCATCTGTTCTCGGATGTTTCGTTCGGCATTGACGATGGCGACAAGGTGGGTATCATCGGGGCGAACGGAAGCGGCAAGAGCACGCTTCTGAAGATTCTGGCCGGAGCTGAAACCCCGGACGGCGGACGGGTGATGATTGCCAACAAGAAGAAGATTTCCTATCTGCCGCAGGATTCGCCTTTCGACCCTGAGGACACTGTGCTGGAGGCTGTGATGCGTTCGAGCGACCGGGTGATGGACCTTATCCTTCAGTATGAGCTGGTGTGCGAGAAGCTTGAGCATCACCATAGTGAAGACCCATCATTGATAGATACCATGAGCGAGCTGGCTCATGAGATTGATGTGGCAGGAGGATGGGAGCTGGAGTCGAATGCGAAGGCTGTGCTTGGCCGTCTGGGGCTGTATGACCTGGGTGCTGAAATGGGAACTCTTTCGGGTGGGCAGCGCAAGCGGGTGGCTCTTGCCCATGCGCTTGTTGTGCCAAGCGATGCTCTCATTCTTGACGAGCCGACCAACCATCTTGATGCCGACAGTGTTGAGTGGCTTGAGCAGTACATCAAACGATATCAGGGGGCGGTTATTCTGATTACGCATGACCGTTATTTTCTTGACCGTGTGGCTATGCGCATGATTGAGCTGGACGGGAACACGGCCTCCATGTATACGGGTGGGTACTCCAGTTACTTGCAGCAGAAGGCGGTGGAGGAGGAGCAGGCGGTGCGTGATGAACGCAAACGGCAGGCATTGGTGAAGCAGGAGCTTGACTGGATGCGGAGTGGCTGCAAGGCTCGGACTACGAAGCAGAAGGCCCGGCTTCAGCGGGCTGAGGGTCTGGTGTATGCTCCGGTGAAGGAGAAGGAGCAGGCGCTTTCAATCGATTTTGGAGCTGACCGGCTTGGCGACCAGATCATCGAGTTTCATGATGTTTCGAAATCGTACGGTGAGAAAGTGCTTCTCAAGAAGTTTGAGTACCGTATCCGCAAGGGCGACCGGATTGGCATCATCGGCCCGAACGGGTCGGGAAAAACCACTTTGTTCGAGATGATTACCGGAAGGGTTCAGCCCGATAGTGGTGATATTGTTATCGGCAAGACAGTCAAAATCGGCTATTACGACCAGCAAAGCCGTGACCTTGATGAATCGAAACGGGTGATTGAGTTCATCCGTGATGAGGCGGAGCAGATAAAGACGAAGGATGGAACGGTGGTGTCGGCCGCTAAAATGCTTGAACGCTTTCTGTTTTCGGGTTCACAGCAGTATAACCCGGTTTCCACCCTTTCGGGTGGTGAGCGCCGCCGGCTTTATCTTCTTCGGTTGCTGATGAGTGCACCCAATGTGCTGCTGCTTGATGAGCCGACGAACGATCTTGATATTCCCACCCTCCGGGTGCTTGAGGATTATCTCGACAGTTATGCGGGCTGCCTTGTGGTGGTGAGCCATGACCGGTATTTTCTTGATCGCACGGTTGAGGATATTTTCGCCTGGGAGGATGGCGGTACCATCCGGCGCTATCCCGGCAATTACAGCGTTTATCTTGAATTGAAGGCTTCTGAAAAGCAGGAGAAACAGGAGAAGGAGAAGGAGAAGAGTGCAAAGAAAAAGCCTGTTGTTCCCGATAATGCCCGGCCGGCAGCACCTTCAACCAAACAGCGGAAACTGAGCGGGAAGGAGAAAAAGGAGCTTGAGCGGCTTGAACAGGCTATTGCCCTTGCCGAGGAACGGCAGAGCGCCATATCGGCTGAACTTGCTGCTGCAGGGAGCGACTTTGTTGTGGTGCAGCGGCTTGGCGAGGAGCTGCAGGAACTTCAGAAGAGGCTGGAAGTTGATATGGCCCGCTGGTCGGAGCTTGCAGAGTTTGCCTGAACAGCAAGAGAGACTGGTTTCGTTATTATTTCCCGGGCTGGAAATCAGGATGTCCGGTCTGCCACAGACCGAAACTGAGCACATCGGCCAGTGCTTCGAACTCTTTTGTTTTTGTGTTTCCCATTCCGTGGCCGGCGTCAACATCGGCAAAGAAAAGTACGGGTTTGCCTGAACTGCTTGCCTCCTGCAGCCGTGCGGCAAATTTTGCGGGCTGCCAGGCGCTGACTCTCGGATCATTCATCCCGGTTGTAACCAGTGCGGCGGGGTAGCGGGTGCCGTCAGTAATCTGCAGATAGGGGTCCATGGCTATGAGCGCCATGCACTCCTCATGAATTGTAACGGTGCCGAACTCGGGGACATTGACCGGGCCGTTCGGCGTCTCCTCTCCGCGCAGTGGGTTCATTGCCCCTACCTGCGGAATGACGGCGGCAAACAGGTCGGGCCGCTCGTTCATGGCCATGCCCACAAGAATTCCGCCGGCGCTTGCCCCGTTGACTGCAATGTTTTCGGGACTGGTGTACCCGTTCTTCACAAGATACTCTGCACAGCCGATCAGGTCTTTCCAGCTGTTCGGCTTGGTTGTTTTCATGCCGTCGGTATGCCACTCATCCCCCCGTTCACCGCCACCCCTTACATGGGCGATTGCCAGCACGCCACCATTGGCAGTCCACAGAAGCATTGAGGGGCTGAAAAAGGGGGTCAGTGATTTTCCATAGGCGCCATATCCGTAGAGAAGAACCGGGTTTTTCCCGTTCTTTTTGAGTCCTTTCTTGTAAACCAGCGAGAGCGGGACCAGCATGCCGTCGTGAGATGGGGTCATGATCTCTTCAACCTTCAAATTCCGGTATTCGGGATAGCTGGCCGGAGATGAGATGGTTTCCACGCTGAAGGTGTTGGCGTCCGGGTTGTAGCGGTATCGCCTGTAGTCGCTGCTCCATCCGGCTATGGTGACCCAGAGGTCCCGAAAGCGGGTTCCTTTTGAGGAGATGTATGCAGAACCGGCCTTGAAAGGGAGGGAGAGTTCAGTTGTGCTGCCGCTCGCGTCCTCTATTCTGAACAGCCTGGCATCCACTCCGTTCAGGGAGAGGGTGTAATACATTGCGTCACTGGTCAGCGCAAATGCATCAACCCGGCCTTCAGGCTGTTGGTCAACAACGGTTTCAGCGTTGCGGAAATTCGGGTTGGCAAGCTGTGTTTTCATGATCTTGAAGCGCGGGGCACCTTCCGGTGTTGAGAAGTACAGCTCCCCGTTTTTGACGGCGAAGTCGTGAATGTTGTCTTCCGGGGTTATCAGCGATTTCCATTTTGTGGACGGTGCGTTGAGCTCCCCGAGAGGAGCAACGAACACCCGCAGCCGCCTGTCTACGGTTGAAAGAAATCCGAAGAGAGAACCGCTCTCTTTGTCGTATATGACAGAGGGAATGTCTGCGCTGTCTATGTCGAGTTCCGGGTTTGCTGTGCGTGAGAAGATCTCTCTGTCTTCAGCGGGGTCTGTGCCAATGCGGTGCAGCCAGGTGCTGCTGTCGTATTGGGGATTTTCTTCAGGTCCGCTGACCGTGCGCATGCGGTTGTAGAGAAATGATTTGCCATCCTTTGTCCATGAGGGTGAGGCGAATCGGCAGCGGTCGATGGTTTCGGAGTAAAGCTTGCCGGAGTCAACATCCATGATGAGGATGGAGTCGTCTTCGGAACCGTTGGCTGAAACCGAAATGGCAATGGTTTTCCCGTCGTCTGAGGGTGAGTGGCTGCTGACGACAAAGGTCGGGCCGTTTTCCTTTGAGAGTGATTCGGGGTCAAACAGAAGCGTTTCTTTCCCCTTGAAGCCGTTACGGAAAAAGAGTTTTCCTGTTTCGTCTTTAGGGGTTCGCTTGAGGTAGAAATACCGGTTGCTGTCGGTAATGGTGAGGCTGTAGGCTGTTGATTTTCTCCGGCCGTCGAACGAGGCCATCTTTTTCAGCAGCGTCTTCCTGCCCGGGATTGAGTTGAGTACGGTTCGGGCCTGGGCGGCCTGCTGTTCTATCCATGCAGCTACTTTCGGGTTGCCTAACTGCTCCAGTGACCGATAGGTGTCGGTTATTTGGGTTCCCCAGTATGTGTCCGTTACTGCACCCTCAGCAATGGAGTGCCTCTGCATCTGCAGGGGCTGTTGTTCGGCTATGGCCTGGCCGGCCGGGGCGGGAATGAAAAGGCAGCACAACAGCAGAAGGGATCGGTATCGGATCATGATGGAGCGGTAGTACGGCAGTTTACAGAAAAACGGCACGGCAGTTTCCTGCCGGCCGTGTTGTTGAAGATATGCGTACAGCGTAACCGTTAACGCCAGCGGGGTCTATTGTCGTCCCGGTCACGGCGGTCATTTCTGCTGTCCCGGTCATTTTTGTCGCGTTTATCGCCCCGATCCCTGTCGTTGCTGATTGAACGGCTTCGTCGGTCATAATTTTCTGCACGGCGGTATTCATTGTCACGGAATCTGCGGATGTCCTCATACCTGTGACGGGTGATTTTTGTTGGTACCCGACGGCTTTTTACCCTGTCCCATGGTCCGCTGTGATTTTTTGACCGGTACCAGCTACCTTCATTGTAAATATAGTAACGGTTGCCATAATAGATAACATCATATGGCGCTCCAACAGAGACATAAAACCCGAGGTCGGGGGTGTAGAGGAACCGGGGTTGCGACTCAATGACAAAATGTGCAGGACGGCGGCTGCTCTGAACGAGAACAGGGCGTTGGGGGCCTATATTGACATTCAGGTTTACTTCGGCGTTTGCCTGCGGGGCGTAGCTGCTGAGCGCAAACAGGGCAGCAGCGGCAAGGATTGTTGCTCTTTTTTTCATAATCTCGCTTCCTTTGCTTCATGGTTATCAATTCATCATCATCACATTCATTCACGCCTATCTGTTGGCGCTCCTGTATATGACGCGGATTTTGTCGATTGCTTGCGCCATGTCAAGCGGAAGCGGTGCATGGAAGGAGAGTGTCTTGCCTGTAGTGGGATGTTGAAAAGAGAGTGATTCGGCGTGAAGAGCCTGGCGGGGAAGAAGGTCAAGAAGGTTTCTGACGAAGCTTTCGCTTTTGGGGAAATCAAGGTTTCTGATTGAGGCTCCGCCATAGGTTGCGTCACCCAGAATCTGATGGCCGAGGTGCTGCATATGGGCTCGTATCTGGTGCGTGCGGCCGGTATGAAGGGTAAGGGAGAGAAGGGAAAACCAGTGCAGATCTTCTTCCAGGCGGTAGTCGGTTATGGCCGTTTTGCCCTCCTCCCCTTCATAGGGAAAGTTGGCCATAACCTTCCGGTCTTTTCTGGAGCGCCCGATATTGGTCCGTATCGTGCCCTCAGGGGTGGCGGGAACTCCCCAGACCAGTGCTTTGTAAGTTTTCACCACTTTCCGGTCGGCAAACTGCTTGGCCAGGCGGTGCAGGGCCGTCGGGTTTTTGGCTATGATGATGAGGCCGGAGGTGTCTTTGTCAAGGCGGTGGACAATTCCAGGGCGCAGTTCGCTTTCGTCAAGTGAACCGGCATTCTCACCGATATGGTGGAGGATTGCGTTGGCAAGTGTGCCGGTCCAGTTCCCGAACGCCGGATGCACCACCATTCCCGGCTCTTTGTTGATGACCATCAGTTCGCTGTCTTCATAGACAATGGCAATGGGTATGTCTTCCGGGGCGAGTTCTGGAGCAGGCGGCCGGAGGAAAGTCATCTCAATCAGGTCCCAGGATTTGATGCGGTAGTTTGATTTGACCACTTTATCGTTCACCAGAACGCGCCCGTCTTCAATGGCTTCCTGAACCTTGTTGCGTGTTGCATTTTCAACTTGTCGGGAGAGGTACTGGTCAATGCGCATCGGAATCTGCACCTTGCTTACCTGGAGTGTGACTTTTTTAGGTTCAGGACCCTCAATCTCACTTCCGTCTGATTGGGTATTGACTGGCTGATTTTGCATTTTTAAAGTACCTGCTCGAATTGGGTGAAATGAGCCGGAAGTATACTAAAACCTTGCCATATATCAGCCATGGATGCAATGAGTGAATCTTCAGTCACACAGTATGATCTTGCCCTCATCGGTTCAGGACCGGGGGGGAGCGAGGCGGCCATGCTTGGAGCCCGTGCGGGCCTGAGGGTCTGCATAATTGAAAAGGGCGCACCCGGAGGAGTCTGCGTCAACTGGGGATGCATTCCCACCAAGGCGCTGCTCAGAAGCGCTGAGATGTTTGATTCGCTCAAAAAGGGGGCCTCTTTCGGGGTTTCTGCTCCTGATGGCGCCTTTGATCTTGCTGCCGCAGTCAAACGCAGCCGCACCGTTGCAGGAAAGATGTCGAAAGGCGTTGCCTTTATGCTTCGCAAGGCTGGTGTGGAGTTTCTTCAGGGTGAGGCTGTATTCCGTTCCCCCACTGAAGTGGATATTGTTCGTGAGGGGAGCAGGATCGGCTCAGTGCATGCCAAACATTTTATTATAGCAACAGGAGGCCGTCCCCGAAGCATTCCGGGGATGGAGCCAGACCGTCGTCGGGTGATTACCAGCCGGGATGCGCTTGCCATGACTGCTCTGCCCGCTTCAATGCTTGTTCTTGGCGGAGGGGCAATCGGTGTGGAGCTGGCCTGGTTTTATGCGACTGCGGGTACGAAGGTGACCATTGTTGAAATGGCGGATAGACTGCTTCCTCAGGAAGATGGTGAAATTTCCGAAGCACTTCGCCGTTCCCTTGAGAAAACGGGCATCAGGGTGGCGACCGGGGCAAAGCTTGAGAATGTAGCCGTTCAGGATGACGGGGTTTCTGCGGCGCTGTTGATTGAGGGTAAAGAGGATGAGCGGGTTACTGCAGAGCAATTGCTTGTGGCTGTGGGGGTTGGCGGCAATACGGAAGGTATTGGCCTTGAGGCTGCTGGCGTTTGTGTTGAACGGGGTTTTGTTGTAACTGATGCTTCATGCAGAACTTCGGCACCAGGCATATACGCCATCGGCGATGTCAGGGGGGGGATGCTTCTTGCCCACAAGGCATCTGCCGAGGCGGAGATTGCCGTGAAAACGATACTTGGTGAAAAGAGCGCTCCGCTTCACGACAGCCATATTCCCCGCTGTGTGTATGCTGAACCCTCAATTGCCAGCATTGGTCTTTCTGAAGAGCAGGCCCTTCAAGAGGGAGTTGCTGTTCATATAGGTCGCTCTGCGTTTGCTGCATCGGGCAAGGCCAATGCTTATGGTAGTCTTGAGGGGATGGTGAAGCTTCTTTTCAGTGCAGAGGATGGCCGAATGCTTGGAGGACACTGTATTGGTCATGGGGCTGTGGAGTTGATCGGCGAACTTGCTCTCGCACTCTCTTTCTCGGCAACAGCCGGGCAGCTCACAAGTGTTGTTCATGCGCATCCAACCCTCTCGGAATCCATAAGGGACGCCGCTATGCAGGTTTCGTGAGGGTAGCGGGGGAGGCTCGGTGAAAAGCATTTTCGATTGTCTCTGTAAATGCATAAATTTAAGGCTTATCATTGCAACTCATTAAAAACAGTAAGCCTTTTCCTGTGAACGATTTCTCGTGGAACGGGGCGGGGTTATCAACCAAATGATCAATTATGACTCAGACTGAATCATCTGCCAGAAAACCTGCTGCAAAGAAACCGGTCGCCAGAAAAACAACAGCAGCAAAGGCTGGTTCAAGCGTGGCAAAGGCGGCTCCTGCCAAGGCAGCAGCGGCATCTGCCAAAAAGAAATCCGGTCTTGCTTTCCCTTTTACCGCTATTGTCGGTCAGGAGGAAATGAAGCTCAGTCTGATTCTCAACATCATTGATCCCCGTATCGGCGGCGTTCTTGTCATGGGGCACCGCGGAACAGGAAAAAGTACCACGGTCAGGGCACTTGCAGAGGTGCTTCCTATGATTGACCGCGTGAAGGATGATATTTATAACCGTACCACCGAGCAGTATCTGGAAGGCGAGGCGGATAAAAAAGGTGCTGTGAAGATTGATCCGGCATCTGTCAAGCTGGAAAAAATTCCAGTTCCTGTGGTTGACCTTCCCCTTGGCGCAACCGAGGATCGTGTTTGCGGCACCATTGACATTGAACAGGCTCTGACGAGCGGCGTGAAGGCTTTTGAGCCGGGACTTCTTGCTCAGGCCAACAGGGGATTCCTCTATATTGACGAGGTCAACCTTCTTGATGACCATCTTGTTGATGTGCTTCTTGATGTGGCTGCCAGCGGAAAGAATGTGGTTGAGCGCGAGGGTATCAGCATCCGCCACCCGGCCCGTTTCGTTCTGGTCGGTTCAGGAAACCCTGAAGAGGGTGAGCTTCGCCCGCAGCTGCTTGACCGTTTCGGTCTTCATGCACGCATCATCACCATCAATGATGTGGCAAAGCGCGTTGACATCGTCAAACGCCGTCGCGATTTCGATGAGGATCCTGAAGCGTTCATGAAAAAGTATAATAACGAACAGGTCAAGCTCCAGAAGAAAATTCAGAAGGCCAAGACGCTGCTTCCTTCCGTGAGCATGAGTGATGAGGTGCTGACCGATATTGCAAAACTCTGCATGAACCTCGGTATTGATGGCCATCGCGGTGAATTGACCATTACCAGGACTGCGCATGCACATGCTGCGTTCATGGGCCAGAAAGAGGTGACCATGAAGCATGTCAAGGATGTTGCGGGCCTGTGCCTGCGCCACCGTCTGCGGAAGGATCCGCTTGAAACGCTTGATGCCGGTGAAAAAATTGAACGCGAACTTGCCAAAGTCCTTGGAGAAGCAGAAGCAGTATAAATGATAGCATTTACCGATATTGTTGGAATGGATCTGGCCAAGAAGGCGCTCATGCTTCTGGCCATTGATCCGGCTCTTGGCGGTGTTGTCATTCCCTCGGCCGTAGGGTCGGGCAAGTCAACTCTTGCCAGAGCGTTTGCCGGTATTCTTCCCGAGGGGACACCCTTTGTGGAACTGCCACTGAATGTCACTGAAGATCGTCTCATTGGAGGCGTCGACCTTGAAGCGACCCTTGCTTCAGGAGTACGGGTTGTTCAGCACGGTGTGCTTTCAAAAGCTGATGGGGGAGTGCTCTATGTGGACTCGCTCAGCCTGCTTGACAGCTCGGCCATTTCACACATCATGGATGCCATGTCGCGTGGCGAGGTGCTTGTTGAGCGGGAAGGGCTCAGTGAGGTGCATCCTGCCGACTTCATGCTGGTAGGCACATACGACCCCACAGACGGGGAAGTCCGTATGGGCTTGCTTGACCGCATAGGCATTATTGTTCCCTTTACCGCACAGAACGATTACCGTGCCCGCAAGGAGGTGGTCAATATTGTCACCGGGAGCAGGGACCCTGAAGATGTGCGTGACGAACTGCGGATGATGGCCGGATTTCTTGACGCAGCCCGAGAAATGCTGCCGAAGGTCGGCATTACTCCCGAACAGGTTCAGGCACTGATCCAGACAGCCATCAGCCTTGGTGTTGAGGGAAACCGTGTGGATGTGTTCACTGTGCGTGCCGCTCTTGCCAGCGCAGCCCTTAACCAGCGCAGCGATGTTGATGATGAGGATATGAAGCTTGCAATCAAGCTGGTTCTCATCCCCCGTGCCACACGCATGCCGGAACGCGAGGAGTCTGCAGAAGATATGCCGCCGCCCGAAGAGGAGCCGCCGCCGCCTGATGAGGAGTCGGAAGAGGAGGATGATTCCCAACAGCCTGATTCTCCGGATGCAGATGCAGAGGAGGAGCAGGAGGAGACCCCGGATATGATTGAGGAGCTCATGATGGAGGCTATCGAGACCGAGCTTCCCGACAACATCCTGAACATTTCGCTTGCTTCGAAAAAGAAAAGCACCTCGGGGAGCCGTGGTGAAGCGCTCAACAACAAGCGGGGCCGTTTTGTGCGTGCCCAGCCCGGTGAGATGCGCAGCGGCAAGGTTGCCCTTATTCCAACCCTTATTTCAGCTGCCCCCTGGCAGGAAGCTCGCAAGCGCGACCAGAAGATGGCCGGTCGCCAGAAAACAGCACTGCTCATCAGCAAGGATGATGTCAAGATCAAGCGGTTCCGCGACAAGTCCGGTACGCTCTTCATCTTCATGGTGGATGCTTCCGGTTCAATGGCGCTCAACCGCATGCGTCAGGCAAAGGGTGCTGTTGCCAGCCTCCTTCAGAACGCCTATGTGCATCGTGACCAGGTTGCTCTCATATCATTCCGCGGCAAGCAGGCCCAGGTGCTGCTTCCCCCGTCACAGAGCGTTGACCGTGCCAAACGAGAGCTTGATGTTCTTCCTACAGGAGGTGGAACGCCATTGGCCTCAGCTCTCTACCTTGGTTGGGAAACCGCAAAGCAGGCCCGTACCAAAGGTATCACGCAGGTTATGTTCGTGCTGATCACTGATGGCCGGGGTAATATCGGTCTCCAGTCATCTTTTGACCCCAATGCTGAAAAGCCTTCAAAAGAAGAGCTGGAAAAGGAGATTGAAGCCCTGTCGCTATCCATTCAGGCTGACGGCGTTGCGGCTACAGTGATTGATACCCAGATGAACTATCTCTCTCGGGGTGAAGCACCCAAGCTTGCCCAGCATCTTGGTGGCCGTTATCTCTACCTGCCCAATGCCAAGGCAGAGCAGATTGTTGATGCTGCACTCAGCTTTTAATCTTACTGTCACTGTTCCGGCTGATGTGCCGGGACAGTAATGTTGTGCGGTTATGCAATAAATCCCATACCGAATCTACACGACGATGTCAACTACCCGTAAAATAGCAGCCATTGTAGGCCTTGAGCAGTACAACGCAGGCCTCTGGAAAAAGATCAAAGGTCTTCTCAAGGATGACGCCGAACTGAGCCAGTGGAGCGATGTTGATCTTGAAAAGCAGAACCCCGACGCCGCAACGGCAATTGCAGAGGCGGACTGCATTTTCATGAGCATGATTCAGTTCAAGGACCAGGTTGACTGGTTCCGTGAGCAGCTTGCAGCCGGCACGCCCAATAAGACTGTGTTTGTGTTTGAGTCAATGCCTGAAGCCATGTCGCTTACTAAAGTTGGCGGATACGAGGTTGGTGATGGGAAGGCAGGCATGCCGGATATGGTGAAGAAGATTGCCAAAATGCTTGTGAAGGGGCGTGACGAAGACGCCATGTACGGGTACATGAAGCTGATGAAGATCATGCGTACCATTCTTCCGCTTGTGCCCAAAAAGGCGAAAGACTTCAAGAACTGGCTTTTAGTGTACTCTTACTGGATGCAGCCGACTCCTGAGAACATCGCCAACATGTTCCGTCTCATCCTGCGCGAGTATTTCAACGAACCGGTAACGGTCGGTGATATTGTTGATGTCCCCAACATGGGATTGTACCACCCTGATGCTCCTGCCTACTTTACGGATGTGAAAAGCTTCAAGAGCTGGTCGAAAAAACGGGGGGTGAATTTCGACAAGGAGCAGAAAATAGGGCTTCTCTTTTTCCGCAAGCATCTCATACAGGAAAAAACCTATATCGACAACACCATCCGTGAACTTGAACGGCAGGGGATCAATGTGTTTCCTGCATTTGTGATGGGCGTTGAAGGCCATGTGCTGCTTCGTGACTGGCTGTTGAAGGAAAACCTTGACCTCCTCATCAATATGATGGGGTTTGGCCTTGTTGGAGGCCCTGCCGGCACCACCAAGCCGGGCATTGCCGCTGCAGCGCGTGAAGAGATCATGGCAAAGCTTGATGCCCCGTATATTGTTGCCCAGCCGCTTCTTACACAGGAGTTCCATTCATGGAAGGAGCTTGGTGTTTCACCCATGCAGGTGACATTCACCTACTCCATACCGGAGATGGATGGCGCCGTGTGCCCCGTTGTTCTGGGTGCCTTGAAGGACGGTAAGGTAGAGACTGTTCCTGAGCGCCTTGAGCGTCTCTCAGGTCTGGTAAAGCAGTGGCTCCGCCTTCGTGCCGCAGCCAACCGCGACAAGAAACTTGCACTCATTGTTTACGACTATCCTCCCGGACTTGGTAAAAAAGCCAGTGCTGCTCTGCTTGATGTTCCCAAAACGCTCTTTTCTGTTCTGCACCGGCTGAAGAAAGAGGGATACTCGGTTGGTGAGCTGCCTTCAAGTGCCGAAGAGCTCTTCAAGGCGCTTGATCGCGCTACTGATATTCAGGTGCAGGGAAACAAGCCTGACGCACTCAAAATCACCTACGATACATTCAAAAAACTCACCACATCTGGCGAACGGGAGCGGATAGAAGATCGGTGGCAGGGATTTCCCGGTGAGATTGTGCCTATCGGAACAGATGAGCTCTTTATCGGCGGCATACAGTTTGGCAACATCTTCATCGGTGTTCAGCCGCGCATCGGTGTTCAGGGCGACCCAATGCGCCTGCTGTTCGACAAGTCGAACACACCGCATCATCAGTACATCGCCTTCTATCGCTGGATAAGCCGTGAATTCGGTGCACATGCCATGGTTCATATCGGCATGCATGGTTCGGCCGAGTGGATGCCCGGCCTGCAGACAGGACTGACCGGCGAGTGCTGGCCTGACGCCCTGCTTGGTGAGGTCCCTCATGTCTACATCTATCCGGTCAACAACCCGAGCGAGTCGAGCATTGCCAAACGGCGCGGGCTGGCCACAATGGTTTCGCATGTGGTGCCTCCGCTCTCACGCGCGGGGCTCTACAAGGAACTTCCTGCGCTCAAGGATCTGCTTGTTGATTACAGGGAACGGAACCCTTCGGGAGCAGTTGCCGGAGAAGACGCTGCCGGCGTTGAAGAAGCAATCATGGAGAAGGCTGAGCTGCTGAACCTGACGGACGACTGCCCGCGTATTGAGGGTGAGGCGTTCGGTGAGTTTGTGAGCCGCCTGTACATCTATATGAGTGAACTGGAAAACCGGTTGATTTCAAACTCATTGCATGTGTTCGGTGAAGCAAGTCCTGTTGACTCGCAGATCGTCACCATCACCGAGACCCTGAAGAACCGCACTGAGGGCGGCCGCACTCTGCCATCCATGCTGATGGAGGCTTCAGGCCGGAACGGAAAGTTCGGGAGCTATGAAGAGCTTGCCGCTATGGCACGAAAGGGTGATGAGGAGGCTATCGGGCTTCGGGAGTGGGTGGAGCAGGCTGCAAAAGATTTTGTGGAGCTCTCCCTGCTTGAGCGGAAGCATCCCGCCACCGCTTTCTCTACCGTCACTGGTGGAGCGAAAATATCGGCTGAAGACCAGCCTGTCGTCATGAAGCTCATCAATGAAGGGGGTCAGCTGCTTAAGGCCTTGCGCGACAATACCGGAGAGATGGAGTCGTTCATCAAGGTGCTTGAGGGTCGCTATATCCCTTCAGGGCCCGGCGGCGATCTTGTCCGTGACGGTATCAATGTGCTGCCTTCCGGCCGAAACATCCATTCTATTGACCCATGGAGAATCCCGTCCGAAATGGCGTTCAAACGCGGGACTCTCATTGCCGACAAGCTGGTAGAAAAGCATTTGGCTGAAAACGAGGGAAACTACCCTGAAACAATAGCCCAGGTTCTCTGGGGGCTTGATACCATCAAGACCAAAGGCGAAGCGGTTGCCGTTGTCATACGGCTGATGGGCGGAGAGCCCTCCTATGACGCATTTGGCAAAATCAGCCATTACCAGCTGGTGCCGCTTGAAAAGCTTGGTCGCCCGCGCATTGATGTGCTGATGCAGCTCAGCCCGATATTCCGAGACGCATTCGGCCTTCTGATGGACCAGCTCGACCGTCTGGTGAAAGATGCGGCAAAAGCCGATGAGCCCGAAGAGATGAACTCCATCAGAAAGCATGTCAATGAGGCTCTCGCCACTGGTGCTTCTTTTGAGGGGGCAACTGCCCGGCAGTTCACCCAGTCGCCGGGGGCTTATGGTACCTATGTGGACGACATGATTGAGGACTCTGCCTGGGAGTCGGAGGATGACCTCGACGACCTCTTTATCCGCCGCAACAGCAGCGCATACGGCGGCGAGAGGAAAGGGGAGAAAGAAACCGATATTCTTAAAAGTCTTCTCGGTTCAGTCGACCGTGTTGTGCACCAGGTTGATTCCACCGAGTTCGGTATTTCTGACATTGACCATTATTTCTCCTCGTCGGGCTCACTGCAGCTTGCTGCCAAGCGCCGCAACACCCGTACCGGAGACAATATCAAGCTGAACTATGTGGAGTCGTTCACCTCCGACATCAAGGTGGATGATGCTGAAAAATCGTTGCGGGTGGAGTACCGTTCAAAGCTGCTCAACCCGAAATGGTTTGAGGGAATGCTCAACCACGGCCATAGCGGAGCGACTGAAATCAGCAATCGTGTCACCTACATGCTTGGATGGGATGCAGTGACCAAGAGCGTTGATGACTGGGTTTACAAAAAGACCGCTGAGACCTACGCTCTCGACCCTCAAATGCGCGAGCGTCTCGCCAAGGTCAACCCTCAGGCAATCAAGAACATTGTTGGAAGAATGCTTGAAGCACACGGTCGCGGTATGTGGAAGGCTGAAGAGGATACCATCAATGAGCTGCAGGAAATCTATGCCGACCTTGAAGATCGTCTTGAAGGGATGAACGAAGATGAGTAGCAGGGGAGAGAGGTTTTTTTGAACAACTGGAAAGGGCGCCTCCGAAGGGCGCCCTTTCCAGTCTTTATGGGGAGACCCCTTAGGTAGCTGTTGAGTAGTTTGGAGCCTCTTTGGTGATTTTAACATCATGCGGATGGCTTTCACGCAGTCCGGCAGAGGTGATGCGCACAAACTCCGTTTTCTGCTTCAGATCTTCAATGCTGCCCACACCGCAATATCCCATTGCCGATTTCAGCCCGCCAATCAGCTGATAGACCACTTCGTCAAGCTTTCCTTTTGAGGGAATACGCCCTTCAATGCCTTCAGGGACATACTTTTTTGATTCGCTTGAGGCGTCCTGGAAATAGCGGTCGCTGCTTCCTTCAGGTTCCGACATGGCGCCCAGAGAGCCCATGCCGCGGTATGTCTTGAAACGGCGTCCTTCATAGAGAATGGTTTCGCCCGGGCTTTCATCCGTACCGGCGAATATGCTGCCCATCATCACAGAATCAGCTCCTGCTGCAAGAGCTTTGGCGATGTCACCGCTGAACTTGATGCCACCGTCCGCAATGATCGGGGTACCTGTTTTTGCTGCTTCAGCAGCGCAATTGATGATTGCAGTCAGCTGCGGCATGCCGACACCCGCAACAATACGGGTGGTGCAGATGCTTCCCGGTCCGATTCCAACCTTCACCGCATCGGCTCCAACAGCAATAAGATCCCTGACTGCGCTGGCAGTGGCAACATTGCCGGCTATAACCTGAAGTTCAGGATATGCTTTTTTAACCGCACTCACCGTATCAAGCACGGCCTGGCTGTGGCCATGTGCAGTATCAACGGCAATGGCGTCAACGCCTGCCTCCATAAGCGCTTTGACCCGGTCAAGCGTATTTGCCTTGATGCCGACAGCAGCACCCACCATCAATCGGCCCTGGCTGTCTTTGCATGCATCGGGGAACTGCTTGCGTGTCTGGATGTCCTTGAATGTGATCAGCCCTTTCAGGTTACCCTCATTGTCAGTAATCAGCAGTTTCTCAATCTTGTTTGAAAGAAGCGTGTGCTCGGCCTCTTCAAGCCCTACATCCTCACGGGCCGTTATGAGATTCGAGCTTGTCATGATGTTGGCGATTTTCGCCTCAGGGGCCGGTTTCATGCGAAGGTCGCGGTTGGTCACAATGCCCTTCAGCTTCATTTTCCCCTCGTCACCCGATTTAGGCCTTTCCACAACAGGAATACCGGAAATGGAGTGGCGGAGCATAAGATCAATGGCGTCCTGCATGGTTGCATCTTCATACAGAATGAACGGATTGCGGATAATGCCGCTCTCAAACCGTTTCACTTTGGCAACTTCACGGGCCTGCTGTTCGACGGACAGGTTCTTGTGAATGAACCCGAACCCGCCCGAACGGGCCAGCGCAATAGCCAGACCGGCTTCGGTAACCGTATCCATTGCGGCGCTTACCAGAGGTATCCGCAGGGAAATCGTCTTGGTCAGCCGGGTGGAAACATTGGTTTCTTTCGGCAGAATATTGGAATATGCGGGAACAAGAAGAACATCATCAAATGTCAATGCCTCATTAATAATTTTGGTCATAGCCATCTCTGGTTGAATGATTTGTGGTCAAAGAGTTGAGCCAATTTACAAAAAGTGTCAATAGAATGGCAACCCGAAGGAACGAAACCTTTTGAAAAATCAATTTAGAGTGTAAATTAAAGGCCATTTAATTACACGGAGAGGTCGCATAGTGGTCTAGTGCGCTCGCCTGGAAAGCGGGTAGGGTGTAACAGCCCTCGAGGGTTCGAATCCCTCCCTCTCCGCCATAAGGAGAGCTTCCTTGAAATAGCTGAAGTTTTGCTGGTCAGGAAGGAAGTGTAGAAAAAGATGGAGGGATTTGAACCCGAAGAGAGGGTTCGAAAACGGCCAGAGGCCGTTTCCAGAGAGCGCGAGGCGGCTCTGCCCCTTACTCACATCGCTTAACACGATTTCATAGGTGGATGAAGAGTGCCGGGAGTGATGAAAAATAGTTTTATGGTGGACAATTGTTCCGGATTCACTATCTTTGCATCCAGTTCTTTACATAAGGAGGATTAGTCTAATTGGTAAGGCAGCAGTCTTGAAAACTGCCGGGTTAACACCCTTGGGGGTTCGAGTCCCTCATCCTCCGCACCAAAACCTGGAGAGGTGGCCGAGTGGCTGAAGGCACCGGTTTGCTAAACCGACGTAGTTCGTAAAGGGCTACCGAGGGTTCGAATCCCTCCCTCTCCGCAGATGATAAAAAGCTTCCAGCATACAGGAGGCTTTTTCTGTTATTGAGCTTCGAAATGTGGAACGGGAGGGATTTGAACCCGAAGAGAGGGTTCGAAAACGGCCAGAGGCCGTTTCGACAGAGCGCGAAGCGGCTCTGCCCCGAAGGGGTGGAGGGCCAAAGGCCTGGAATCAATCCCTCCCTCTCCGCAGATGATAAAAGCTTCCAGCATACAGGAGGCTTTTTCTGTTATTGAGCTTCGAAATGTGGAACGGGAGGGATTTGAACCCGAA
>JGI997J19993_1000060_pt1 | contig 48977 bp, 41 predicted proteins | sample Etolagbewater25m_FD_19993 | JGI IMG/M metagenome (IMG submission 19993)
TTAAAGTTGTCGAAGCACTTGGTGATGGTTGGCGGTTGCCGACAAAAGATGAGCTAAATCAGATGTACCTTGAGCAAGAAAATATTGGTGGTTTTGGAGCCTACTACTACTGGAGTTCGTCGGAGTACGACGCTGACAACGCGTGGAACCAGTACTTCTCCAATGGCAACCAGAGCAGCTACAACAAGGACTTCAACTTCAGGGTTCGTCCTGTGCGAAACTTGAAACCACTCAAAGAGCCTATAGACAAAGTGGTATCCGATAAACCATCAACATGGCGTGAAGAAGTTGAAGATTATGAGGCGAATAAAAAGTTGTATGATAGGATTGCAGATATAGAACTACAACTTGAATGCTGTAAGGATGCAAGTAATGGTAAAGATTTACTTATCATGGCTTTGGAAAAAAGAATTGTTGATCTTGAATATCAAGCATTTCAATATGCTATAAAAAATGAACGTTCACCTAAAGCATATGTTGAAAAATGTGATGATGGTTCTTTTAATGTATGTTTTGGTGTATTTCAAAGAAAATATGTTCCTATAAAAACAAGGAGAAAAAATGAATTTAGAAGAAATTTTTAATAAAGCAAAATGGTTTAATTGTCCTTGTGAACAAAGTCACAATGAAACTATTGATGAACTCAGAAAAGATATTTTGAAGTATATTGAGTATAAAATGAGTACTATAAAATACTGTACTTGTCATTTAGATTCAATAGCTGGAGATGGGGATTAAAGTATATACAACTTGGGGAATAGCCAAGTGGTAAGGCATCGGCCTTTGGAGCTGACACTCGTAGGTTCGAATCCTACTTCCCCAGCTATAAATTTAAAATACAATTTTATACATGAATAAAACATATATTATAAGTGATACACATTTTGGACATAATAATATAATTAAATATTGTAATAGACCTTTTGAAAATGTAGATATTATGACAAAAGAATTAATTAATAATTGGAATTCTGTTGTCAAAAAAAATGATATTGTATATCATTTAGGTGATATAGCTATGTCTATTAATAAAGAGCATGTTACTTCAATTATAAATGCATTAAATGGTAGAATTATATTAATAAAAGGTAATCATGATAATGAAAAAGATCAATATTATATTGATTTATTTTACATGTATTATAAATATCCTATTATAATAAATGATGTTATTTTATCTCATGAACCTATACAAAATTTAAATAATACTTCTTTTTATAATATACATGGTCATATGCATAATACAGCAGAAGTTCATCCTGAATTAAATATGGGAAAACATCATTTTAATGTTAGTGTAGAATGTATCAATTATACACCTGTTTTATTAGATATTGTTATTAATAATTTAAAAAAATAAAAATAAAATGTCAGATATAACCACTTATAATGCAACAGCATTAGTTAGATTGAAAGATAAATATGTAATTGCTATAAAAAGAGATAATACAGATTTTGTTGAAAATGATACTAATTATTTTCTAGATTTGTATTTTGTAGATCATACATTAAATTTTACTCCTTTTGATTTTAAAAATACACATTTTGAAGACGAAGAACAAACCCATGTTGAAAAAAACAGTAATCGTTTTAAATGTTTTAAAGTTGAAGATTTAGATTTTGTTGTGAAATAATTTTAAAACTTCGAGCTGGAATTGATAATACTTCAATAATATTCGCCATAAGTTTAAATTATTTATTATTAATGTAGTATGTAAATGATTTTATATACTACATTTTTGCTTCCTTAGCTTTAATTGGTAGAGCACCTCACTTGTAATGAGGATGTTGGGGGTTCGAGTCCCTCAGGAAGCTCTTGTGGTATCTGGTGTTAAAACAACTGGGGTTGAAATATTACCATCACTGGCTCAGGGACCAGGGATACCACTTAATTGTTCTTTGAAAATTTTAATTCTATAAACAAGGTATATTACAATGAAAAACATTACTGTATTATTTAAAGATATTTACAATGTATTTAAAATAAAAAAACATGTTAATTATGGTCATTGTTACTCTCACTTTAAATATAGATTAGAAACAAAATTTTGTAACTAAAGTTTAACACGCGGTGTTTGTAATAAATCTCTCTTGAGTAGAGATACCTTTAGATAAAGGCCCTTAGCTCAGTTGGTTAGAGCAAGCGACTCATAATCGCTGGGTCGTAGGTTCAAATCCTACAGGGCCTACTTATTATATATATATGGTGGTCTTATATATAATTTGGTTCTTCAGTAGCTCAAATGGTAGAGCATTGTCTTATTCATTTACCACATAAAAGACTTAGATGAGACAATTAGACAATGTGGCAGTTGAGATAAACTGAGTCTTGGTGGTTCGAATCCACCCTGAAGAACAAATATTAATGGGGTTGTGGCGGAACTGGTAGACGCTGTGGACTAAAACTTTTCTTTTGTTATTGTCTACCATTTTTGTATATTTAGTTTTTAACTTAAACTTATCTAAATATGAAAATGTGTATTGATTGTGGCAAAGAAGAAGTAGTTGAAAGAAAAAGATGTAAAGAGTGTGCTAAAATCTATAATAGAGAACGAGTTAAAAAATACTATAACAAGAATACTAAAAAACGTTATGGTATAGGAGTTTGTTCATTATGTGGTGAATCAATGATTATGAATAGACCAAACCAATTAACTCATTTAAAATGTAGAAAAAAGAATACTGAAAATTATAATAAAGTAAGTAGGAGTACTAAAGGTAATACTTTAGGTAGACAAGCAATTATTGATTTAGGATTCTTGTTATCAAAAGATATCTTTATTCATCATATTGATGAAAATCCTGAACACAATATATTATCTAACTTTATGATAATGTCAGTAAACAAACACAATGCTTTACATCGTTTTCTTCAACAACAATGGTCGCTATATAGGAAACTGTATAGTAGTAATGCAGAGAATTGCTGGGATAGCCTTAGAGATCAGTTAACTAAAGAGTGGTTAGAAATGACGAACTCAAATGTTATAAAAATAACTGATATTGGTCAATCAGCATCCGAGCCTCTAAACAAAAATGTCGTTTATATTTTTGCATGAGGAAGGTTCAGAGACTATGTACTGCATACCTAAATCAGAAATGATATGGTAAAGATATAGTCCAGACCACAAACAGACGAATAGATTGTAAATAGACAAGAAAGTCTGGTAGCTAACTGCTATAGTGGTAAGTAAAATCCACTGGAGAAATCCGTGAGGGTTCGATTCCCTCCTTCCCTACATTTACAAATAAAACAATAATTAAATCAATTATTGAGTATTTATAACTAAATAACTATTTATGAAAAAAACAATTATATCTTTTTTAATTCTATTAATACCTTTGAGTGCAAGTGCAGAAATTGGTATCGCATCTTATTATGGAAAACAATTTCATGGAAGAAAAACAGCAAATGGTGAAAAATTTAACATGCATGCTTTAACTGCTGCACATAAATCTTTACCATTTAATACAATAGTAACTGTTACAAATCTTTCAAATAATTTGTCAATTAAAGTTAGAATTAATGACAGAGGTCCATTTGTAAAAGGTAGAATTATAGATTTATCTAAAAAAGCAGCTAAATTAATTGGTATTGATGGTATTACTAAAGTTAAAATTGATATAATAAATACTGAATCTTAATTTTAACAATTTGGAAGTTAAACCAAATGAAAAAAATAATATATGATATTGAAATATTTACTAACTTTTTCTACCTATTATGTAAAGATATTACTGAAAAAGAAAGTAAAATATTTGCTTTTGAAATAAGTCCAGTTAAAGATGAAAGAAAAGAATTATTAGCTTTTTTAAACGATAAAAAAAAGATAATGATTGGTTTCAATACTCTTAAATTTGACTGGCCTTTGTTAAATCATTTTGAAGATTTAATGAAAAAATATCCATTAATGTATACAGATATTCTTACTAATAATCTTAAAAACAAAGCTAATACTTTAATTAATTCATCATTTGTTCATGCAAATAATAAAATCATACAGTTAGATTTATTAAAAATAAATCATTATGATAATAAAGCTAAAATGATTTCGTTAAAAGGTCTTGAATTTTCTATGAGAATGAATAATGTTCAAGAATTACCTTATGCACATGATAAAGTATTAGAATTAAATGAAATAGATGTAGTTAAAGAATATTGTGTTAATGATATCAATGCTACATATGAATTGTTTTTAAGAACTAAAACATTAATTGATGATAGATTTAAATCTAGTTATTTGTATAAAACAAATCTTTTAAACTATAATAATCCTAAATTAGGTGAATATATTTTAATCAAAAGAATTAAAGAACATTTAAATAAAGAAGATTTAGGTCAAACATATAGGAAAGAAATCATATTAAAAGATATTATTTTTCCTTATATAGCATTTGAACATGAACCATTTAAAAATATACTTACTTGGTTTAACAAAAAAATTATAAAAGAAACAAAAAGTGTTTTTACTGAAATACCATTAGAAGAAATAGAAGAATTAAAACCTAATATTAATATTAAGATTTTTAAAAAGACAAATCTTAAGAAATTAAATGTAGTACATAAAGGTTTTGAATTTACATTTGGGACTGGTGGGATACATGGTGCTGAAAAAGGTATTTATTATAGTAATGAAAATTACAAAATAATGACTTTTGATGTTAAATCTTTGTATCCAAATATTAGTATTAGAAACAACTTATTTCCTTTACATTTAGGTAATACTTTTTGTAAAATTTATGAAGATATATATAATGAAAGATTAAAATATCCTAAAAGTGATAGTAGAAATGAATTATACAAATTAGCATTAAATGGTGCATACGGTAAATCTAATTCTATACATTCTTCATTGTATGATCCTCAATTTACAATGTCCATTACTTTGAATGGTCAATTACTTCTTAGTATGTTATGTGAACAATTAATGGATATANCAAATAGTAAATTATTAATGATAAATACTGATGGTGGAGAAATTATTATACCATCAAATGAAATTAATAAGTTTTATGATATTTGTAAATCATGGGAAAAATTAACAAAACTTCAATTAGAATATAATACGTATAGTAAAATATTAATTTCTAATTGTAATTCATATATAGCAATATATGAAGATGGTAAAGTTAAACAAAAAGGTCCTTATACAATAGAAAGAGAATTATACAAAGATCATTCTAGATTAATAGTTCCAAAAGCTGTAGAAGCATATTATCTTTATAATATTCCAATTGAAGATTTTATTAAAAATCACAATGATATATTTGATTTCTTTTTAAGAACAAAACTTAATAAAGATTCAAGTTTAATTGGTATTAATGGTGATGATATTATTCAATTACCAAGATTAACAAGATATTTAGTTACTAATACTGGATATACTTTGTTAAAAATAATGAATAAACGTCAATTCAATATACAGAAGGATTATTTATGTACTCCTTGTAATTATTTAAATGATGAAATTAAAAGTGAATTATTTAAAAATATAAATTATGATTTTTACATAGATAAAGCTAATAAACTGTTAATTGGAGAAGACAATGAAGAAAACTAAAAAAGAAATACAAAGTGAAATTGTTAATAATTTAATAATGTCACCTAGTACAAATAATCTTGTAATAGCAGCTACAGGTGTAGGTAAATCTAAAATTGCTATTGATTATTTAAAAACTTTTTTTGTTAAAAAAAAAGCTAATATTTTAATTGTAATTCCAACTATTGAATTACGAGATATTGATTGGCCTAATGAATTAAAAAAATGGAACATAACAAATACTATGTTAAAAAACATTAGAATTGAATGTTATGCTTCATTGACAAAAATTAAAAACATGACTTTTGATCTTGTAATATTTGATGAAATTCATCGAACTACAGAATTCAATTCGATTGTCTTTGAAAACAACATAATCAAACATGCATTGGGGTTGACAGCAACTTTTCCTAAAGATCCTATGAAACAATATTTATTAAAAGTTTATAACTTTAATACTATTGCTAATATTCCATTAGATGAAGCTGTCAAATTAGGTCTTATTTCTCCTTATGAAATTAAGATTATACCTGTTTGGTTGAATAACACAATAAAAGATATACCCGCTGGTAATAGTAGTAAAAGATTTTATGTAACTGAAAGAGGTCAATATGATTATATTACTAATACAATTGATGTTCTCAAAGAAAAAATAGATAATTCTGTATATTGTAATCATTATGATGTACAAAAATTAAAATTTCTTAGGTTAATGAGAGCAAAATTTTTATCTAATTTAAATAGTAAAATAATCATAGGAAAAGAAACTTTGCTTAAAATAGATCAGAAAAATGAACGTACATTGATTTTTGCAAATAGCATAGCTACAGCTGAAGCAATGCATTTTCATACTTATCACTCTGGTAAAAAAAGTAAAGAAAAAGGACTTCATTTACAAAAATTTAGAGATGGTGAAATTAATACACTTGCTTGTGTTAATGGTTTAAATGAAGGTGTTAATATATCTGATGTAGATAATGCAATTATAATGCAAGTAAATGCATCTGATTTAATACTTACACAAAGGATAGGTAGAACCTTAAGATTGAAGGAAGGTAAAGACTGTTTAAGTAAAATATTTATCTTATGTGCTCAAAACACAGTAGATGAAGATTGGGTAAATAGTGTAACCAAAAATCTAAACGTTATTTGTGACTAATATTAATGAAAAAATTATACAAACATTGGAAGAACAAAATATAGGTCTGAATACAGGCCTATTATGTCTCCTGGGTATATATCACAATGTTGATTTTGAACCTTTATATGATGCTTGTAATATAATAACAGTAGCAGTTAAGCAATTAAATGCATCTGGTATTTATGAATATGACATGAAAACAAATTCAATAAAGTGGCATATACCCTTGTTTGATAATGATGATATTAAAGATGATGGTTGGGAATGGGTATATGAGTATCAAAATCTATTTAGATTAATGAGAAAAGATGCTGCAAGTACTTTTGATAATGTAAAAAAGAAAATGATAAAGTTCTTTCAAGAAAACCCTTCAGTAAGAGCTGATGATGTTATGAAAGCAACTAAAGCATATCTTGATACAATAAATGATGTAAGATATTTACAAAGAGCAGATTATTTTATTAAGAAAAATGGTCCTGATCCTCAATCCAGACTTAAAGAATATCTTGAATTAAGTAAAACCAAATCTTCGAAAACTTATGATATGATGTAATGAATTTTGAAAGAAAATTTCTTGAAGGACAAGCAGGAAAAAATATTGGTCTTACTACTGGTTTAGCAGGACTTGATAAAGCAATAGATGGTATACAAAGAAGAAGTAATTATTGTATTGCTAGTGAAGCTAAAACTGGAAAAACTACCTTTGTTGATTTTTGTTTTTTATTAAAACCATATGAAGAAATGATGCTTAAAGGAGCTTCAAATGTTCATTGGATTTATTACTCATTAGAAATACCAAGAGTTGAAAAAGAATTTAAATTTGCGGCTTATTATATGTATGAATTGTATAAAATATTCAATTTTAGATATAATGATAAAATATACCAAATGTCTCCCAGATATTTAGCTGGTAGATTAATGGATGACAATAATAATTTAATTCCTATTTCTGCTGATCATAAAGAAAAACTGTTCAAAATATATCATGAAAAGTTAATTCCTTTATTTGGTGAATATAATGAGAAAGGTATAAAGATAAAAGAAGGTGTTGTAGATTTTGTTGAAGAAAATAATAATCCCACTGGTATAAGAAGTTATCTTTATACTTATGCTCAAAAAAATGGTCAACTTATATATGAAGATTATACAATAAGAGAAGGAAATTTAGATATTCCGAAAAAAAGAATATCAGGTTATACACCAAATGATCCTAATAAGTATACAATCATAATAACAGATCATGTTAGAAGAATAAATAGAGAACGTGGATATAGTATGAAAGAAAATGTTGATAAAATGTCTTCTTATCAAGTTGAAATGAGAAACTTGTTTGGATTTACATTTGTTAATGTTATTCATATTAATAGAAATATTGCTGCTATAGATAGAATAAAATATAATAAAGAAATGTTGTATCCTACAGCAGAAGATATTAAGGATACTTCAAATATAGGTGAAGATACAAATTATTTAATTACTTTGTTTAATCCTAGAAATGAAAAATATAATTTGGATAATCATTTTGGTATTGATTTATCACAATATCCAAATTATAGAAGTATTCATTTAGTATTTAGTAGAGATACAGAATGTCCAAAACATATGTGTACTGAAATGGCAGGTAATATTAATTACTTTAAGACAATAAATAAAAAAGAATGATAAAAATTCTTATATTAGGTGAGAGTGGTTTTGGTAAAACTGCTTCTTTACTTAAAAATGAAAAATTAGGTATTAAAGGTATTGATCCAAAAGAAACTTTTTTAATTAGTTGTGTTGCCAAATGGACACCTAATTATAAAGTTACAACACCTGATAATTTAAAAGATGGTAATAGAATCATCACAAGTAATGCAAAAGTTATTGTACAAGTATTAAAAAACCTATTGAACTCACCATTTAATATTATAGTTATAGATGATTTTAACTATATTATGCAAGATTTTTACATGGCTAATGCTATGAAAAATGGTTGGGATACGCCAAAACAAATTGGTTATGATATGGGTTTGATATTTACTGCATTAGATGAATTAGCTAAAACAAAAATTATTATTTGTTTAGCTCATTCAGAAGATTATAAAGTAAATAATAGTGGTGATATTAGTTATCGTATGAAGACTACAGGTAAGATGGTCATCTTGGGCCATTACTCATTTAATTGACTGGAACACCCTTAGAGTCTTACACACTCCCTATAACAGTAATGATTATAGTATAGTAAAAGAGGTAAGAATTGGGCAATCAGCAGCCAAGATTCCTTAAAGGAATAAGGTTCACAGACTATCTCCTGTTGTGGGAGAGTACAAATTAAACTAATTACTTAATTTGGAAACAGTGAGTATTTTTTACTATTTTTATTATAATATTAACTATTAAAGTAAAAATAATGACCAAAATATATAAATTAATAGATCCTGAAACCAATGATATAAAATATATTGGTAAAACAAAAGAATCTTTAAAAAAGAGACTTTCAGGACATATTACAAAAGCAAAAAAATCAAGAACATCTCATGTTTCTTGTTGGATATATTCTCTTTTAGAAAAAAATAAAAAACCATTAATTGAATTAATTGAAGAATGTGAAAATTGGATAGAAAGAGAACAATATTTTATTTCTATATATCCAAATTTATGTAATCATTCTATTGGTGGTGAATCTGGGACATTAGGCTATAAAATGTCATTAGAACACAAAGAAAAAATATCTAATTCTTTAAAAGGTAAATCTAGAACTGAAATTACAAAGTTAAAAATTTCTAATTCTCACAAAGGAAAAATACTTAGTGATAGTACAAAAGAGAAAATAAAACAATGTAATATTGGTAAAAAATTGAGTATGGAAACTAGAATTAAAAAATCTAAGTATCTTATATTACAATTTAGTAGAGAAAATGAACTAATAAAAGAATGGTTTACATTAGGACAAATAGAAGAGGAATTAGGTTATTTAAAATCTAATATATGGTCTTGTTGTTCTGGTAGATTAAAAACTGCTTATGGTTTTGTTTGGTCATATAAAAATAAAGATATAGTCGAATCTTAATAGAAATATTAAGTTATAATGTGTTGAAATAATTACTCAACTTAAAAGCATTATATAATATTTGTCAAGAATATTTGACGCCTGAAGGAAAATTTGATCTAATGTTATTTGGTAAATCACAATATAATGAATCTCTTAAAAAAGTAGAGAAATTTTTTGTAACTGAGAATGATGGTCAATATCCATCTAAATCTCAGGGTTTATTTGATGATCTTTATATCAAAAATGATATGGGATTAGTAGTAGATGCAGTAAGAAATTATGGTAAATAAATATAAAAGAATATGGCAAAACAAATAAAGTTAAGTGATATTTTTGATGCTGTTGCTAAAGGTGCAAAGAGAGCTGATATCAAAAGAGATTTTGAATTAACTGGTGCACAAATGAAAGCAATCTTTTCTCATCAAAAATTAAAAGGAATTAGAGCACCCAAATCACCAATTGACATCGTTGATGATTTAGAAAATACACAAATAAACACCTTTGATGAAGAAATTCCTGCTATAGAAATTTCTGAAAATCAAATTAGTATATTTGAAAAAGATCCAGATGTCAATCAACAAATTTTATTAACAGAAGAATCATATTAATATGGGATACGGATTTAGCGAAGATACAGTAAGATCAACAAAACAGTTTGGTCTTAATACTGGTAAAATTACAAAAATTGAATGGGTTAATGATCCTGTTGAAGCATTGAATGTAGAAATTCTTATTGATGGAGATACTAATCCAATGAAATATAAGAAGTTTCCTGTCAATAAAGTATTCTCAGGAAATGTAGAAATTGTTGCAGGAGATGAATCTTTTTCTTTGGAATTAGCAAAGCAAGAGAGAGAACTCAGTGGTGTTTTAACACATATCATGAAACCTTTTGTAACAACTGATGCTATTAAAGCTGCTGTTGGTACAAACAAAGTTAGTTTTGGTGAATATGTTAAAATTCTTATTTCACTTCTACCTAAAGATTATATGAAAGTTCCTCTTGATATTTTTCTTCAATATCAGTGGAATATTCCTGATGGTAAAGAAAATAGTTTTCTTGAGATTCCTAAAAATCTGAAGCATGGTAATTTTATTCATGCTCATGTAGCACCTGTTGGCTCATGGAAGAAAGATGTTACTAGTGGTCTCAAGTACATTGATGATAATAATAATATTCATCCATTTACTAGAACTAGTTGGTTTCTTGGTAGTAATTTTGCTAAATTACAGAAAAGTGGTTTTCAAGGTTCAGAAGGTACTGATGGTGTAACTTCTGAAGTTTTGTGGAACTAAATAAGTAAATAAAATCCTATGTACTATCAGCCCGATGTTTATATACCAAATACTATAGATGGTATATATTCTTATTATTCAGAAGAAGATATATTTAAACTTGTATTTGGAGAATATCCAAATTATGATAAAAAATATGTTAGTCCTTTTAGAAACGATAATTATCCAAATTGTTATTTTATAAAAAAAGATAACCATATTTATTTTGTAGATTGGGCAGATAGTACAATAGGTGCTGTTGGTTCTATAGTAAAAATGTATGATTTAAGTTTAAAAGATGCTATCTCTTATATTAAAAATAATATAGCTATAAGAGATATTAATTTAAAACCAAAGATTATACAAAATTTTAATAAACCTATAAAAACACCAACTCTTATAATACCAAAAAAAAGAGATTGGGAAAAAAGAGACAGTATTTATTGGACAGAAAGATATGGTATTACTATAGCTAATTTAGAAGAAGATAAAACTATTCCAATTTCCTTTTATTCATGGAGAAAAAATAATATATGGAAACATACATCTTTGAAAGAAATTGGTTATGCTATATCTACTAATGATAATAAATATAAAATTTACAGACCATTAGATTCTAAAAATTCAAAATGGTTATCAAATATACCTAAAAATTATATTTTAGGTAAATATACAAATAATGGAAATTTGATAATCACAAAGAGTTATAAAGATTATAGAGTAATTTATAATCTCATAGAAGATAATGTTATATGGTTACAAAGTGAAGGTTCAATACCAGATAATATAAATAATTTTGTTGAAAACTATGATAACATAACAATATTTTATGATAATGATAATGCTGGTATAAATGCTAGTAATAAGTTAGCTAAAATAATTACCAAACCAACAAATTTAATTTATACTCCTGAAAAACACCTAAAAGATATTTCGGAAATGTACTGTTTTAAGGGTAGACAGTTTACAGAAAAATGGTTAAAAAATACCCTTAATTTAAAAAAATAATTATTTTAATAAATTTTTGATATAAAAAAAATGAAAGTTACAATTTATAGTACAGCTGGTATCAACGGTAATGTTGTTGATCTTCTTTCTACTGTTACAACTTATGGTCAGCTGAAAGCTGCTGTTGGTAATAGTTATCCTTGGTCAACTTCTAATGTTGCTGATGAATCTGAGAAAGAATATATTTCAGATTCTGATACTATTCCTTCAGAAGATTTCTGTCTTTTTGTTTATCCTAGACAGACAAAATCTGGTGCAACAATGAGTAAGCTTCCTTATAATGCAGTTAAGCGTACTATTAACAACATTATTGATGATAATGAAGGAGCAGAAGATTTTTTCGGTAATTTTGAAATGCTCAGTACCCTTGAACTCAATGAGATGCTTACCAAGTGGTATGATTATGAAGAAAAGATGAAATCAGAAGAAGATTTTCTTGATAACACAATCAGTCTTGAAGATATTTGTAAGTTTATTGATTATAAATATATAGTATACACTTCTGATGGAATGGATAGAGTAACTGTTGAGACTATTGTTAACTCAATTGTTAATCATTTTGCAATGCCTGATCTTTGTCAAATTAAATACAAAGAAATTGCAGAAAAGAAGGGTTGGGTTTAATTACTTAACTTTTAATTAATTTAAAGGGAATAGACAATATATTTGTTTATTCCCTTTTTTTATTTATTGTAACATGGAAAGAATAATATATAACAATGATTTTGATTTTAAAGAATTAAATCTTAAACATAATTTTAAACTTTCTGATACATCAATTGATATAATGAATATCATATTGATTGCATTAAGAAAAACATATCCAGATGAATTTGAAATTATACCTGAAATGTCTTTTAAAACAGGTAAATTTTTTATTATAATTCATTTTCCAACAATTAATATTACAAATATGAGATATGAAAAACATGTTATTCATGACATATTTGTAAAATTAACAATTTATAAAGATAAATCTGTTAACAGATTGCAATTATGTAATATGAGTGGAATGAGAACTTCATATACTAAAAGAGAAATTATTGCAGGTTATTCTCATAGTCATTTAAGTGGTGCAGTTCGTAATTCATTTGGTCCTTGGAGAGAATTTGTAGAAACAGGTAGATATTATAGTTTATCAGAAATAAATAATGTATTAAGATTTCAACAATATGAAACTTTATTTTCAGATTTTTGTCTTGGTAACGGTGGTATTAATAAAATAATCAATGTCATAAATAGCCAAAATGAATTTCAAAAAAACATCAATAATTGGATACTTTTCTTTAGATCTATAAAAGCATATTTAGAATACGAAAGTATTGAAGGTGGACCCTATAGAAGAATAGGAGATATTGGTAAAAATAATGGTAGAACAGGTGATATATTAAGTAATACTAATATTTATTCCAATATTTATATGGAAAGAACAATATATTCTCATTCACAAGATATTCTAAATATTCTAAATGATTTAGTTAGAGACAAACAAATAGAATTATTTTTAAATGAAAATAATAAAATAGAATTTAATTATAATTCTAATTTAGAACCACTTTTTTATGACAAACTTAAATCTTGTTTTTCTGATACTTTTTATATGTTAAGACAAGGAACAGAACCTAATTTTTGTTATGTATATGCTAAAGATGTTTTAAAATATTCTTTTTCTGAAGAAAAAATTAAATATTTAGAAGAATATTATTTTCCATTTAGAGATAAAACTTTTCAAGCCAATTTAATTGATAAAAATGTAGCATTTGATGAAAGAAAAACAGTTGAAGAGGTATTTCATCCTTCAACAATAAAATTAATTTTAAAATATTATACAAATGTCTGTAATATCAAAAAAAACAGTATTACCAATAGTAAACAGCTTTGCTCGCCCATTGCTTCTGATTTCTGATGAATTTTATAAACAAGCAGATATACTTTGTAAAAATATCTCCAATGTAGAATGGAGTGGTATTGTTATTTATAAAATAACTGGTTCTATACTTTCATTATTTAATGCAAGTAAAGCTAAAGTACCCAAAGAAAGTATATTCATTGAAGCACTGGACATTATTCCTATGGATAAAGGAACAGCAGGTTATACTGATTATAAATTTGGTCCCAAAGTTCAAAAGTATATGAAAAACCTTGCTGAAGAAAGAGGTATTGATCCTAAAACATTATATAGTTCAAGACTTGGTCATGTACATTCACATGTAAATATGGCTACCGGATTTAGTGGTACAGATATGGATGAACTAGATGATAATGTTCGTAATCATAATGGATATCTCTCTATTATTACTAATAATAGAAAAGAATATAATGCAAAATTTGTTGTAGCAGCATCTTTAAAATCAAAAAATGAAGGTGTATTTACTGATATTGATGGTCAAACAGCTACTTATACAAAAGAATATCCAGAAAAAATGTCAATGGTAGTATTTGAACCAGAGATTATTTTTGAAGACAAAGAAATTTTCTTTAATAAAACCTTTCTGGAATCTATGGAAAGTATTAAAGCACCTAAAGTTCCAAAAATCTTAGTTTCACCACATAATTATCATCAATATCATAATAGATATTCTGAGCTTGATGATTTATTTGCAGAAATAGATAGTAAAGATTATAGTTCACCAAAATTAGATGAAATTGTTAGACAATTTGATCATAATAATGGTAGAAGTCAAGTTTTAGTATCAGGGAATGTCAATACAAATAATACAAATAATACTAAAAATGTTAAAGAAATTGAAAATGTATTTATGAATTTTATTACTATTGCTTTAGTAGAAGCACATTATTCTGAAGAAATAAAACATAAAGCTGAATTATATTCTTTAACAAGAATCTTACATGATTTGACAAAATCTTATGTTACAGAGGATGATAAAATAATCTTCAAAACAAATTTAGAAGATACAATTCCAGAAGCATATACTAGTATTCTTGGTACTTTTGATACTATGAAAGATCTTGAATCATATGTAAATACATTACGTGAAACAATGTCATTCTTTAGTACAAGTATGTATGTAAAAAATTATACTGAAATATGTAAACTTATCCAGTCTACTTGTAACCATATCATTAATGATATGAAAAAGAAAATGAAATCAACTAAAAAATTAATAACAACATGAGTGATCTATCTGATTCTGTAGATACAAAAATTGTTCCAAATAAATATACAAGATTTAAAGATGCATCTTGGTTTGAAACAATTCAAAATCAAGAATTATTTATTGGTGGAGCTGGTGGGATTTCTTCATGGTTGGCACTAGCGATTGCTAGTGCTGGTTGTGAAAATATAACAATTGTAGATTTTGATACAGTAGAAGAAGTAAATCTTGCTGGTCAATTTTTTAAAAAATCTCAAATCAATACCAGTAAAGTAAGAGCTGTATATGATAATATTATAGATTTTTGTGATTTGTCTATTAATATGTCAAATTCAAAAATAGAAAAAGATACAGTATTACCATTTACTCACATTCTTACTGGTTTTGATAAAATGTTACCAAGAGAATTAACATTTAAACAATGGTGTAAAACTGTAGATACTATATGTCTTACAGAAAAAGAAAAAAGAAATTGTATTTATATGGATGGAAGATTGACAGCCGAGCAAATTCAAATATTTACCATTATTGGAACAGATGAAATTGCAAAAGAAGAATATCTTACTAATCATATATTTTCAGATAATACAATAGAAGACGCACCATGTACATTTAAACAGACAAGATTTTTAGCAATGAAAATTGCTGGTATAATGACTGAAATATATACCAATTATCTTGCAAATATTTCAACAGAGGTTTATGGACCTAAACAAGTTCCATTTTTCTTTCAAACATATACACCTCTAATGAATACTGTTAAAATTAATAAACTAATTAAAAATGACGACAGTAGTACAAGAACAACCTAATTCTAGAGTTGCTATCAATGTAATACCAAATTTTGTAAATCCAGATACATATTCATCTGATCGTACTATTCAATTTTCATCTATTTATGAAAATAATCAAAAATATGTTCTAAATATTAAAGATGCAGATGAAAAAACATTAGGTATAGTAATGAATAATATATTACCTTCTAAATATATAATTTCATTAAAAAATAGTAAATTAATTCCTTATTTTGCATGGCAATGTTTTAATCATATAAATTTTTCAAATATATCTATAGATGGAAATATGATATCATTACCTACAAATTATATTAATTCACGTCATATGCCGTTGTCTTCACTTAAATATGTATTATCTGGACAAAGTGGTAGATATAGAACTATTAATATGATAACCCCAACATTTTATCTAAATATTAATGGTGTAAGACATCGTATTCGTGCAAGAGAACATTTTATGTATAGTTCTGAATATCCTAATATATTAGAAAATAATGTAGTTGATGATATAGAACCAATTATAATGATTGCTTTATGTTCAAGTAGAGATCAAAATAAAATGGAACCTTTTAATGTAAATAAAAGCATACTTGTTGTAAATATAAATCAAGAATATGCACCATTAATGAAACCTATTAATAAATATATAAAGCTTTATAAAGAAAATGGTATTAAAAATATATTATATACAGATAATCCTAATTATTATATTTTTGATCAAAATGTAGAAAAAATAGATCTCATGAGAAAAAGTGACAAAGAAGAATATTTACTACAATTTTTACCATGAATACTAGAAAAGTTTCAAATAACAGAGTTAGGGGACATAATTTTGAAAGAGCTATAGCAAAATTATTTAGAACTTTAGGTTTTGACAAAACTAAAACATCAAGACAAGCTTCTAGATTGCTTGATAATAGCAAAGTTGATTTGTGGGGATTACCATTTAATATTCAATGTAAAGATGGTATTCAAAAAGGTTTATCTTATAGCAAAGTTCTCTCAGAAATGAGAGAACTTCTTGCTATTAATTATCCAGAAACTGATCCTCAAATAACATATCCAAAAATTATAATACATAAGAAACTTCCATTTGGTAAAAAAAGAGTTGAAGAAGATACTCTTGTTGTTACTACTTTAGAAGATTTTATTAAAATTATAACTAGTCAATATGGAAATTAAAAAAGATAGTTTAATTATAAATAAAACTAAAAAATATCTTTATCCTATAATTAATTATTATGGTGATAAATTTGTTAGTATAATGAACAGTCTTAATAAGGCTGGGATAGGTATTGGAGATATGATTTTAGAAAGATCTGGAATTACACATGAAAGACATTTATTTATATTAATAAATCTTAAAAAAACACATTTGAGTGGTGTTAATTTTCCAGAAGTATTAAATTTATTAAGAGAACATCATAGTTATGAAGATGATTATAGATATGATCTAACAGGAGAATATCATATGATTGTTATAAGAATTCCTGATAAATATATTTCATCTTTTGAAAAATTTAAACAATCTCAGTTTAGTAAAATGTTTTCAAAAAAAGAGATTGATTTACTTTTTAAAAGTAAAATAAAAAATGATGACTATCAAAAACATATCAATGATATAAAAAGTATTTTAAAAAAAGATGTTGAATATCAAAAAGAATTTCGTAAATTGATTTCCCAAGAATTTAAAATGAAATTAGAAGAAATTCATCCTGACGCTTTAACTGGTGAACTTGATTTTAATATCAAAAACAAAGAAGAAAAATTTAATTATAAAATAGTTGGTGAGTAATTTTTATAAAAATGCTCATCTTTTTTTAATCAAAAATTGATTATTATGTCAAAATTAAATCCAGTAATTACAGATCAACTTGTTGCAGATGCATTTTTAACAGATCTTGAAATACTACAAGCTGATGAAATGGCTTCATATGATATTGATGCTATATATGTAAATCAAAAACAAAATAAAATTATAGTTGAAATTAAATATGTAATAGGTGAAGAAGGATTACCTTTATTTTCATTTATAGACTTTGAAAAATCTGATTATAATGAATTAGATATTGATAATTATGAAGATACAACATCTTTATATTGTGGGAGAGATTCAGAATGATAAAAGCTCCTCCTTATGGACTTTATAATCCAATAACTAAAACTACTAGTATAGCTAGTAGTCCTATTGGTAAGAAAGATGATTCAGATAAACTTCGTTATGATCTTTTACCACCAAATGCAATTGAAAAAATAGTTAAAATTCTTACTTTTGGAGCAAAAAAATATGCTCCTGATAATTGGAAATTTGTAAATGATTGGAAACCAAGATATATAGCAGCTTTAATGCGTCATTTAGAAGCATATCGTAAAGGTGAATTAATTGATCCTGAATCAGGTGAATCACATCTTTCTCATATGTTATGTTGTGGTATATTTTTATTAGAAAAAGAAATAGAAGAGTCAAACAATCATGAAATTAATTGAACAAAGTTACGAAATTTATAGATCTCAAGGTGTTCTTAAAGATATTGAAATTGCAGCAAGAACATGTTATAATTCACAAGATAAAATAAGTGAGAATAATGATTCCGCTATAAAATTAGTAAAAAATCTTGTTGAAAGAAAACATTATGCTATGATTGAATTTGGAGAAAATATTATTTTTGAAGTATTTAATCATGAAGATTTTATTCTTTCAATGTTAAGTTTAGGCTTAGCTCATGAATTAAAATTTATAAACATATCTATGGATGGTAGACTTGTTATTTCAATGAATCCAAGAACTGCTATTGAAATATATAATAAAGTTCCAATAGATTTTTCTGGTTTTGGTAATGCTTTGTTATCAGATATTGAATATTATTATGGAGAATTAATTTTTAATGATGAAAAAATAAGTAAATTTGTTACCGGAATTACTTTATTTATCAAATTAAATGAAAAAGATCTAACTGAAATTGAAAAAAATATTCATAAAACTGTTACTATTAAGATAATTACAGACAGAGGAATATCACATGAATTAGTGAGACATAGACTTTGTTCATTTGCCCAAAGATCGACCAGATATGTTGGACAAAAACGATATTCAATTTATTTCACCACCTTGGTTTAATAAGATGAGTAAATTTGGTAAAACTCTTTTTGAATTAACATTAAAATTTATTGAAGAGAATTATAAAGATTTTAGAAATATTCATAATTGGCAAAAACAAGAAGCAAGAGCTATTTTACCTAATGCATTGGCTACTGAAATTTTAATTAAAGCCACATTACAAGAATGGAAACATATTTTTGATTTACGTTGTGCAACAGATGCACATCCTCAAATAGTAAATTTAATGTCAGATATTAGAGACGATTTTATTGAAAGAAAATTAATCAAAATATAAAATGAAAGATTTAATTATTAAAGAAAATAAAGCAAAGTGTAATTTATGTGGTGAAATAATTGAATCAAAATATAGACATGATTTTGTTTGTTGCAAATGTGGTAGTATTTGTGTAGATGGAGGCCATGATTATATTAAAAGATCAGGTGAACCAGAAAATATAACTGAGCTATCAACTTTTAATGAAGAAAACAAAGAAACAACATGAAATTAAAAGAAATAACAGGTTCTTTTGTTGACACAAAATTTGATTTAAAACCATTAAAACCTTATGTATCTGAAGGTATTTTTTTCGATGAAGGTTATATAGTAAGTACTTGGAATAAAGGATTGTGGATTAAATCTGAATTAAATACAACAAAAATTCATCCTTATTGTCTTGATTGTGAATTTGATGAAATAAAAGATATTGTTCTTAATCTTGACACAATAGATAATAATATAAAAATTTGAACAATTTAAAATTTAAACATGAATAAAGAACTAATTGATTATTTTAATGGTGATGAATTGGCTGCTAAAGTGTGGATAAATAAGTATAAATGGGGAGATGAACGTCTCCCTGATGATTCTTATTTGAGATGTGCTAATGAATTTTGGAGAATTGAAGAAAAATATATTAGAGAAGAAAAAGATTTTAAATTAATATATGGTAAAGATATTACTCCAATAACAAAAGAATGGATTCTTGATTCTTTTAAAAACAAAAAGATATGTTTAGCGGGTTCTGTATTTGCAAATCTTGGTAATAAAAACTATATCGGTTCATTATCAAATTGTTTTGTAATGGGTGAACCACATGATAGTTATTCTGGTATTATGGCTAAAGATGAACAGTTAGTACAAGTAATGAAAAGAAGAGGTGGTGCTGGTTTATCTTTATCTAGTCTTAGACCCAAGAATACTAAAGTTAACAATGCCGCTAAAACCTCTACAGGTGCTGTATCATTTGCTAATAGATATTCTAATAGTACAAATGAAGTTGCACAATCAGGAAGAAGAGGTGCCTTAATATTGACAATGGAAATGAGACATCCAGATAGTCTTGAATTTATTAGTAGTAAACAAGATTTGACTAAATTAACTGGTGCTAATATATCAGTTGGTATAAGAAACGATTTTATGAAATCACTTGATACTACTAATGAATATGATTTATGTTATCCTGTTGATGAAGTAAGTAGTGATACTTATTATAAAACTATTAAATCAAGTGAATATTGGGATAAACTTGTTGAGTGTGCTTGGAAAACAGGTGAACCTGGTATCTTATTTTTAGATCATCATTGGAATAATTCTCCTGATTCAATGTATCCTAAACATAGAGGTACAGCAACTAATCCATGTGGTGAAATATTTATGTCAGAATATGATAGTTGTAGATTAATTCATCTTAATATTTTTGCATTTATAGTCAATCCATTTACATCAGAAGCATATTTTGATGATAAAGAATTCTATGAATATGCATATAAAATGCAAAGATTAGCAGATGATTTAATTGATCTTGAAATTGAAGCCATAAATAGAATTATTAAACATATTGCTGATAATTATAATACTATCAATGATAGAGAATTAATTATGTGGCAAAGAATTAAAGCTAAAGCTTTAGGTGGAAGAAGAACAGGTAGTGGAAGTCTTGGATGGGCTGATGCTATAGCTGCTCTTGGTCATGAATATGGTAGCGAGGAATCTCTTAAAATAATTGATAATATTGCTAAATTAAAAGATGAAGCTGAATCAGATTCAACTATGAATATGGGATTTTCTAGAGAACCTTTTTCAGATTATAATTCTAATGTAGATGAAATGCTACGAAGAAATATTAGTTGGAATACTGTTGCTCCAACAGGTACTACAGCTATTATAGCACAAGTATCAGCAGGAATTGAACCGATTTTTGCATTATCTTATACTAGAAATGTTAAAGTAGAAAATGATAAAGATTATGATTTTGAAGATATTGTTGGTAATAAATTCAAAAAATATATTGTATATCATCCTACAGTAAAAACTTGGTTAGAATTAAATCCAGATAAAACAATTGAAGATTCTCCTTGGTATAACTGTACTGCGGATAAAATTGATTGGAAAACTAGAGTTGACATTCAAGCTATTATACAAAAATATACAACTCATAGCATAAGTTCTACTATAAATTTACCTAAAAATACAACTAAACAAACTATATCTGACATTTATAAATATGCTTGGATAAAACAACTTAAAGGTTTAACTGTATATGTAGATGGTAGTAGAAGTGGTATTTTAGTTACAGACAATAATGCAAATAAAGAAAATGGTAATATTGGATATAACCTTAATGCGCCTAAAAGACCAAAAGAACTTGTAGCACATTTCTATCCTATTACGGTAAAAGGTAATAAATTTGGAGTTATTGTTGGTTTACTTGAAGGGAAACCTTATGAAATATTTTGTATGCCAGAACCACTTAGAGTAAAAGAATGTACTGGTACTATTACAAAAATATCAAAAGGTTCTTATACTTTTAAATCTAATAATATTGAAATTAGAAATCTTCATATTTCTGGTGAATTAGAAAGAGCAATTACAATTTTAACTTCTCAATTATTGAGACACGGAGTAGCAATTAAACATATTATTGCTGCTATTGGAAAAGTTGGAATAAGTGTTGTTGATTTTAGTTCAGCAATTAAAAGGGTTTTAACTAAATATTTACCTAAAGATATAAAAATAGAATGTCCTGAATGTGGTCAACAAATGGTTTTTGAAAATGGATGTGCACATTGTAATTCATGTGGTTATTCTCGTTGTGAATAAATGTAAATAAATTTAAAATGCCAACAGATAATAAAGAAGTAGATATTATATTAAAACATATGTGTGAAATAATCAATGTTGATTATGATACAATTAATATAAAAGAAGAAGATTGGTATCTAAAACATTCTTGGACTCTTGAACAAGAAAAAAACTTTGTTAATTGGTTAGCTAATTATTTATATACAAACAAAGAAGCTAGATTAGCACTTTATAAAGTATCACATAAATTTACTAAAACACAGTGTGAAAAAAAAGCAGGTTTCTTTGCATTTAATTATGGTTGGAAACTTTTAGATAAACAAATATGTAAATAAATGACTATAACAATAGAAAGATTAAATACTGAGGTTTCTTCACCAAAATATGCTTTTGATACAGGTACAAGTGGTTTTGATTTATATCCATTTGATATATTAAAAATATATAATGGTAGTCGTGAATTATCTTATGAAGAAATTCAATTGAGATATAATTTAATAGATAACACTGTAAAATTATGTTCAGCTGAAAGAGCATTGTTTTCTACTAAACAACATTTTAATATACCAAATGGTTATGAAATACAAATAAGACCTAAAAGTGGAGTTACACTTAAAACTGGTATAATTGTACAATTGGGTACTATTGACTCTAAATAAAATTTGTTTATTTCTAAATAATTTGGTACATTTGATTCTTATTTAATTCTAAATCAAATGTATTATGTTTATATGTAAAAATTGTGGAAAAGAATTTGAAGAAAAATCTTTATTAAATTCAAGTAAGTTTTGTTGTTATAATTGTTATGAAACATATCAAAAATTTAATAAAGAATCAAATTGTGAATGTGTTGTATGTAAAAAGAAAATGTATTTAAAACCTTATAGATTAAAAAGATTAAAAAATGGAATTACTTGTTCTAAAGAATGCAATCGTATTTTTAGAAAAACATATTGTTTAGGTGAAAAAAATCATCAATATGGTTTAAAAGGACATTTAAATTCATCATTTATTGATAAAAAAATTATTACTAATTATGGATATAATTTGATATATTTACCTGAACATCCTTTTTCTAATAAAAATGGTCGTTTTTGGGAACATAGATATATTATAGAACAATATTCTAATTATGATAGTAGTTATTTTGAAATAATAAATGGATATAAAGTTTTAAAAAAAGAATTTCACGTACATCATATTAATGAAAATAAATTAGATAATCGAATTGAAAATCTAACTATTTTTACAAAATCACAACATCAAAAATTACATTCAAAACAAAATTCAATTATTAAAAATAAAGAGAATGGGAGAATAGTTGGAGTCGTTAAAAAGGATGAATTCAGGGAAAGTCTTGAAGAAGATAATCCTGAGCCAAGCATTGAGAATGAATTTATAAGTATCAATGAAGGTGCAGAGCATAGTAATTGAGGATATTCTACCAATAATATTACCACGAGCGTCCTTCTTTATTATTTTATATAATAAATGATGATATATGCCGAACTATACATATAACTTAAAAATAAAAGTATAGAAGTAAAAGATAAAAAACTTTTACGATAACAAATGAACTATCAAGGAGATTGTTCTATTTCAGTACTTAATTCTAACAATGAAGATGCTTATATTCAAATTGATAAAGCATTAGCACAAGGTGTTGTTGTTAAAGTAGAACGAGCAACATTTAATACAACATTAGAGGAACAATTTTATGCAAACACGACTGAACGAGGTCATGGTGGGTTTGGCAGTACTAATAAGTAAAATTTTTAGTTTTATTGGTAAAAATTTTCAAACAATAATTACAATAATTGGTATTTATTTGACAATTAATTTTGTACAATCAGTTATAAAATCGTTTGAAAAACCTGTTTATACTCAAGAATTTGTAAATGCTTTACAAGATACATTGACTGTTGTAAAAAATAAAAACGGTGAATTAATTACTTCAATTAATGTTTTAAGAGCTGATAATTATAAAGATGTATTATCTATTCAAACTAAAGATAAAGCTTTACTACGTCTTCAGAATGAATTAAAACAAATTAAAAATAGTAATACTACAATAGCAACTGTTAATACTTCTATAAATAATATTCTTAATGTAGATAGTTCTAAAACTAAATTTCAATTTGAAGATAAATGGACTTCACTTAAAGGTGAAACATATCCAAATCCTCATTTTAAACTTATAGTAATAAATGAACCTACAATTACGCAATATATCAAAGATAGTAAAATGGTTGCGGAATATAAAGACAATAATCCTTATACTACAGTTAAAGAATTAAAATCTTATTCTCCACTTCCCAAAGTAACTATTTTTGATAAAATTAAAATTGGTCCTAGTATTAGTTGGACACCTTTAAGTGGTGGTGGATTTCAACCTGGGATTTCTGTAATCTATTCAATATATTAATATGAAAATTCCAGAAATTACTTTTAAAGGAAATGATATATTAGTATCAAGTTTTTTAAGAAGATATCTTGATAAAGCAAGAAGAGTTCCTGGTTATGAAAATCAAGTAAAATATATTGAGAGTATTTTACTTGAAATTCAAGAAGCATCTAGTAATGGTATGTTACCAGAAATTCCTTTAAAAAGAGAGGAGCCTTAATTGGCTCCTTTCTTTTTATTTTTTTTTACTCTTCATTTTTTAGTCTCTTTAATTCTTTATCTCCAGAAGTATTAGAAGGGAATATTTTATTCAACATTTTAGTTAATTCTTTTGGAGTTATATCTGGATAACGTTCTCTTATTATTCGACTAGCTATTGATCGGTTTTGCATTCTCCTTTTTCTAAGTATATTTTCTGAAGGCATTTTAAAACGTTCTATAGTTGGTGTACCCAAAGTTTGATTTGGATTATATTCTCTATGTGTTTCACCATAAATACCAAATCCACCATGTGTAAAATCTTTAAATGGAGTAGGCAACACAACTTTATTAAAACTTCTAACTACTCTATGTTGACCTCTATAAGGACCATTTAAATAAATATCATCACCATTTATAAATTTACCTATATCACCAATTAATGTACCTACATCATCTAATGTTCTTTTTACAGCACCTTCCATTACTAATTCATAAAATTCTTTGGGATTAGCATATAAAGATAAATCATTTATTACAGCTATTAATCTATTTGAAAGAAGATTATAAATTCTTCTCCTAGCACTATCTTTTTCATCATCAGGATCCCACAGTAAACCTTTAACAACCATTATTAATAATAATGCATAACTTTGAATAGCAATTTTTTGCATTATCTGAGTAAGATTTTGAGCATCGTTTTCTGTAAAACCCAAATTTTGATATTGTTCAATAGCATCTTGTTTTAAAATCATTTTACCAGAAATTAGGTTTGCTGGTAAACCAATCATTTTTTGTAGATATACTTTACCATGAACAACTAATTCTTGCAAAACTTTTAAATTTTGTATTTCACTGTTAGCATCTAAACTTTGTATACCAAATGACATTATACCACCTGCAATAGCTCCACCTATAGCACCTGGTAAAGCAGCTATACTTCCACCAGTACTAAAACCAATTAATGCTCCTGTAATAGGTGTGGCAGAACGTAAAATACCTTTTTCATGCTTAATACCACCTTCAAGATTCATATGCTCTTCACCCCAATATTTATATATTGTCTCAGGTAACCAGCTTTTAAAAACCATAAATGCTCTACCACCACTACTTCTTCTATATAAAAGATTACCTAATGCACCATAATCACCATGTACTTTTAAAGCAGATATAATTTTACCTTTTAGTAAGTCAAATTCTTTTCCTTTAGTTTTTTCCCAATTATTAATATTTTCATCAGTTCTAAATTCTTCTTTTAACATACCATTTTCATCAAGTGCATCCCAAATATTAGAAGTAGTAATACTATCTTTGCCAACAATTTCATTGTCAATTAAGAAAGCACCCATTAATGGGGTTTGTATTGCTTCTTCAACAACTCTTCTTAATGCATAAGGTTTTATATATTTACCTAATTTAGTAAGAGAAAAATCTGTTGATAAACCAATTTCTTGATATTCATTAGTTGCATCTTGAAAAACATCTAATCTATTCAAAAGAATTTTAAATTTTTTATGATTTTTAGGATTTCGATATAATGCTTCTGCTCTATAATATGATTCATGTTTAAAATATTTACCTGATGCAGCTAAAATTTCATTTGCAATTTTACCTTGTATATAGTTATTTGCTTCACTTTTAGGACTTAATCCTAATATTTTCAATCTAATTAATTCTATAAGTGTTTTTAAAATCTGATTAGCACTTATATTTCTACCAATATTTTTCAATTCTTCTTTTAAAAAATTTTTATCTTCTTTAGAAACAGTATTAGATTTTAAAAGAGTTTCAATCTCATCAATTCTTTTTTTATCCTCTTTTGAATAAACTTTTGTTTGTAATACTTTACCTTTTTCTTTTGTATTATATAAGCCAAGAACTTTATTATTAAATTGATCTTCAAAAGCTTCTACAGCTTTAGTTCTTTCTTTACCATCAAGCGTTTTAACAGTTTTGTGTAAATCTTTTAAATGATTTAACATAGGTAATACTTCAGATCTACCATTATATTCAGCTGTTAATTTAGAAAAATAACCTAATGTTTTAGGTAAATTAAAAGAACTCATTTCAACAACTTCATTAATGACATAGTTTTTTATAATTCTGCCAACTGGTATATCTGAACTTTCTGAGCTAACAAACATTACTCTTTTTATTTCATTAATATCATCTTTTACATTAAGCATAAATGCTAATTTTTCTAATACAATACCTGTAATATCTTCCACAGATAATGAAGTATCTTCATCTATTGTTGTTATTGATAGAAAATTATTTATTTCAGAATTATCTTCATTAGATGAAGAAAAAAATTCTTTTTTAATATCATCAACAATTTCCATTGCTTTGATTTTAAACTTGCTCCTTATTAAATTTTTATTAGCATTAATAAAAGAATTATTTGCACTATAATCTGTTAAACCAGTTTTTTTACTTAAAGTAGATGTTTGTTGGTCACCAATTGCATATGTACTAATGCTTTCTTTTATATCAGAAACTAATTTGTTTCCCACACCCCATATACCAAGATCAACCATTGTTTCAGCATAATTTTTATGATGCATTGGTAAAGAGTTAGCAATAAAATTATCATATACATTTTTAGGTAAACTATCACTCATATATTTAAATATCTTTTCAGCAGTATTTCTGAAATTATATAATGAATCATGTTTTTCTATAATATCAAAATCTTTATCATAATAATTAGTATTTTCACCTTTACTATTTAATTTTTTAGGTATTAGATGATTGTAAGTAAAATTACCATAATACCCAATACTACTTGTTTTATTAAAATGGTTAATTGCAATTAATGGTGAATTTATAAAATTCCACATTTCTAAATTAGATTTGTTTTTGTCAGATATATCATCAAAAATATTTATTCCTTCTTCATCTTTATATCTTTCTATTTTAGTATAATATTGAATTTTATATTCTTTTAACATTTCAATTTGTTGAGCAACTAATTCATCAAAATGTTTATCTGTTATATTAAAATCTTTAGCAGTAAAATTTTCTTTACTATCTATAACAATAAGTTTATTTAATTCTGTATCTGAATTAATAAAATCTCTTATCGCAGCTACCTTTGTAAAATCAAAAATATTAGTATTATTTTTATACCAACCAAGTAATCCTTCTTTATAAGTTTTAATTAAATCAGATTTATTAGATTTATCATTTTTATATGCTTTTCTGATTAATCCATTAAAATGTTTTTGAATATGATTTAATTCTTGATTATAATGATGAGAATATCGTTGTATTAATTGAGTTGTAAAACCACCTGTTTCATTTTTTTGATAAAACAATTTATAAGAAGCACCTTTAATTACTCCACCTAAACCATATGATTCTCCTAATTCAATAAGTGTTTTTTCAACAGCAGGTACTTGAGCCATTAATTCAAGATTTTGTTGTTGTTGTAATACAAGATGTTCATTAATACTATTTCTTAAAAGATGTATAACTATTTCAGGAATTTTATTTTTATCAACTCTATTTGGACTTAAAGTATAAGCACTAAATAAATCAGTATCTGCAATTGCTTCAGTCAAACTTTCTATAGTAAATCCTTCAAAATCTTTTAAATTTTTAATAATATCTAATTCATTAATAATATTAATAACACTTTTATCAAGACTTAATTTAGCTCTAATATTAGCTGTTTTAGCTTCACTTACCCATCCTTCTAATTGTTTCAAAGAAATAGACGTACTTCCAGCATTATCTTTTAAAATATCATTTAGTTGTTCATGAGTAAACAAAGGATTATTCTGAAGATCTAAAATTCTCATATAAAATCTACTTATATCAAGTGCTTCTAACAAATTATCGTAATTAAGATTACCAATAATTGTAGTATCAAGTAATGATTGCATTTTATCAAGATCTTTTTTGACATAATCTATTAAATCAATAGATTCTCTCACTTTTGTAAGATTATCAATCTCTTGTTCCATACTTAATTTATCAACACCATTACCATAAATTTCTTCAGCTAATTTTTGATGAACAATTTGTAATTTACCTTTTTCTATAGGATCACTTGTTAATTTTATTTTTTTAGTTAAAACATTGAGTCTATTATGATAATATTTCAAAATATTTTTTCTAAATTCTATATAATCTTTTGGATAATATTTATCTTCTCCAATAAAATCTTCTTCATTATTAATTACAACTTCAGGTTCATTAGGAATATCTTCTAGTGGATTATTTTCAAAAATAGATGAAGCAAATTCTTTAGGTTTATCTATTTCAATATTACTAACAGTTATATCTTCTATTGATGGCCATTTATTAGTATTATTAGCATCTTGCCAATCACCAATTCTAGCAGCTATAATTATAGGATTAAGATTTAATTGTTTAGCTAATTCTTGTACATCAGCATGATTTATATTTATACATTTATTTTTCATTAATGACTTAAGAATTTGAGTTTATAACAAGTAGTATTTATTAATTCAAGTACATCATCTACAATTGCTTGTAAATATCCATCTTTATATGTGAGTCTATGTTCAGTATATTCTTCAGATAAATTTTGAAGATATTTGAGTGGATCTAAACCTTCACTAAAAGATATACTATATCCTTTTAATAAACCATATTTACCTTGATATGATTCAATAAATCTATCAGCTAGATCTTCTACACCTTCATAAAATTCTTGTAAAATTATATGAATAGAATGTTTTGATGTTTGTAAATGTGCTACATGCATATCAGTTCTTGCTGTTAATAAAGATGATACAAATTCTATTGTTTTCATGTTATATACAATTAATTATTTTTTGTTGTACAGATTCGCTTTCTCTACTAAATTCTTCTTTGGTTAAAGTAGGATATGCTTCTTGTAATTTTTCTTTATTTGTTTCCCAAAGTTTACTTGTAATAGGTGATGCAAAATTATTTTTAGATGCAAATTTTTCAGCAGCTAATGTTAATATTTCTTGTCTAACTCCATTATTTTCTTCCCATTTCATAATATTGCCTGTTTTAACAGACATTATTTGATTTTTATTATTTACTACATAATTATCACCTTTTAAACTCACAACAACAGCTCTACCTTCTTGAACAGCTAAGTTAGCAAATATTTTATTTCTATCTTTGCTATCTTTGGTAAATACTTCTTTACCACTTTTATTGAAAATTTGGTTACCTTTAATAGTATAAGTTTGTGTAGTTTTACCTGTTGGAGTATATGTTATAACTTGATCTTCAGTTTTTATTTCTGCAATACTTTGTTGTGGAGTTATTTGAAATGTTGAAGATATTACATTGTTAGGAATAAAGTTCGCATAATCTAATAAGTCTTTTGCTCTACCGTATTTTAATTTTTCAGTAAAAGAAGATAACCAATTAGATAATAATACATTTACTTCTCCTACACTTATATTATAAGGTTCATATTTTAAATTTTCTTTATTTTGAAAAAAATCTACAGATACCGCTTCTAAATTTTTATCAACATTTTTAAGGCCCTCGTTGTAAACTTCTCTATTTTCTACTACTTTACCAGATTCTTTTACATCATAATATCTTCTGTAATTAGATATAATATTTCCATTTTTATCTAATACATCATAAGAAGCTATATATTTTCTTTCTCCATAAATTTCTGGTTTAAAAAATGTAAGATTAGAAATTGTATATCCTTTAGGTGGTACTATATAAGTTTGAGTATAATAACTTGGAGAATCAAATTGTCTAACTAATGTTGCTCCTGGAAAAGTATCTTTTAATTTTTTATTAAAATCTTTTCTAAACCCTTTTGGCACAACCCAGTCTATATCATGTAAAAGTTTTCCTGTTTTTCTAAATACAGAACCTTGTTCAGCAGCACTAATACTACCTGTAAGTATTAATCCAAAATCCCCAAAAGTCTTAATAATATCTTTACCATGAGTTGTTTCTTCTAATGCTTTAGCTAAAGTTACTCTTTCTTTATTTTGTAAATCTTTAGAATTAATAATAACCTCTTTTTGATTCATTAATACTTGTTGTATTAAAGAGTCAGTAACTTCTTTTAAATTTTTAGCATTAGTGAATAAATCTTTAAACCATTTTAAAAAATCATTAATTACTTTATGTAATTTAGTAGAATTATTATTATCTAATAATGACTCTTTAATGTATTTTTCAAGAACTTCGTTTTTAATTTTATTATAGTCTTTTATATAAGATACCCATTCTTCCATAGGTATTCTATTACCGTCTTTTAAAAACTTGTGTGTAGTTTTTAAATAATCAGAAGAATTACTAAGTAATTTTTTAAATTCAGAAGTGTCTTCTATTAAACTTTCTAATTTACGAAAGTCTATATTAGTATTAGCTAATAATAATTGAGATATTGCTTTAGTTGAATTATTTATAAATACAGAAGAATCTTCCCTGCTTGTATAAATTATTTTATGAAGTAAGTCAGTTGATGAATCTCCTTCTTCAAACTTAAATCCAAAATTATTAAAAAAAGTTTTTAATTTACTTTCCAAAGTAGCACCTATAGTATTTAATTCTTTTTGTGCAAGTTGTAACCCTTCTAAAAATGCTTTATCTATTAGTTCATTAGTATTATGAGTAAAGTTTTCATATTGTAAAAGTTTAGTAGCTGCTTCTGAATTAGGATTTTGTCTAAAACTTTCTACTACAAGTTTTTTCATTAATCCTAAACTATCAGCAGCTTTCATTTCCGCAACAGTTCCTTTACCTCTTATTTTTTTACCATAGGCAAAATTGTCTACAATCTCAAACTCAATAGCTGCTGCACCATCTTTAAATCTATCAATTATATTGCTATATTCTTTCCCCCATCCTTCTTTTTCCCAAGTATCTTTCCAACCTTTGCTATTTTTTGGATGTATAGCTGTTACTACCGCATATACAGTCTTAGTAGTCCCATCAGCAGATTTACCGAAATGTTTAATAGTATCTCCTACTTTAATAGCATATTTGTCCATTTCAGATTTACTTCTTGTAGTTCTCGTTCTTAATCCTGCTTCTATCATATCAATAGAATGTGGATTATTTCCAAGAAGTTTTTTAACCTCATCATTAGCTTCTACTAAAAAGCCATAGGATTCTGTTCCAGATACTTTATTTTGAGGAATATTTGCTGATACTTGTGGTGTTTTATTATAAGCATCATAAGTAGCTTTATCAAAAGTACCTGATTTATTAGATTGATATGCGTGTTCTACACTTCCGTATTCTCTACCTTCCCAAGTAAATTTTCTTGGAGCTAAGTTAGATAATATTCTTGTAGAAGTAGATGATTCAGCTTTATCCCAATAAACATTAATTGTTCCTTTAGGAGTAATTTCATATTCATTGACAACAGGAGCTTGACCAAGAAAATCATCTATTTTTTCAATAGTTTTTTTATACTCTGATATTGGAGTAATAGGTATAATTAGCACTATTAGTTTCTAAATTAGATTCTTCAACTTTAATTCTAGGTTTATCTCCTGTATGATAAATAGTAAATTTAGCTCCTATTTCTTGTAAATAATCTATAAATTGAGAATCTACATTTGGCATATCACCTACTATAAATTCAGCCCCATTTATGTTATTATGATAAATATCTGTTTTTGTATTTTCACTTAATGGTTTGCCTCTTAATTCAGAATTTCTAGCTAACATTACTATCTTAGCGTCTTCATTGCCTGATGTTCTATATGCTTCTATAGCTCCATACTCTGTAGGAGAACCATGTTTAATACCTATTTCTTTAAAAGAAGTATCAGTAGAACTTTTAGGAATAAAATTATGTAAAGAAGAATTTATATTTAATGATATTGGTGTAATAGATTCACCAATAAACGCATCAGCAACAGCTCTCATTGCTTTATCTTTACTATCACCTTGTGGAGTACCTTTACCCTTGTTTTCAAATCCTCCTTTATAACCTTGAAAACCTGATTTAGGTTTATTATTTTGCAATAGTTTATATTCTATTTGCCAAGCTTCATTTAATTTAGGTCTAACTTTAGAATTAAAATATTCAGTAGACCAACCTTCTAATTTGCTCCATTGTTCAACATTTTTTCCACTACCTACTAATTTATGCAAAGGTTTAGTAACTTCGACTAATATTTTTTCTCCAGTAGCACTTTCCCATTCTATAATATCTCCTTCTTTTAATTTCTTCCAATAATCTATATGATTATCTGATTCATATCTTGTTGTAGCGGTTCTCTCACCATTTTTAATCGCTTCAAAAGTAGTAGTAGAAATTATATCATTTCTTTTATTATTACCATAAGAAAAAGTCATTTTACCTTTAGCAGAAATAACTTTATTTTTAATTTCCTTTTTAGTTGTAGCAGACGAACTATCTTCCTTTACTTCTTTTACAGGTTCAATAGTAACTAATTCTTTTTCAAATTTAATCATTGACAATACAACATTGATAGATTCATCAGTAATATTATCGCCAACATAATTAGGATCGTCTTTAAAGAAATTTTTAATTGCTTTTATAAATTTTTCCCAAAGTGAAAGTTGACTAGTATACGGTATTTTACGAAGTTGATTTTGTAAATCAAAATCACTCATTAATTCTGAATAAAATTCATGAATATCTTTGAATACATTTTCAGATCTAGATTCTTTTTTAACTTTTAAATTCTTTTTAGCTACTTTGTATATATTAATTAATTCTCTAATATGAAGAGGTGTATCTTCAGTTATTTCAAGATTAGTATAATTCTCTAATTCTCTAGAAAGAAAGGCATGCATCATTTCATGCAAATATATTCTGGCACCATCAATGCCATTTATATTAATATACTGATTATTTAAGACAATAGTGTTATTTAAAGCAAAATATTTTCCTTCTACTATTTCTCCATTTACTGTAACATTATCAGCTATATCTAATATAATACTATTTAATTTATTTTTATCAGAAACAGAAATAGTTCGAATGACTTCAGCTATAGTTTTTATAGTAGGACTTATATCAGGATGATCTATTATACTAGTTAAAATACTATGATGATCTTTGGTACTAAATGCAAGAGGTTCATTCTTTATTGCACCTTCTTTTTGTTTTTCTTGAATAGTAGGTTCTTCAGAAGATCTTTTTACAGGTTGTTCACCAAAAAGTGTTTCTACAAAAGGATCCACTTTATTAGTATGAATATTAACAATAGATCTAACTATACCTTTTACAGTCATATCATATTCAGTCATATTTGAATGACCAAGTGTAGGTATTCTAAAATACTCATTTTCTTTTATAGGATTTTTAATAAAAACATAATATGAATTATTTTTATTCATACTAATCATTTCAGGAATCATATCATCTTCTGTGTTTTTTACTAACCATTCTTTATTTACTTTTATAGACAAAAGATCTTCTATAACAATTATTTTATTATCATCTTTGACTAAATCAGAAATACTAACTTGTTTTAAATCTTGAGGATTATGTTGTGCTTGTTGAATAGCAAAATTACTCAGATTTATTTTATCATTAATAGCAAAAATTTTTTCATTGTTGTCTAATAACGCAGTATGTATTGCTCTCATTGTACTAGCAAAAGATGTTTCTTCTAATAATACAAAAGGTATATATTTAACAAATTGATTTGCTTCTTGTATACCACCTTCTAAATAAGCATATCTTATCAAGTCATTTAATAATTTATGAGTATCATATTCTTTACCATTATAAGAAGGTAATTTAACAGGATTAACAACACTACTTTGAATACCATTTTCATCTGTTATAGTTTTAACACCTAACAAATTAGTAAAAGCCATATGTAATACTTGTTCATCAAGAGAATCATGTTGTGAATTATTATATTTAATAATAGAAGGTTCACCGTTATTCTTAATATCAAAAGTTATATTAGCAAACAAAGGATTTTTTTTGATAATATCAAGTTCTGTAGTAGACCAAAGATCTTTCAAATAAGATGCTAATGATTGATTTTCATCGCTATCTATAAACAATTCTTTTCTTTGTGTTTGCAAAGTTTCATTTTTATTATATATACCAGAATATTTATTAGCATAAAAGAATCTTTTGATATTAGCAAATACTTTTTGTTTTTGTTCAACAGTTAAATTTCTACCACTTCTTGAAAGAAAAATAGTTTCATTCATTCTGTGTTTTATTAAATCGGTATCATAAGGAAAATAATCTCCCCACAATCTAAGACTTGTTTGTAAACCATATGTATTATAAATTGATGGTAAAGTATTGTTTACTAAAACATATGTTCTATTTTTTACAATATATATACCTTTATTAGTACCATTTATTTTATCAATTTTTTCTTGTAAATCAATACTGTCAAATAAACTTTTTCCTACACCTTTACTATCAAGACTAGTAGTAGATTGTACTGTTCTAATTGCTTCATTGAATTTTTTAAGATCCAAAAATAAATCTAAAACTTCTTTTTGTAAGAAAGAATCTGTTGTTCCTTCTTTTGAATGATTTTCAATAGCAAAAGCTAGTTGTTCACTAGTAAACTTATATTTAGTTTTTACTACGTTAGAATCTTCTTCTTTTATTTTATATTTTTTTAATAAAATATCTTTAATATGTTTGTCTTTATCTTCAATAAAAAAAGCAGTATTAGATAATATTTTTGCCATCTCAATAACATAATCTCTGATAATAGGTTGATTAAGTATTAAGAAAGAAATACTATCTATTCTTTGACCACCTAATTCAGCTCCTTTACCTTTATCAAGTCCTAATAAACACATTGTTGTGTCGGCACCAAATGTATAATCATTTAAATTGATTTTACCAAGTACACCAGCAGTAGCATTATCAACAGAAATATTCTGTCTTTCTCCAATTACAACTGCTATTGGTCTAGATTCTTCATTAAGAATTGATTTACCAAGTTTGTTATCAAATGTTATACCATCAATAATGATTTCAAGAGGTTCATATATTGCTTTTTCACCAATAGGACTTACTCTTTTCCTTAAAGATAATTGATTAACACTATTGTTTATAGCTATCTGTTCTATTAAAGCATTAAATGTAGCTAATGAACTATAAACACCTATACCTGCTTTACCACTAGCACCAGATATCATTGTTTGTTTCTGATATTCATCAGATATAAAACTTAAAGTTTCATTACTAGTTTTGCTTATAACACTATCAAATATATTAGCTTGATATTTAGCATCATCAATTGACAGAATATTTAATGTTTTTTTCTGTACTTCTTCATGTGATAATATAGATTGATAAAGATTTATCATTTTATTATTGATAAGTTTTTCTTTTAATATATTTAACTCATCAATTTTATCTTTATCAATAGCAGTTTTAAGTTGTTTATTAATGTCTTCAATTTTTACAACATCTTCTAATGGTACAAGTTTACCTTCTTTGTTTTTTACTGTCCAAAGATGATATGTATTTTCTTTATCAACATCAAAATCAAGGCCTTTCTGCATTGTTTTACTAGCAGATACTAACATTAAATCACCAACTTCAGTAGGTAGAAAACCTTTGATATTATCAAGTGACATTGAACTATGATTAGAAGTAGGAATACGGAAACTAATAATTTTCAATAATCTTTCATCTATTTTATCTTTATCTAACTGATAATATTCTGCACCATCACTATTTTTAACAAGTTTTACATATTTTTTAGTCCCATCTTTATTTGTATCTGAAACAAGATCAATAAGATTACCTTTATTATCTCTAAATTTAGAAGGAATTAATATATCATTGTGTCCAAGTTTTTTTATAGGTTCATCTATCCAAACAATTCTCGATTGATTAATATCATGAATATTACTTGTAGTATGAAAACCAGCACTACTACCTGCTACATAAGAGTAACCAGGCATCTTAAATTTAATAATGTGTTTATTTATAATGGATTGTAACAATGCTTCGTATCTATAAGCATTTGGTGAAGCCCATATAGGATTAGCAAATTCTCCATTTTCATTTAAAGTGAGTGCAGCAATATCCTGAATACCATTTTTCTTTGCTTCACTATTAATGGTTTCTTGTAATTTTTCTATACTATTAAACTTACTTAAAAGAATTTCTCTTCTATGTTCTAAAAGTTCTCTAAATGTATTGTTAAAAGTTGTATAAAGTTCTTTACCATCAATTGTTTTATCATTATATTCAAAGTTATCTAATAATAAAACACCATTAGCAAGAATAAGTTTATTCATCTGGGTACCATTTGATATAACATCTTCTGAATGATAACCAGATTTATATGGTACATCCTGTTGAATTCTAAAATTCTCTCTATTTAATTCAAGTGTGTGTTCTGATATAATAGTATCAAGTAAATTTTCATCAGTTAATTCTCTATTAGAATTGTCATTTACATATACAAATTTACCAGAGCCATCTTTTGAAAACATATTTAAAGCATTTCTTGCACTACCAACTTTATTAGCAGATTGGAAAGAAGCTCTAACATTTTTATTCTTTTTAGCTTGTATATTTTCCATTAACAATCTGAGTTTGTCAATTTCCAAACTAGCTGTTAATTGTGGAATTAATGGGAACGAAGATGATTTAATATAGACAGGTCTCATTATACCATTAACTTCATCAAATTTATCACCGCTATATACAGGTTTAATAGGCTGTAATACTTTTTTCACAAGAACTCTTTCTTTTTCAGTAAGTAAATCAATACTTTTATAATAACTAAATAATTTTCTAGCATCTTCTAAATCTTGAATAGTAAAATCAACAGCACTATCTGGTGTTTTACCAAGTCTATAAAGAATCTCAATATGTTCTTGCCAAGTAGTATATTCTTGTGCATCAGTTTCATTTACTTTTACATAATTTTTAGCACCTTCTTCACCAAGTGCTTTTAAAAGCATTTGATAAGAAGAAGCTTGTGGTTCATTATCATCTAAAAATAATTGTATATAACTATCATCAGTACTATTTGCAATTTGTTGACCTGGTGCAATTAATCTCGCAAGTCGTTTTGTAATATTCTCATAAGTAGCTTTAATATCAGCATTTAAGTCATAAGTATTATCTGTAATTTTTAATTTTCTGTTAATATTTGATTGTTTGTAATAAAAAGCTGGATCCATAGCATAAAGCTTTAACATATCTGAATAATGAATCAGATAATTAATAACTTGGTCATGTGCAATTAAACTATAAAGTTCTTCTTTAGTTTCAGTAGCACTCCATTTTGATAAATATTTAGTATCAAATAAACCAATAATATTATTATTTTTCCATGATTCTAATTTTTCATTAACAAGATTTTTAACAAAGTTATCTAATACAATATTAGCTTTTTCTTTGATTTGATTTTCTATTTTGCTAATATCAACATTTTTCTGTGCTAAATAATGAATAAGTTTTATTTTATTACCTTTAATATCTAATTCAATATCATTGAGTTGAGGTATTTGATAAAAAATACCACCATTATATTTAATATTATATTTACCATGTTGATGAAAATTAATAATTCTTTGTAATTCAGGATTAACAATTTGTTTATAAAGGTATTCTCTTATACCTTCATTCATTGTAACTACACCATTTTCTATATTAAAATCTTTATTGGTAAAATTTAATATTGCTGTAATAAAACCTTTTACACTAGTTTTATCAGAAGATGTTAATCCCAACATATGAGCAATTCTTCTTTGAAAACTATATTCTTTATCACCAACTGTAATTTTTACAGGATGATCAGCTAATATTCCATTACTTGTGTTTTGAAAGAATCCTACTTTTGTTGTTTCATGATCAGCATCAGATAAATCAGTCATTGAATTTTTTAAAGGAACCTTTTTACCTTTGATTTTAAATGAATTGTTACCTATTGTAAATAGATTATATCTATCTCTAAACTCATCAGATTCTTTTAGTAAAGTAATTATATCTGAATCTCTACTAAAAACATCTTTAGATAAATTATCTTGTATAGCTTTGGTTTTAAGACCATTGATTCTGTCATAAATGAGACTACCTGTAACAAATCCATAGAATGTTTTTCCATTATCTCTAAATGAAACAACCATTCTTGCTTGTGTATATCTTGCTTCTGCTCTAGCTATATTAGAAATAATATTATCTGCAAATCCAAAAGTACCACTTGTTTCTAATTTAATTGGTGTATCACTATTTGCTATAATCTTCAATCTAGCTGCTAAATAACCAAAAATACCTTTATTATTTTCCTTTACATAAAACATATCTTCAAACGGTATTTTTTTACCATTAACTCGATAAGTATTATTAATAAATTGATCTAATAATTTAGATGATATTTTAATACCAATATCATTTAACCATGCAATATATTTCTCTTTATTTTCAACATCATATTTAGTATATACTTTAAACTTATAACCAGTTTTAGTCTTTTCTAATATATATTTATCTGTATTTCTATTTTTTGAATAGAATAATATATTTGTTTCAGCAAATAATTTATTTAATATTTTATCATTAATTTGAAATTCTTGACCATCATCAAGATGTTCTGTAATACCAATCTTTTCTAAATATGAATTTACATCTGTATTTGATACAAATTTTTCACGTGCAAAATCATTAAATCTATCTAATAAATCTTGTGCTTTTTTACGATCAAATATACTATCATTACCATTTGATAATGTCAGATTTTTTCTAATATTATCTCTCCAATCAGACATGTGACTAGCTGCAACACTTGAAGAATTACTATCGTATACATTTAATGATACATTTGTACCAATAATACGATTATGATCATCATATGTATGATTTTTAACTAAATAAACAAACTTAGCTAAAAACTTATGATTATTCATAACTACAGAGAAATTGCTCTGAAGATTATTAGGTTTAGATAGATCTTTGTTATCAGCAAGTAATCTTCCTACTAAAGTATTAGCTTGTTTTTTTACATATTCTTCATCATAAACATCTTTGTCTTCAAGCCACATCCAAGGGTGCACAGAAGCATTAGCTTTTAACTCAGCTATCATTGTTTCAAGATTACTACCCATGTTAGCTAATACAGCAATAGTATTATCAAAAGCAAAATCCTTTGATACAAATTTTGGTAAACCAAGAAAACCAGTTTTTTGATTACCATTTGTATCTATATCAGGTTGATTAAATAATAAATTACGAACTAATGTACCTGCTTTTTCATGAAAATCTTTTTCTTCTGAATTTTTATCATAGGTAACATTTTCGTCAATTTCTTCTGATTCAATATCAATTTCTTCTGATTCAATGTCATCCTCTTTTATTTTAATAGCATTGATAACTTTATTTTCAACTAATTCATCAATAATTTTATCTGCAATTAAATTTGTGTTATCCTGTATTTGTTTAATTTTATTGAAGAAAGTATAATAGTCAGATAACAATAAATTTAAATTAGAATAAATTCCTTTTTTATTAAGAGTTTCAAGTTCATTTAAATTTTCTTCAAGAGGTTTAATAATTTTATCAATATGATCAAGAATCATATTTTCAATATTATCTTTGATATTATCTAAGCTAACATCACTATTTTTAATAATATCACTATATATAGAAGCAAAACTACTTGTGATTTCAGATAATTCATAAGGAGTTATACCTTCAATTGATTTAAGAACAGATTTAATTCTTTCAATTGATTCTATACCAAGTACAGGTGAAGCTTGTTCTTTCCTTAAAAGTTCATTTAATGATTTACCAATTCTTTCATCTAATGAATATAATCCATTGATTGCATTATAAGCTTTTGTTATAATTTCTTCATCTGGTGTTAGTTTTTCAACATCTACAATATCTTGTGATTACTGTTGGAATATTAGGTTTAACATCTAATGATTTTTCTACTTCAGGTTTTATTTCTTCTTCTGTGACAACTTCTTTTCTAGCTTGTGCTTCTGGTAATCCGACAGTTATTAAAGGTTGTATAGAAGGAGTCCATACAGGATTTTCTTTGGTACCAACATTATAATTTTTAAGATTTGTTTTTAAGGTGTTAATGATATAATCATAATATGAAGAAAATTCAGTACTTTCTATGGTATGAAAATTATCATCTAATAAAAATATTGGTTGTTTAATATCCTCGTTTTGTAATGAAAGAATACCAACATTTTTTGTTGCATTATTGATAATATTAGTTACTGGTTTTAATTCGCTATCAAATATGATAAAAGCAAGTTTATTATATTTATATGACTTAAATGTATTTTGATGAATTTTAAAGTTTTTAGCTCCAGCAGAAATTATAATTTCATTACCATTCATTTTAATGAATGGAGAATATATAAACTTTTTAAGATATTGATATATACCTTCCTTTGAACCAATATCAATACCAGAATGTTTTTCAAATTCTTTAATTAACTTTACTGCTGTAGGATCATTTTTTGAACTACCATATAACCGTAATGCTTTTATTATAGATGTAACTACTTCTTGAGATGGATTTTCTTTCGAATCAAATACAAATCCAATAGCATAATCATTGGTTTTATCTTCATTAGTACCTATTCTTCTAATATCAATAATGTTATCACCAACAAAATTATCAACATTTGTAGTAGTACCTTCAAGATTTTCACGTTTACCAGTTTCTAAATTATATATAGATAATTCATCTTTTATTTTTAAACCAATAACAAAACTATTTGCTTCTTTTAAAGTAATAGCAGTATCTAATTTACTAGGTTCAAGAACTCTGGTATTTTTTTCTTTTATTTCTAGAGAAATACTTTTATTTTTTTTAACTAATTGTCTAAGAGCATGTGTATTTCTTTTTCCTTCTTTTCTCTTAATATCATCTTCTACATTTGTTTCATTATACCAATTTAAATCATGTAAAAGTGCAGAACCATCTTCTAATCTTTTACCTTTTTCATAAACTACAATTGGTACAACATCCCAATATTCATCTGAACCTTCTTTTAATTGATAAAAAGATGGTTCTAATATATTACCTTCTTCATCAATAGTACTAATCATAACACCATCTAAAACTTCTTGGTAAGTAGGAATATGACCACTGATTTTCCACGGACTATATTTGATTTCCATAGAAAGATATTCAGGATGTACTTCTGCAATCATTTTAGTACCAACATTGAGTCTATCTGGATCAGAAAATTTGACAGCTAGAGGATCTACTGTTCTACCTTCTACCCAACGTTTTTCAATTTCACCTGTTATAGGATTAACAATCTCTTCTAATATAGAACCAGTACTTATAGCTAATGTGACATTACCTGATTCAATGGTATTACCTGTTTCAGGAATAAGACCAGATGATGTTTCTATATATTTTTTATCATTTAATTCTTTTAAATTTTCATTTTGTAATTCTATTTTTTCTTCTTCAGATATATTTTCTTCATATAATCTTTGAAATTTATCTAATGCAACTTGCATCTTGAAAAGTTCATTGTAAACAGTATTATAATTTACATCAGCTTTTTTACCTGTAGTATCAAATATGTATTTTTCCCAACCTTCTACAAAAAGATTATACATTCTTTCTATATTAGCACCTTTATCATTACTAATCTCAATTGCTTTCTGTATTAACTCTTTAAAAGTAGGATTTTCAACATCCATGCCTTCTATAAAATCTTGAATAAGCAATGATGCTAAAGTAGATCTTTCTTCTGTAGAAGGAGTCAAAATAACAGGAGATGCTTTTTCAAACATACTTAGATACTCATCCTCACTAATTTCTTTACTAATTTCTTCACTAGTTTTTTTACTAGTTTCAGGAGTTACTATATTATCATTAACCAGATTTTTTATATTACCAAGTACATCTAACAACTCTTGATTTTCATTTTCTGATATTGCTGCTTCTGAAAGTTTATCATTAATTGAATCAACATCTTCTTCTGATTCAACAGATGTTTCTTTTTCAATAACTGATTTATCAGTATCAGGATCTTCTGTTTTAACATCTTCTTCAGTAATTCTAGCTTTTTGTTTTTCTGCTTCTTTTTCAACAGATTCAATATTAATTTCAGGATCTTCTTTAGCTGTTTCAATAACTGTATCTACATCATCTGTAGTTTTAGTTGTTTCAACAGCATTTTCAGCAGCTTTTTGGTTTAATTTTTTCTGATTTTCTGGATCTCTATATTCAATTATTGTATTTTCAAGTGTTTTTGCTCTAGCTTCAAGTGATAAATTCTGAAGTTCAATTTGTCTAACTTTATTTTGTGAACCTATTATACCAAGTATTCTATTATCCTCTTCTCTTTGTTCTTTGGTAATAGTTTCACCATTATATTCAGTTTCTGTTACAGATAAAAGATCTTTTAATTTTTTTTCTTTATTTTTTAAAAATTTTATTTGATTTAAAATATTTTTTCTAATTGTATTTCTATTATTAGTTTTAACATTTTTTAAAGATTCCTGAAGATTATTTATAACTAAAGAAATACTATCAAGTGAGGTTTTAATTTCAAATATAGTTTTACCTAATTCAGTTATTTTATTATTATTAAGTAATTTATTATTGTTGTCAATAAATACTTGATTTGAAACAATGCTATCATTTACTCCATCTAATTGTAATCTAGCTTGTACTAATGGAATTAAAACATGATAAGGTGTTTCATTTGTAACTTCTTCTTCAAAAATTTCAGCAGTCTTTTTTGCATTTTGTATTAATAAAGGATATGTTTGTCTAATTAAAGCATGATCTTCAGTATCATCTGTAGCTTCTGCTAATGTTTTTTCCAGAAAATTAAGATGTGCTTCATATAATGAATCATCAGCATCTGATATTCTATCAACTAATAATCCATTTAATGATTTGTGTTCACTAAGTTGAGCAATATAATTATTAGCTAATGCTGTATTTCCATCATTTAATGCTTCAGATATCTTTTTAACATATTCAAGTTCAATACCTTGATTAACTTCTTTCATCAAATTACTATGCATCTTAATCCACTTATCTTTACCTGTGTATTTATTAAGACCTAATTTAGCAACAGATCCAAATGCAGGTAAAAACGCACCACCCATAACACCTCCAGCAACCTGATTCCATACATCAGATCTTTGTAAATAATCAGGTAATCTATCTGTAAAGAAATTATTATCTGTTTTTAAACCAGCTGCAATTTCTGCATTATGTTGTGCTTCATAACCATATACTGCCTGACGACCTTCTTCTTCACCTTCTATAAGACTACCAGTTAAAGATTGTACTCCACCTCTAACAAATTTATTTGGTATTTTATCAAATATTTTTTCAATAGGATTTCTATTAACATCAGTTATTAATTTTCCTTTTAAAGGACTATATGTTAACATTGATGCTTCTAAAACACCTAATGCTGTACCTGTAATAAAATCTCTTCTGAACATATAAGTAGCTGCTTCAGAAGCAAGTTTATTAGCTTCTTCATCAGAAATACCTCTTTCTTTTAAAGAATTATATGTTGTATTATATATTTCAGCACCATTCATCAAAGCTTCTCTACCTCTACCATNTGCATATGCACCAGTAAATGCAAGTTTAGCATTTTTAGTACTAGCAATTACCTTAAGAGNTTTATGTATTGTATTAACCATATTAGCTGCTTTAGCTGTACCTACTGCAAGTCCACCAACTCCTTTAGTAACAGCTCCAACTGCAAGAGATGTAGCTACACCTTCAACAACTGATGGAATAGCTATACCAAGTGCTGAACCAACACCACTACTTGCTACATTAGACCACCATGCAGGATCACTTGGATTAAAAGAACCTGGATCTCTTTCTAAGTCAGTTTGTATATTAGACTCCATGTATTCTTTACCCCAAGTACCTAATCCACCAAAGGTATCTAACATTGTAGCCCATGTATCTGTATCACCTTTAGCTGCACCAATAATATCAGCACTAAGTGTAGAAATATGTTGTGCTCCTGTTCCAACAGTAGTAACAAGAAAATTATTTAATCCTTTGCTAATATGTTCAGTCCAAGGTATAGTAGATACAGCTTTATTATATTGCAAAGGATCATATATTGATCTGTCTAATTCTGATAATCTACCTGATGTTTCAGTATAACCTGGAATAGTATGAGTTGTATCAAAAGAAACCGATGCTGGAGCACCGGGTCCTTTAGATGTATCTATTGTTAATCCATCATCAGATATCATTAACGAAGAATTATTGAAAGAAAGTGGGTTGGCGACAGGAGCTTTATATTCAAATTCTGACATATATTATTTATTAATATTAAAAAGGATAAGCACCTTGTATATTACGATTTGGATTAATTGGTAATGAATTTATTATATCTGGTGATATATAATTATTGTTATTTTCATTTACTATATTAGTATCATTAAATATATGAACTTTTTCTGGATCTACAAAATAAGGATCATCTTTTATTTCATTATTTGTATTATTTGTAGATTCACCTTCAAGCATTATATTTGTAGATGTTTCCATTGGTGAAGTACTTGCAAGATTTATTATAGCTGATGCTACTACTCCATTATTATCACTAAGTCTCCATACACGTCTTTTATTATTTCTACTATCATAAGTAACCATAGCAATACCACCTTCACTTGTTTTTCTAATAACAGCTTTAATTGGTCCAACAACAATTTCTTTTAAAGGTCCATAATAAGCACCATCTACAGGATTTAAAGCTGATTCAACTTCTCTACCCACTTTTGTTATCTGTGGATTACTAAATCCTTTTACAAAATTACGTACTTCAGGGCTAAAAGAATTATTATCTATTTTATTTTCTAATATATGAATAGCATCAGGATTATTAACTATGAATTTAGATTTTTTTCCATCAATATTAATAGCTTCTATAATAATTTCACCATCTTCGCCATGTTTAATATTTTTAAATTTATAACCAGTTTCATCAAGATCAGCAAATGCAATAGAATTTAATTCTTCATCTGCTGGTATTTTTTTAGGTTTACCATCATTATCATATATTACCTGAGTTACTGAATTTGGATCTATTTGTAATATATTTAAAACAGTTTGTTGTAAATCTTTATTTCCAACAACATTTAAACCAATAGTTGGATTAACTTGATTTTCAGATAATTTTGTATTAAAAGAATTGTATTTGGCAATATATAATTCATTTGTTTTTTTAGCTTTTCTTAATTGATTTTCTAAATCCGAAAACTCTTTCTTATATCTATTAGATTCTGGATCTGTTATTGAAAAAATATTTTCATCTTTTATAAGTTCTTTTATTTGACGTTCTATTTGAGGAACTTTATCAATTAAACTTACATCAATATTTGGATTTTTTGATGCTTCAACTTCCATTGCTTCAACAGTCATTTCTTTAAGATAAGAATCTCGATTTTTAGCGTCAACATATTCTTCTTCAAGTCTTTTTTTTCTTCCTTCATATGTTGCTCTAACATCTGGAGGCAAATTTGGATCTTCAAGTTTAACATCAATTTCTTCTAACTGTTTATCATAATAATTTCTACGAGCTGAAGTATATATAGGTAAAGTAGATTGTTCAGAAGGAGAACCTTTTGTAAGAATAGCATTACTACTAGGTCTAATACTTGAACTACCACTTGAACTACCACTTAAATCATCACTATTATAATCATCCTCCATAGGTGTCCGTATACCTATTATATTTTTTATTAATTGTTGATTTACAAGTGATTGTTTAGAAAATGCATCTTCCTCATTTAATGTTCTACCTGTTATAAAATCACCATTTTCATCCATTATTGGATTACCATTTTTATCTTTTATATAACCAATATATACATTTTTACCATCTGGTGTTTTACCTACAATAGCAGGACTATTTCTTTCAGGAAAATGTTGTTGGTATTCATTCCATTCTCTATTTGAATTTAATGCTCTTAATGCTAATTTTTCTTTAACATCTGAAGGTAAATTTGGATCCATTTTTGATATTGTAGTATCTAAATATTTTTCAACATTAACATAATTAGGTACTACTACATTTGGTATTGATTCACCTTTTTTTAAAGCATCAATTACAGCTGGTTTATAACTATTAAAAATTTCTTGAACATCATTTGGGTTTTTATTTTTATTTTCTAAATTTTCTTTTAATGAATTATTAAAATGTTCATAAGCTTGTGAATATTGACCAATTTTACCTGTAGTCATATCTTGAACCAATTGTCTACCTATATTTCTAAGTTTACCACCTTGTGTTAAAAAAGAATTAGGATCAGTTTTTGCTAAGTTAGTAGCTTGATTTATAGCATCTCTATAAGGTTGAATTGCTGTATTTTTATCTTCTTCTAATTCAGAAAATGTTTTTACACTATTTAGTGCCATATCAATTTTACTGAGATTATCTTCATTTGTTTGCCAATTTTTTATAGAAGTATCTACATATTTACCAATAGCTTGTTCTGGTATTGTATAAAAATCAGTACTTATTGTAGGAGGTGCATATATTGAAGGTATTTCCATTATCCATTACTCCCTAATATAGTATAAAGTTCATCAAAATTAATATTAGCTTTGTTAGTACCTTTACCTTCATAATAAGACTTACCACTTTTGTCTTTAGGTAATGCTGCCCATTTTTGAGATAAACGATAAATTGCTTTCTCAGATGATGTCTTACCCTTTAAAAAATCACCTAAACCATGATCTAATGCTAATTGTTTAGCAAGTTGTCTTTGTATAGCAGGACTATATTTTGTTTTCTTTAAATCCAAACCTAATTTTTTAGCAGTAGTTTCAATTTCATTGTGACCAAATTGCCATGCACCAACATGTTTACCAGTACGTTTAGCGTGTGACATAACATCTTGAAGTGTCATATTACTTAAACCATTTAAAGGTTTACTATTACTAACAGCATCATAATTATTACTACTTTCACCTCTTGCAATTAAATCAAGAACATCTTCAGAATTATCTTTTACTGAAGCAGTAGTTTTTGTTCTTTTTCTAATACTATTATAATCAGGAGATTTTGTTATACCAGTAGAAATAATTTCATTATCATCATTATTTGAAGAAATACTAACTGATTTCTTTTTCTGAGTAGGTAATTTAAAAGAATCATTATTAGGTTGTATCATACTTAAAAGTCTGTTAAATGTAGCAGACATATCGTTTTTATCAGGTGTTGGTCCTTTTTTAATAAAAGGTTGTATTGAACCTTTAGGTTGTTTACCTGTAGTACCACCATATGGAAATTTATATGCAGATGGGAAAATAGATGTATATGTATCAGGATCTTCACTAAGCCCAGGTACACTTAAATTATAACCACCTGTACTTTCACTAAGTCCAGGTACAGTTAAACCAGAACCACCTGTACTTTGATCTAATATTTTATTATATAAACTAAGTGTTTGTTCATTCTTTTGATTTGTATTTAAAGCAGAACCAATACTTTGAACAGCACCAAATACAGATTGACCCGCAGCCGAAGAAGCTTGTGAATTTGATCTTTCTACAGCTTGATCATATCTTTGTGCATTACTATTAAAGTCAAGTTTTTTTGCTTCACCTTCTGCTACTTTAGCATCTCTTGTATTAAGCATATTACTTTTTGTTACACCTAACTCACCTTCTTTAGCAGCTAAAGCACTACTTAAATCTGTCATACTATCACTATATATCTTATTTGTTTTAGTTGCCAAATCAGATCTAAGTGCCCTTCTTAAATTAAGAGAACCACCAGCATTATCTATTGCAGCAGTAGCATCTTGTTTATTCTGAGTTAATTGATTTTTAATTTGATTTTCAGCATATGTATTTTGTATCTTTAGATTATCAGATACATTATCTAAATTTTTTAATCCTGCAATACCATAATCTTTATTTAAATTAGAATTCATACGAAGTGCAGGTTTTGTATCTCCTATTGAATTTAATGTACTAAATACATTAAAAAGAGAACTAGCTACATTAGCTCCAGCAGTAAGTTTATCACCTGTAGTAAGACCAGCACCAAGAGCAGCTTTAGGTATATCATTATTTTGATCACCTTCTACTTGTTTTCTAATCATTGTTTGTAAAGCAACATCAGCTTCTTCTTCTTTAGCTAATTTTTCACCTGTTCTTTGTAAGGTATTAAGCTGAAAAGGATCTCTTTGTTTTTTATTTAATTTTTTTAATGTTGCTTCTCTGATTTTTTTTCTATCAGCTAAAGATAAAAATTTACCTTTATTGTTTTTAATACCAATTCTATCAGAAAATATAAGTGAACCATCAGGTACATTCATAGTTACACCACCACTTGCATGAGATGGACCATTAATATTACCTACTTGTCCTTGTGGTGTTTCAA
>JGI997J19993_1000061_pt1 | contig 47182 bp, 52 predicted proteins | sample Etolagbewater25m_FD_19993 | JGI IMG/M metagenome (IMG submission 19993)
CAAAAGTATAGCCGTCTGCTGTAAGCTCTTTTTTTATAAAAAGATTGTTATCAGTAAAGATATTGTTTTTTTCTATAAGAGTTTTATGGTTTTGTTGAATATCTTCTATATTCGCATATTGAAAAATCGGTTGATTCGTGTCATTATATAAGACAAGTCCATTCACTTTTGTAAAGGCACTAAGTCTATAAGTTATATCGGATAACATATCAGCACTAGGATTGAGTATCACTTTTAAAAGGTCATTATTGAGTGATTTTGTGATGGTGTCAACTTCCGTGACAGCATTTTTTTGACTCTCTATTTTTTGAAGATTATGGATAATGAAAAGTGTACTTATCTCAACAATTGTTACAACTAATGTCATAAAAATGATAAGCTGTAACTTGATACTCAGTTTACTCCACATAATTACTCTTTAGATAGATTTACAATAGGTAGGTTAAAGTCATTTCCCCACTCTTTCCAGGAAGCATCATAGTTTGATACATTGTATCCCAACTCTCTCATGGCAAAATAGTTTGTAGATGAGATTCTACCTATAGCACAATATAGAACTACTTTTTGATCTTTGTCAATTTTGGTATAGGTTTCTTTTAAATTTTCAAGATTTTTCAATTTGCCGACATGCTCATCATAATTAATATTGTGAGTTGCCGGTATATTGATAGCTTTTGGAATATGACCATATCTTTTTGCAGAAGATTTTTTGCCGACATACGCTTCAATATCTCTAGCATCTATTATGACTTGATTTGGATTTTTTGTCGCTAATTGTGTTGTGAACTTTGTAGCAAGTCTTTTGTTGTCAATTTGTGCTATATAATTACTAGGGCTTACCTGCGGAGTTGTCGTACTTATCTCATATCCATCTAGCTCCCAAGAGTTAAAACCTGCATTTAAAAGCTTTACATTGGTAAAACTATATACTTCAAGAGTCCAAAATAATCTTGCCGAATCAAAAAATGTACCATCATCATAGATGACAATATTGTCATTGATATTTAAACCTAAATCTCTAATGATTTTTTGCATTTTATTTGGCTGGGAAATTTTCCCATTTATTTTTTGATGTTCATAAGTTAATGTTATAGGAAAACTTAAAGCTCCTTTAATATGACCTTGGTGATAAAGTTCAGAACTTCTGGCATCCAATATCTTATAGTTATTTAAAGCAACTGACAAGTCTTGTGCTTCAATTCGAAGAGTATTTGCATTTAAGGGAATGAAACCTAATATCAAAATTAGCAGTAGATATATACTTTTTTTCATAGTCTTATCCTTTTTAGATGTATTACTATTATACTATTGATGACTAAGTCTATAGTAATAATTTTTAAATCTATCTTATTATAATCAAATTTAATAATAAGAAGATATACTTTATTGATGAAAACAAGATTTAAAGAACTACAAACTATCAGTATTTTAGGAAGTGGTTGGTTAGGCTTACCTCTTGCAAATGAGTTATCAAAATATTATCATATAAAATTATCTACGAGAAGTGTAGAAAAAGCAGAAGCTTTAAACGCAGAGAATATAATCTCTTATCTTGTAGATATAGATCATATTTCACAAACAATTGTGGAGTTTTTAGAAGCGGATATTTTGATTATCAATATACCTTCTAAAAATGTTGAAGCTTTTAAAAATCTAGTTCAATATATAAAAAAATCACAAATAAGAAAGTTAATATTTATAAGTTCAACAAGTGTGTGTAGAGATGAGAATAGTCCTCTATTAGAGATAGAAAAAATATTTCAAGATATGGATAAAAAAACCACTATTTTACGCTTTGGTGGACTTATCGGATATGGAAGAAACCCAGCAAACTTTTTTAAAAATAATAAGATAGTGCCAAATCCTCAAACACCTGTAAATATGATACATAGAGATGATTGTATCGGTATCATAAAAGAGATTTTAAAACAAGATGTTTTTGATGAAGTGTTTAATTGCTGTAGTCCTACCCACCCTACAAAAAAAGAGTTTTATACTCACTGTGCTATATCGTCTAGTTTGCCTGTTCCAAGCTTTGATACAGTAAAAAACAAAGAGCAATACACTATAATCCCTGTTGAGAAACTACTAAATAAATTAAATTATGAATTCATCCATCCAGATTTGATGAAAATAAAACTATAAAAGAGTAAAAATGAAAGTAAAATATATAAAAAAATTGATGATATCAGGTATCAGTGTAACTACAAATAACACAAATGAGCTGAGTGAAGAGACACAAAAGATAGCACCACTTTGGGAGCAATATGACAAAGAAAACATCTATACAAAGACATTCAATAAAGCAAATGATTCTAGTTTTTATGGAGTGTACTCTAATTATACATCTGACTTAAATGGAGACTATGATCTAACGGTTGGAGTTGAAGTAACAAAGCCAAAAAATGCAATAGTGATAGAAGATGAAAGATACTTAGTATTTACAAAACAAGGGGAGCTACCAGATGTTGCTTTTGAATTGTGGGAAGAGATATGGGACTATTTTGCAAACAATAGTGAGTATAAGAGAAAATATGCTGTTGATTTTGAAAAATACTCAAAAGAGGATGAGATAGAGATTTACATCTCAATCAAATAAAAAGCTTTCATAAGGAGTTGAGTTAAGATGTCTGAAGAGATAAAAGACCATGCAGATATTTTTGCAGAAGTTTTTACAGACCTAAAACTACATGGACAAAAGATAAAATATGCAGAGTTTGAAGAGTGTACTTTTAACTCATGTGATTTTAGTCAAACTACATTTTTAGCTTGTAGATTTATAGATTGTCATTTTCATAATTGCAACTTAAGTGTTGTGAAATTAACCGATACAAAGCTTGGAAATGTTGAGTTTATCTTATCTAAACTTATAGGTATTGATTGGACAATGTGTGATTGGAAAAGTTTATTAGGTGATAAAAGATTAAGTTTTTATGAGTCTATTTTAGATGGAAGTAATTTTTATGGATTAAATATAGATAGAATTATTTTAAAAGAATCTCAAGTTAAAGATGTAGATTTTCGAGAATGTTCTATGAAAAATGGTCATTTTAATGGAAGTGATTTTCATAGGTCTGTATTTGAAAATACACATCTTGAATATAGTAATTTTACTGATGCTAAAAATATATCTATGAGTATTTGTTCAAATTATTTTAAAGAGACAACTATGGCTCATTTTGAAGCCCTGAATTTGCTTGAATCACAAGGGATAATCTTAAATTAAAATAGAAAATAACTTTTCTATGGAATAGATAATGTAGTGCTTATAACATAAAATCTATAAGGAGATACTATGCAATATCATGTAGTAGTAGAAAAATTGTGTGCCTGTGCAAAAAGAAAAGATATGCCTCAAATCAAAACATTTGAAGATAAAGAGAGTGCTTTTAAAGTAGCACGAGCTTGGGCGCAAGAGTTAAATAATACTTTTTGCGGTGAACATGAATTTAATGTAGTTGAAGTAGATGACAATTATGTTATTTCTGTGAGTTAATAGCATACTAAAAAAGCCTTTTCCTTAGGCTTTTATTTATTTTCATCTTTTTTATTTGTAATCAATTCATTAAGCAATTTTATCTAAAACAGCTTTCTCTTCTATAGTGAAACATTTATGTGGATATTCTATTTCTCTATTTTGAAATGAAAGTATTGATTTATTGAGAATCACACCAGAGTCAATATTGATTGCTTGACGAATAGTTTCATTAGTTCTCCAGGCTTCACGACCAGCTAATACAATTGGTAAATACACAATTAAAGCAGCAGAGATAGAACGAGTAGCACTTTCCCAAAGATAACTAGGTGTATGATCAACAGCATAATAATCTATTGTGTCATATTTAAACATAGGTTTTTTAAATGTTGTGGGTTTAGCAAAAAAGAATCCCATCCCCTCATCACAACTAATATCTATAATGAGGCTATTAGGCTTAAGAGATGAACTCTCCTCTTCAAGAACAAAATTCGTAGGATTTGCAGTATCTTGAAAAACTCCATTTACAATAATATCCACTTCATTTATGAGTTCTGATAATGGGCGAATAGTACCATCATGTTCTATAACGACCATTCTTGCTTCATCATCTTTACCCTCTTGAACTCTTACATAATGACAATCAAGTATCTCTTCACGAACCTCATGGTCTGGTCTTTGTATACAAATAGTGATATCTCTAAAACCATGTGCTTTGAGGGCATAAATAGCCCCACGGCTTACTGCACCAAAACCAAAAATAATTATTTTTCTTTGGTTTCCATAATGTCCATCTATACCTTTTAGTTGTAAGGCATGTATAACTGCACAGTATCCTGCCATCTCATTATTTTTATAAAAAGTATGTCTCCCAATCTGTCCCTCTGGTGACCAAATAAACATATCTTCAAAAGCGATAAGTGTTTGTTTTCTTTTTATGGCTATATCTGTTATTTCTTGTTGTTGTACACAATGCACATATCCCCAAAGTATACCACCCTCTTTAAGTTCTTCTAAATCAGCCAATATAGGCTTATTAATTATTACTGTACCAAGATTTGCTAAAAGATTATGACGAGTATCAATCCCACCACTTAAAGCTGCAATTTCAGTATCAGAAATACCAAATGGTGCACCATATCCCTCTTCAAATATTAATTGTTTTCTTAAAAGTTCTGGAATACGCTCTAAATGTTCTGGATGAATGGGGAGTCTCCTTTCATCTGTTTTTTTTGAAGTTCCAATAACTCCTACTTTTAGTTTGTTCATTTGTTAATTTCCTTTTATAAAAATTCAATAAGTATGACTGTGTGGACGAAGTGTAAGTTCCGAAGATTTGTCTGTTTATTTATATTTGCTCTGTTTCAGATGTTGAAGAGTTTTTAATTCTGTACAAATTACGGGGTATTAGACCTAAGAAGCGAGTGTTGTAGTCGTTGCAATACGCGTTTATATATACAGTGTATCTGAATTGAGCTATTAAAGCAAATTTTTTTACTGAGGGTAGATTTTGTTATCTTAAAGCTTATGATGAATATATACATATTGGTTGGTCTCGAGGTATAAATATAGATGATAAGTATCACATATAATTGTCCTAGTTGTGAGGTTGATAATAAAGATAGTTTGTTTGAAGGGTTAAGTGTAGATTAGGTTAACTTTGCAGTAGATAAAACTTTCTAATTTTTGGGCTAGAACAATTACAAATATATTCTGTACATGATGTATTTAAAGGTGAATTAAATATAGAAAATGAGTTACAAAAATTTGAAAATATTTTAAAGAAGAATCTTTTGTAACCTATATTGAAAATAAGAGATAAAGTCCTTTTTATGAGCAGATATTTGTCTTACACTTATTTTCATCTGTAATCTTACCATGTGTTGAGGTGTATGAAATTCCCCATTTGTACATAGCTTCGAGTACAGGTTCGAGTTCTTTTCCAATGGTTGTTAGTGAATAAACAACTTTGGGAGGTACTTCTGGGAAAACTTCTCTATGGATAATATTTTTTTCTTCAAGCTCTTTGAGTTTTACAGTCAAAGTTTTTTGAGTAATCTCACTTATTATCTCATGTAACTCTTTAAATCTTTTATCAGCATCTAACAGATGCCATATAATTGCTAATTTCCACCTGTCATTAAATACATCAAGCGTAACCGAGACAGAACATTTATACTCTTTATCGTTTATATAATACATAACTAAATCCTTTAAAACTTAATTGTACCATAAACATAATAAAACTTCATTACTTACCTAAAGTAAAGTAAGGGAGAATTAAGTTAATAAGAATTATAATTTCACATATAAGGAGTCAATTATGAAAAATGTTTTAATTATTAACGGACATCAGTATTATGAAAATATAGCAGAAGGAAAATTAACTCAACACTATATTGATAAAGCAAATGAGTACTTAACATCAATAGGTTTTGAGGTAAAAAACACCGTAATTGATAAAGGATATGATATAAAAGAGGAAGTTGAAAAATTTGCTTGGGCAGATACTATTTTATTTCAATATCCTGTTTATTGGATGACTATACCTTGGATAACAAAAAAGTATATTGACGAGGTGTTTTCAAGTGGAGTTGGAACTGTAACTTATCAAAGTGATGGAAGAAGTCGAGATGATGCTAGCAAAAAGTATGGTAGCGGTGGTTTGATGACGAAGAAACAATATATGTTAAGTCTTACATACAACTGTCCAACAAGTGAATTTAATAACAAAGACGGTTTCTTTGAAGGTTTGAGTGTAGATAAAGCAAACTTTACAGTACATAAAACTTTTCAATTTTGTGGTGCAAAACAGTTAGAAACATATTCTGTACATGATATATTTAAAGGTGATTTAGATTTAAATGCAGAGTTAGAAAAGTTTGAACAAACATTAAAAAAGAATTTTTTATAATTTAGCAATTTTTGGATTGTTATTAATTGAAATTATTGATATTATCCTAAAAAACAAAGGATGTGTGTGGAAAAAAGTGAAACCTCCTATAAATATTATATAGGTATGACAATAGCTATGATACTTTGGGGTATCGCTTGGACTTCTGGTAAAGTAGCAGCTGAGCATGCAAATGCACCCGTGGCTGCTTTTTGGCGTTATGCTACCTCTCTTATTACTATTATCCCTGTAATACTCTATTTAAAAGTATCATTAAAAACAAATAGAAGAGGCTATTTTTATATGCTTTTAGGGGGATTGTTTACAGCATTGTTTAATTATCTCTTTTTTAAAGGATTATCTCATGGAGAAGCTGGATATGGTGGTACATTAGTAACAGCCGTTGCTCCAATTATGACTTATTTTTTATCTGTCATTATTTTTAAAACTCCTATAACATCTCGACAAATTTTTGCTTTATTTATAGGAATTATTGGAGCTATTGTTTTACTTCGTATACCATTTGATGGTTTGAGTTTTTTAAATGCAGATAGTTTATACTTTTTTGAGTGTGCGATTGTTTGGGCAATAGTGACGATTATTTCTCAAAAAGCATCTTCCTATGTCTCTCCACTGTTTTACACAATGGTTGTTTTTGCAATTGCGAGTATTATAAATATGTTCTTTGCTTTGCCATATCATCCTTTTGCATTTTTAAGTTATGATTGGCTTTTTTGGTCAAATATAATTTTTGTAGGTATATTACCAGGTACTTTTGCTACAACACTATTCTTTTTATCAGCTGGTAAAATTGGGGCACATAGAACTGCTGTATTTATGTTTATAGTCCCCATTGGAGCTATAGGTTCTAGCTTAATAGTATATAATGAGATTATTGTGCTTTCAACAATTATTGGATGTTTATTTGCTTTTGTGGCGGTTGTGTTGTTTAATAGGAAAAAGAAGATTCTTTTATAAATTAGCAATTTTTGGATTGTATTAAAATTCTAATTCTGTTAAACTTTTAAAAAATCTAAGGAGCTTGGATATGAATGCTTGTTTAGAAACTCAAAATAATAATTACAAGCAGATTGAAAAAGCTATTAAATATATAGATGAAAATTTTAAAGAACAACCCTCTATAGATGAGATTGCACAAAATATTGGTATGAGTAAGTATCATTTTATACGAGTTTTTAAAGAATATGTAGGTGTGACTCCAAAGCAGTTTTTACATTCAGTAACTTTAAATTATGCAAAAGAACATATTAAAGAATCAAAATCTATTCTTGATAGTAGTCTTGATATGGGACTTTCAAGTACAAGCCGACTCCATGAACTTTTTGTAAATCTAATAGGGGTAACTCCAAAAGAGTATAAAGAAAAAGGGAAAAATGTAACTATAACTTATGGATATGGAGATACCCTTTTTGGTGAGGCACTTATTGCTTTTACACTTAAGGGTATCTGTTATCTTGGATTTATAGATAAAAATAAAGAGGAAAACTTTGATAGACTTTATGAAGTTTGGGGTAATGCAAATCTCATACATGATAATGAAAAAGCAAAAGAGTATATAGAAAATATTTTTATCAAAAACAAAAAATACAATCTTCTAGTAAAAGGGACAAATTTTCAAGTCAATGTTTGGAAAGCTCTTTTAAATCTTCCAAATGGTGTTGTTGGCACTTATCAAGATATAGCTAATTTTATTGACAAACCAAAAGCTGTAAGAGCAGTAGCAAGTGCTATAGGAAAAAACCATATAGGCTACCTTATCCCTTGTCATAGAGTTATTGCAAAAAGTGGTGCAATGAGTGGATACAGATGGGGAGTGCAGAGAAAGAAAATATTAATCGCATATGAATCTATAAAAGAGAAAGAAAATAATGAGAGTATAAGTATCCAAGGTTAGTGATATAGAGGATATTTTGAAACTTCATTATAAGTATCAAATCAATTCTATGAAAGAATTAATTTTATGCTAAAATAATTTTATGAAAAATGAATATGCAATGACAGCTTTTGAAAAAGATAGTAACACTAGCTTAGCTGAACTTTTTTTGCAAGTGCGAGATTTTGTAAAGATATGTATAGGCAATAGAGTTAAAGAAAAATATAGAGAAAATATTACCTCTTATTTTTCTACTGAGGGTGGATTTTGTTATCTTAAAGCTTATGATGAATATATACATATTGGTTGGTTTCGAGGTATAAATATAGATGATAAATATCATCAACTCTTTGGAGATGGCAAAACAGTACGAGGGCAAAAAGTCTATAGTTTAGATAAAGCTACAAGAGATACTATAAGATACTATATTGAACAAACTTTGATATTTTTAATAGAACATAATGAATTAATGAAGATGAGGAAAAAGAAAATATGAATAGTTTAACATCGATGAACCTTTCAAGTGACCAATATGATGGTATAACAATAGATAGTACAACTATTCCAAAAAGTATAGAAGAGTTTGAAGAGGAACTTGTATATTTACTAAATCATTTAGAAGATAAAAAGTTACTTTGGGTAAAACTTTCTATTACTCAATCAAATATTATTCCGATTCTGACAAAGTTTGATTTTGTATTTCATCATTGTAATGAAAGAGATATAACACTTGTTAAAAGACTCACAGAAAATCCAGTAATACCAACAGCTACAAATCATACTTTAGGAGTAGGGGCTGTTGTAATAGATGAAGGTAAATTACTAGTCATCAAAGATAGGATTTGGCAAAAATATAAACTTCCTGGGGGACATATAGATGATAGGGAAAATATCTCTTGTGCTTTAAAAAGAGAAGTACATGAGGAAACAGGTGTCGAAGTAGAATTTGAATCAATTGTAAGTCTTGGGCACTTTTCTCCAGCTCAGTTTGGAGAGTCAAACTTGTATGTAGTATGTCGTGCAACTCCTTTAAGTAAAGAGATAAATATTATAGATATGCACGAGATTATGGAAGCTAAGTGGATGGAGGTAGAAGAATATTTGGCTTGTGAAGAGGTACATAGTTACAATAAAGCCATAGTAAAAAATGCACTTTTAAGTAGTGGATTTAAGATAGATACGAGAACTGATTTGATTACTAAAGAAAATGTAAGCTATGAGATATTTTTTTAAGATTATAAGTAATTTAAGATATTTAAATACTCGTTACTAAAGTAGAAAATGGAGATGTAGCTCTCTACTGAGCTATCCCCAATTCTTTAGTCTTTTTTATTTTTTCCAAAAGTTTTGTATATATATTTTGCCATTTTATCTGGATCTACTATCATACCTTTGTTTTGTATAACTCCTAGATTATATTCCATGATATCATGTCCAGTTCCTGATGATTGATAACCATCATTGTCAAGTTCGAAAATGTCTACAGACAATTCTTCTTGAGTTTTATCTATAAGAGAAGGTCCTTTTTTTAGAGGATTCCCCTCAGCAAATTTCCCATGACATTTTTGACACATTGCATTATATATTTCCTCCTGAGAATATTCTTGTGCTATCGCACTTATACTTAATCCACAAGTTACTAATGTTCCTACTAATAATTTATTTATTTTCATTTTAATTCCTTTTTTATATTTATACTATTATCTTCTATTTTTACCGTTACGATTACGGCTCCTCTAACTTCCCCACTTTTAAACCCGTATGCTTTGTCATAAGGATATTTGTCTTCAAAAAGTTTTTGAATTTTAGGATTTACTATACTTTTTTCACCATGGCATTTTTTACACGTTTTACTCGACATTGTTGCTGGAAAATAGACTTTATATGTATCATATCCCATTGCTTGTACAATCTCTTTAGGCATATATGCATCAGATCTTTCGATAAGATCAAATGCTTTTAAAATATTTACTTCATCTTTTTGAGGGTAAGCATTTGGATTTCTATTAAAAAAGCTTACTCTTTTTATAGATATATTATTTCCTAATTCTTTATTCATCTCCTTTATTTTGGAATAAGACTCAAGTGCACAAAACTTCGCAGCAGAGAGTGGTCCCTCCTGTCGATATTTTGTTTTTACAGTTGAACTTAATAGTTTATGAAGCTTATGAACAGCATGTTTCGCTTTTTGCAATGCTATCTCTTTGGGTATAAGTACAGCATCATCTGCTAATAACATTATACATAAGCACAACAGTATTAAACTTTTTTTCATTTAACCTCCTTTTATAAGATTTGTACTAATCTAAATCAAATACCTTTGTACCAATATAGTAAAGTAATAAACAAAGTCCAAGTCCACCAAGAGATATCATTATCTCTGTACTTGATGGAAAATACTCTATCCAAGAAGGCACCAGTTGATATTCACTTGTTTTTAACATTTGCAAAGGTTTAAGCTGTGTATCATGGACAAGGTTATATCTCATAAAAAAGATTCCTACCATTCCACTCATCGATGCCCAAAACATTCCAACAACATTTTTCCCACCACTTTTTAATATAATAATCAATGGTATAACCATAGCTAAAATTACTTCTGCCCAAAATGTACCGCTTAATAAAATATGTTGTGCTACATCTGCTCGATTTGGCATACCACCATAGATATCTGTAAGCATTTTCCAAGTAACAAAAAAGATAAGAATAGAGATCAATAGTCCTTGAATTTTTGCTAAATTAGTAAGCATTTTCGTTGAATTTTCACTAAATTTAAGTTTATATCTAAATCCATACATAATAAATGCAAGGAAAATACCAGTGATAAAAGCTGTAAGAATGAAATATGTAGGATAAAAAACACCGTTTGATATAGTTCTCGCATTTAAAAATCCAAATACTCCACCTAGATTTGAATGTGCTGCTAGTCCTACAAGTAGTCCTGTTAGACCAAATATTTTTGCCATTTTCATATCATGTCTTAGTAAAAATACAAACTCTATAATCATAAAAGTCAAATAAAGTCCATACAATGTTCCCATCCACCAAATTGCACTTGTAAATCCTGGAGTTAAAATATTGTATATTATCATAGTTACTGGATGACCTATTTCAAATGCAATCACTGCAAACCCAGCTATAATTGTTACAATAGAACCAAAAATAGCTCTTTTTGAGATCTCTATATAATCTTTAAAACCAAAAACATCTCCCAATGAACCAACTATGCAAAGTCCTGTTGAACTAACAACAAAAAAAATATATACTGCTATTAGAAGACCCCATGGATGTTCTCTTGTAACATTGTAGGCATGATGTCCATCTACAAGATATATACCTACTCCTATTGCAAATAGTGCTAAAAATACCACAATAACTACCGCAAGTAGTAAGTTAAGAGGAGTTTTTTCAAAAGCTAAAATTTCCCGTAATGATACTCTATTGAAAGGTATTGTTGTAATAAACTCTTTAATACTCATAATGACCCCTTAAATTAGATAAAATAATTTCGGGTTTGTACCGAGATTAGATTTTAAAGTAAAATGTTCCCTATCTCTAAGCACTTGACTGATTTCACTATTTGGATCATCTAAGTCTCCAAATATTCTTACTTTTGTTGGACAGGTATTTTGACATGCGGTTGTCGTCTCTCCTCTTGCAATTCTTGTATCTGTACAAAATGTACACTTATCAACTGTATTAGTTCTATCATCAACATATCTCGCATCGTAAGGACAAGCATTCATACAGTAACTACATAAAATACATTTATCTGGATCAATTCTTACTTGGCCATTTTCATCATAGTATGTAGCATTTGTAGGACACACCTCCTGACATGGAGCATCATCACAGTGTTGACATTGGCTTGGATAAAAAGTATTTGAAGCTATACTGAGATTAGGATATTCACCCTCTATCTCTTTTACACCTACCCAAATTCTATGTTTATCTGCTCCAAGTAAGACACCATTTTCCTCTTTACATGCTGTTTCACAGGCTTTACAGTTTATACATTTTTTATAATCTAAAGCCATTCCGTATCTTGCCATCGTTATACCTTTCTTATCTCTACATTTGTTTCATGCATTGCTGCAGCACCGTAAACTGGTTCCATTACATCTTCTATAACAGCATTGTCATTGCCACCATTTTTATATGCCCATGTAAGTGCTGAACTTTCGTGTCCAAATCCGTGTATAAAAAAGAGATTATTAGGAGCTATTTTTTCTGTTGGATAAGCTTTTAGTGTTGTTTTACCTATTTTTGAACTCACTTCTATAGTATCACCAAAATTAATATTTTTTGATGCAGCAACGCGCTTATTTATCCAAATGTAGTTTTGATACATTAAATCTCTTAACATCGAATTATTTGCACTTCCTGTTTGAGTAAATTGAGCATGTCTTCCAGTCATAAGTCTAAACTTTCCTTTTGGTATTTTATAATCATACTCATCTTTCCAAATTGGCATTGGATCTATTCCTTTCTTTGCAAGGGTTTTTAGATTACACTCTATTTTTCCAGAATGAGTTAATGGTTTTCCCTCATTAATAGTATAATTTTTTTTATTGTTTGGATAATATTCAAACTCGTTAACAGAAATTTGCTTATAATACTTTTCCATATTTGGATAGTAAACACCAGTTTTTTTCAATTCTTCAGCTGCATTAGGATAGTCACTAACAGCATGTTCATTGAGTCTTTCTTGCGAGTGAATAAAAGGTATAGTTAAATCAAATTCTTGATAAATTTCTTCTTCACTTGACTCCTCAATGGCACTAATAACCTCTTCATCATATTTTTTTGTAATCTCAAAAAGAGGTTTAGATATTTTTTTTGTTAACCCTCTCATTATCTCTATTACAGGTTTGCTTTCATACATAGGTTTTATTACTTGATTTCTTTGTGCTATAGAGGGTTCTGCTCCTCCAAAAGTTTTTACAGGATCAGTTCTTTCTAAGTATGTACATTCAGGAAGAACTACATCAGCATACATCACTGTATCACTAGGCATTGTATCAATACACACTACAAGTTCCATTTTTTTGAGCATCTGGGCTGTTTTTGCAGAGTTTGGCATGTTCATCATAGGATTATGCTTATAGCAAAACATTCCTCTGACATTATAAGGATGTTTATCCTCTAGGAAATTATTTCTCCAACTTATCCATGAACCACCACCACTTACTACAGCACAATCATCGTATCCTGCTTCATTTACTTTTTTGTTTGTCTTTTTGACTACAGCTCTTGAAGCCGCATTTTCATACATAGGTAGAACCTCTTCATGACCTTTTATCTTTAATGTATCTCCAAATATTAGACCACCTTTACAATCTATCCCTCCACCAAGGGCTTGAAATATTGCAGTTGCCCGTCTAAGCTGGAAATCATTTTTAGCAAAAGTACTTCTTCTTCCTGGGTAATATATCGCTTCTGGTGCATTTTCCATAAACTCTCTTGCAATTTCATAAATATCTTTAGCATCAATGCCAGTGATTTTTTCTGCCCATTGAGGAGTATAATTATTCGCAAGAATCATCTCTTTGTACTCTTCAAAACCATTAAAGTTTTTATCGACATATTCTTTATTATAAAGTTCCTCTTTTATCGTTACATATGTAAGTGCTAAGACAAAAGCTAAATCTGTTCCTGGTTTTATCGCAAGCCATTTATCAGATTTTGCAGCTGTATTTGTAAATCTAGGATCTATACAGATAAGTTTCCCACTATTTTTCTTAGACTTAACATTCTTCATCCCATCCATAGTATCAGGGGTAACAATAGCTTCTGCCCTATTAGCTCCTGCCATTATGATATATTTCGCATTTTCTAAATCTGATTGAGGGTATTTCCCAATAGTTACTCCATATCCAGAAGCTACTGTTTGCAAACATATTGAAGAGTGATTTAGCCAATTTGATGAACCAAATCCTTGAAAAAAAGTTTTAAATGTATGCTCTGCCATACCTTCCCCAGCACAAAACATAAAACTTGAACGGTTATCTTTCTCTTCATCAAGTATCTTTACTGTTTTCTCTTTAATATATTCAAAGGCTTCATCCCAAGTAACTCTTTTAAACTTTCCTTCCCCTTTTTCTCCTACTCTTATCATAGGATATTTAAGTCTATCTGGATCATAAAGTGCTTGAATACCTGCATTTCCCCTTGCACAAAGCATATTTCTTGACTTTGGAAAATGTGGGTTTGGATCAAGTTTTGTAACTACATTATCTTCAACTCTTGCTATTAAAGCACATTTATTTACACACATCTCACAAAGTGTTGCGACCTCTTTAGCCTTAGAAGTACTTGTTTTTGTAGTAAGTTTAATTTTGCCATCTTTTTCTTCTTTAGAAAAGAGGTTAGTTACAGCCATTCCTCCTACGACAGAAAGAGTGATACTTCCTTGAAGAAATTTTCTTCTGGAAATCTCTATATTCATTGGCTCTCCTTTTATTTTTAAAATTATTAATATTATAAAGAAGGTAAATTAATAATATAATTTTATTTTAAATATAATAAATATTAATTCTAATCTATTTAAATATTAATTATACTAATCTTTTTTATAATAAATTTTAATATAAAATCATACATAAGCTAACCTTAACCGAAAATAAATAAAGTTCATAAAATAGCGATAAAATGGGCTTTTAAAAGGATATTATTTGTATTTTTTTATGATTACTTTAGGTCTTTTTTTAAGATACTATTCACAATTAAAGATAAATTTATTAAAATTATATTAAATTTATAAACTATTTCTTTTTTATTATGATATTATGTTATTTAGTTTTTAATTAAATTATTTTTTGAAGTGTTTTTAGAAGATTATAACCCAGATACTAAAAGTGTTAAAAGAAAATACTTAGTAAGGAGAGAATTTGAACCCATTTTTATATCAATATTCATGTTGTGGTAAAAATTTTTGCGCAAGATGTGAAGAGTTAGAACAACTAAACAAAATGATTATAAATAATTCTAATGTTGTTTTATATTCTAAAAGAAAAGTTGGAAAAACTTCTATAATAAAAGTATTTTTTTCTGATAAAATTGATACAGATAAGTATCTTACTATTTATATAGATTTATTTGATATTACTAATCCAATAGATTTTGCTAAGTTGTTATACAAGCAAATAGCTATAAGCATATCGTGTGACTATAAAACTATATTAAAAGAGTTAAAAGAACTTTTTAGTAGAGTAAATTTTACAGCAACGATGAAAGATGATGGAGAATTAGATTTTATACCAGTACTCTCTTCTTACAATTTTGATGAGTTAATGTCAGATATATATAGAGGAATTGAAAAATTATCTCAGAATTATAACAAAAAAATTGTGATTGCATTTGATGAATTTCAGCAGATTACATTGATTAAAGATGTAAAAATTGACTTTATATTGAGTAAACTGATACAGCAATATCCAGATATCAATTATATATTTACAGGTCTTAAAAGGCATCTTCTTACAGAACTCTTTTCTAAAAGAAAATCACCTCTTTATGATACAGTTAGTTTACTAGAATTAAAAGCAATTCCAATAGATACATTTTATAAATTTGTTAACGAAAAGTTTAATGGAAGACTTGATTATGTAAATTTTGAGTATATATATAATATGACAGATGGAGATTCTCGACTTATACAAGAGTTTTGTTATCATCTTTATGGTGAAGTTAATAATTCAAATCAAAAATTTTCCCAAGAAGATATAGACAATGTATGTAAACTTCATCTTGAGAGTAAAAGTGGTTATTTTAGAATGCTCTTAGATCGATTAAGTTTACCTCAAAAAGTAGCTTTAAAAGCGGTAATCATTTGTGATGGTACAGAGCTATATACAAAAGAAACTCTTTTTAAACTCCAAACAACTAAATCATCTCTTAATACTGCAATAAGAAATTTGTATAAAGACGAGATAATTGATAAAGAGGATAATAAGTATTATATTACAAATAGATGTTTTGAACTTTGGTGTAGAAAAAAGTTTGTTTAATAATTTAAGATAGAAAAATATTTATAAAAAATCATACCATTTTAGGTTTGTTACCACAAGAAAATATTACAATAAGAGTTATACTTATTATTTATTATTAATGTTATAGAGTTTTTAACTTGTAAATTTAATTTATAAATATATACGAAGGTCTAATATGAATTTTGATAAATATTTAGAAGATGATTTAATTTATGAAATTACCAATAAAGATGCGCAAAAACTTTCATATCTTAGTAATAGTTTATTAAAATATCTCTTTGATAAGGAGATTCCAGAGTGGTTTCAAGACTCTTTTTGTACAGTAGAGTTTGAGAAACGAATCCAAAGTCAAGATTACAAATACTTTGGATATGTGATAGACAATAAAATAGTTGGATTTATTGCTATAAAAGAGGATAATCATATTTTTCATCTTTTTGTAGATGAAAAATACCATCAACAACATATAGCAAAAGAGTTATGGGAATATGTAAAAGAAACTATAGATTTTGAAACTATGAGTACAAATGCTTCATTATATGCAATAAATGTATATGAATCATTTGGATTTAAAAAACAAAGAGAAATTCAAACCTATAAAGAGTTGGAATTTTTACCTATGGTATATAAAGTATAGTGAGGAGGAAAATATGAACTACATCACGACAAATGAAAATATAAAAATGCCTACTATGATATATGGTACTGCTTGGAAAAAAGAGCATACGGCAGAACTTGTTCAGAACGCACTTGTAAGTGGCTTTAGAGGAATAGATACAGCTTCTCAGCCAAAACATTATCAAGAAAATCTTGTGGGAGATGGGCTTTTAAGAGCTTATGAAAAAGGTTTAAAAAGAGAAGATATTTATATTCAAACAAAGTTTACACCAATAGATGGACAAGATATAAATAATATGCCGTATCTTCAAGAAAGTGCACTAGATGAGCAAATAAAACAATCTTTTGCAGTCTCAAAACAAAATCTTAAAACAGATTTCATAGATTCTTATGTTCTTCATTCTCCCATTTTTCCTGCTAGTAAATTCAATCTTGCTTGGAATACTATGGAGAGTTTTTATGATCAAAAAGAAGTGGGACAACTTGGGATTAGTAACTGTTATGATTTAGATGTTTTACAGTATCTTTATAAAAATAGTAGAATTAAACCAGCTGTTGTACAAAATAGATTTTATGCACAAACTTCTTATGATAAAGAGATAAGACAATGGTGTCAAGACAAAGGGATTATCTATCAAAGCTTTTGGTCACTTACAGCGAATCCACATATCTTATCAAGTGATATTATAAATGAATTAGCTCAAAAATATTTAAAAACTAATTCACAAATATTTTATAGATATTTAAATCATATAAATATAGTTCCACTCATTGGGACAACATCAAAAAAACATATGTTGGAAGATTTGAATATTTATGAATTTGAACTTACTCAAGATGAAGTTGAATCTATTTCAAAACTATTATAAATATTGTATAGGGATATAATAACTTACTATAAATTTTTCATCATCAGCTAAAAAATGGTTTTTTTTGTAGATGGCATAGGGAGGATTTGTAGTAGTTTCATAACCACTATTTAAAAGCCAACTAAAATAAACCCAATTCATAAATTGAAGTATATCTCCATATTTTCCACTAAAATCAAATTTTGCATATACTCCACTTGGTATAATTAAAGTTGGCAATGAAGCGTTGGGTATCTCTTCTTCTACAATGATACAAGCGATATACTGACACTCACTAAGTGGTGTGATAGTTGGATTGTCATGATGGAGTCCTAATTGTTTGTATTCTTTGATATGATTACATAAAAGCCAAGTTTGAAGTTTTTGCCATGTAAGTTTTATAGATTTGTTATATCCTTTATGTCGTATATAGTAGGCTCTCATTGTGGGCATCTCAACAACTTTTGGTGTGAGATGTGAAAAGTCAACTGCTGCATTAGATGCAGTTGGTGATGTGATTAATATCTCTTTTGTAAACTTTTTGTATTCCCCTTGTTTCCATTGCTTTGGTGTGATATTGAACTTTTGTTTAAAGACTCGTATAAATGCACCTTGTGAACTGTATCCGCACATCTTTGCTATCTCTGTGATAGTTGAGTTTTTATTTGTAAGGAGGAGAGTAGAAGCTTTTTGAAGTCGTATAGATTTGATAGTTTCATAAATATTTTGTCCAAATTCTTCTTTAAAGAGTCGTTGCATATGAAATCTACTTGTATTTAAATCAAGACTTAATTCATCTATGTTTATATCTGTATCAATATGTCTGTAGATATAGTACATAATATCATTTGCTATTTTTTTATGTTTTTCTAGTGTATTTTTCTTCATAAAATTAATTATAGCAAAAATTATTACAATTATAAGCAAAAATAGTTAATTTTTTTAGCAAAAATAGTGAAGAATAAAGTTTTTAATTTCTCTATAATTGTGAAAATTTAAAAAGGTTTATAATGAAACGATCATTTATAAGAGAAATACTAGAATCAATAGACAATGAAACAATATCATTTGCAGGTGGCTTACCTGATGAGAATTTATTTCCTGTTGAAGATTTAGCAAAAGCTAGTGCCAAAGTATTACAAAATAAAAAACATTTTCAATATACAATAAGCAACGGCATCACACCTTTACGAGAAAAGATAGCCAAGTTTTATAATGATGAGGGCTTTGAAACTAAGCCTTCAAATATTTTGATAACTACAGGGAGTCAACAAGCACTTTTTATCATAGCAAAGTACTTTCAAAATAAAGAGATACTTATAGAAAAGCCATCTTATTTAGGTGCTGTAAATATTTTTAAGATGAATAATCTATCTATGAAGCCAATATCTTTAGAGTATGATGGTATCAACATTGAGGAGTTTAATAGTTGTTATTCTAAAGTTAAGTTAGCTTATTTAATTCCAGATTTTCAAAATCCAAAAGGTTCTTTATATTCACAAACTAAAAGAGATGAAATAGTAAAAACAGTATTAGAGCACAAAGGGTATATCATTGAAGATGCTCCATATAGTGAACTCTATTTTGAACAAAAGGCAAAAAGTATAAGTTGTGAGTTACCAAATAATAGTTTTCATCTAGGGTCTTTTTCAAAAACACTCACTCCTAGTTTTAGAATAGGATGGGTGAGAGCAAATGAGGAGATAATATCAGAACTTACAATGATAAAAGAAACTATAGATTTACACAGTAGTGGAATATCTCAATATATTTTAGATGAGTATCTAAATGATGAGACTAGATATCAAAAGCATTTGGAACTTTTAAGATATGAATATAAAAATAAAATGGAATATTTTGTAGAGGCTTTAAATCAAGAGTTACCAAACTTTATTTTTGAAAAGCCAAAAGGAGGGATGTTTGTATATGGAAAACTTGAAGGAGTTGATACTAAAGCATTAGTATATGAAGCTTTAAAGAAAAAAGTTGTGTATGTTCCTGGTAGTGAATTTTATCTTGGTGATGAGGTGTGTGATGAGATACGATTTAATTACACTCATTCAAGAAAAGAGGAAGTGAAGATTGGTTTACAAAGATTACAAAGTATTATATAAAGGATAAATATGCAAACTATGAAGAATATTTTATTTGTTACTGTAGGGTCATTTTTTATAGCATATTCCACAGTATCTTTTTTAAATCCAAATAGTATTATTACAGGTGGTGGAGTAGGATTGGCACAACTATTTTATGCACTTTTTCCAAGCATTACACTTGGTACTTGGATAGCTATTATTAGTATCCCTTTAATAATTGTGGGGATGAAGTTTTTTGGGAAAAGTTTTGTTGCAAAGACTCTTATCTCTATAGCACTTATCTCTTTATTTACAGATATACTAAAAGAAGTTTTCAAAATATCTCCAATTACAGATGAAACTATTTTAGCTTCAATTTTTGGAGGATTATTTATAGGACTTGGAGTAGGGTTAGTAATGCTTGGGCATTCATCAACAGGTGGGACAACAATACTAGCTGAAGTAATAGCTATGAAAACACGATATAAAACATCTCAAATCATTTTAGTGATTGATGCTGTTATTATGTTTGCTTCTATTTTTGTTTATGGGGATGTTGAAAAAGCTTTATTTAGTATTGTTGGTGTCTATGTAACTTCAAGAGTTGTTGATCTGCTTCTCTCAGGAAAACCAGCACAAAAAGCAGTAAGTATTGTAGCAAATAATGTGGAAGTATTATCGGCGCAAATTCTAAATCAACTAGGTGAACATGGAACAATTTTACAAGGTGTAAATTTAAATCAAAAAGATTCAAGAACATTAATACTCGTAATTGTAGATATCTCTAAGTTACAACTTTTAAGAGAAATTATTAAAGAGTATGACCCTGGTGCTTTTCTTGTAATTCAAGAAGCATCAGAACTTTATGGGAGAGATTTTTAGTTTCTAATAATTATTTTTTAAGTTATATTTCTTAGTATTGTATATTTTTTATATAAAAAATGGAATTCTTTCTTGTTATTTTTTTATATAATGTCATCTTATTTTACAATATGGTTTAGTCGTAAAATAAAAATAATGGTAAATGCGGAAAAATAATGTTAGATAGATTAATAAATGAAGATAAGATAGAGATACATTTTCAACCTATTGTCTCTATGAAAGAAAATAGAATATTTGCTTTTGAAGCACTCACTCGTGCTTATGATGAAAATAATGATTTTATCTCTCCTCTTTTTCTTTTTGAACAAGCACAAAAAGAGAATAGGTCGGTTGAATTAGATGATTATGTAAGAAAGTTAGCTTTAAATAAATTTGCAGAGTATTATAAAAAAGATAATAGTATGTTGCTCTTTCTAAACTTTGAAGCTTCAATGATAGATGAAGATGTTGGTTCTAGTTTTTTACATAATATCGAGAGTTGTAATATCCCTTATAATAATATTATTATAGAGATAAAAGAGGATAGTGTTAAAGATAATTATTCTTTAGAAAAGTTTGTAACAAAATATAGAAAACTAGGTTTTTTAATTGGTGTTGATGATTTTGGTACAGGGTATTCAAGTTTTGATAGATTGGCTTTAATTAAACCAGATATAGTCAAACTTGATAGGTCTTTAATATACAATATTCAGCAAAACTATATAAATTCAGAGATTCTTACTTCTATATCAAATATGTGTCATAAGATAGGTGCTGTAGTTTTAGCTGAGGGTGTTGAGAAAAATGATGAAATATTGACATGTATGACAAAAGATATAGATATTTATCAAGGTTTTTTCTTCTCTAAAGCAGAAAGTATTATAGATAAAAATATTGAAAGTTTAGTATTTGGTAAAATAGATACAGTGCATCAAGAGTATAAATTGCTTTTAAAGGATTATTATGAAAAAGAGAAAAAGCTTTTAAAACGATCAAAAAAAATTATCAAAAAAACTTTAGATATTTTAAATACAGATACAAAAGACTATAGAAAACAAATAACAAAAATTATTCAAAATGATAATCATATTGAAGCAATTTATCTTCTTGATTTAAAAAGTGGATTACAAGTTGGTGATACAATTTTAGAAGAAGTGAATCAAAGGTTATTATACAGTCCTACAAATGATGGTCACGACCATAGTTTTAAAGAGTATTATTTATATACAAAAGATTCTAAAAATAAAGAATATTTGACAGAGAAGTATATCTCTAAAGCTACAGGAAATATGTGTAATACTTATTGTTTAAAAATAAACTTACAACAGTCAGATTATATTTTATGTTGTGATATTGTTGATGAAAAAAGTATAGTATAAGTTTAGTCTTTTTCTTGTGCTACAACTGCAAATCCTTTTCCAGCTTTTCCTGCTGTTGCTGCTTCTACAGCTGCATTTAAAGAAAGTATACTTGTTTGGAATGCAATTTGGTCAATAACTGTTATTGCTTCATCTATAGCAGTTACCTCTTTATTAATATCGTCCATTGCACTTGTTGTTTTAGTTGCAAGTGTTTGACCAGTTTGATGATACTTCTATTAATTCATTTGAGAACATTGACATTTGATTGATATTTGAAGCACTTTGTTGAATATTTTTTGTAATCTCATCCACAACAGCTGCAGTTTCTTCTAATAAAGCAGCGGATTGATTAGAGTTTTTACTTAATATATCTACATTAGTTAACAATAAAGATGAATTTTGCTTGAGGATATCTCCTTGTTGCTTATTTTCTTGTACCATTGAAACAATTGAGTCTCGTAAATTATGAATACCATCTATCTTGCATTTTGTTAAGTGTTAAGATTGTTTCTCCTGCACACAGCATATCTAGTTCCGTTGATTCGTTGACTTTACGAACATTTGTATTTATCATCTCTGCTAGTTTACAAAATTCGTCATTCCCTTTTAAAAGTATATCTATTTTTTTAAGGTATTTTGCGCTGCTTTTACTATAGGATATGTTGTCGGAGCTGCTGTTAGAAGAGGTTGTGTTGCTACTTGAAGTGAGATGATATTATGTACTGTTAACTGTGCTTCAATAGCAAGCCCAATTATATTGATAATCTCTCCAGCTTCTTTATCTCCTATTACTTGTCCACCTATTATTTGTCCGCTGTTTTTCATAGTGATGAGTTTTACAGATTGTTTTGAAGCATCTGGAATAGTTCCCGGATGTCTGTTCATCCCCTCAAAAAATCCTACACTATACTCAATATTTTCTTTTTTTGCTCTGGCTTCTGTAACACCAGCACTGGCAAAAGTACGATTTCCAATCATTGTTGAAAATATTGCTATAGTTCCATTGAATCCTTTAAGGTTTTTGATACTATAAAGACTACTTCCAGCAACTCTAGCTTCGGCTGCTGAAGTTGAAGCTAGCATCACTTTAGATGGGTCTCTTGTGATAAAATCCCTTCTTCCACTACAGTCACCTACTGCTAAAATATCTTTGTTTTTTGTTCTCATATATTCATCTACCCAAATTCCACCATAACGACTAAGTTTTAGTCCTGCATCTTTTGCCAATGAGGTATTTGGTTGATATCCAGTTGCTAGAATAATCACATCTGCTTCAAGTATAGTTCCATCACAAAGTTCTATCCCTTTTGCCATATTTTTTTCTTTGATTACACCACTTGCATGTTGTCCAAGAGCTAATTTTACACCAAGACTTTTCATAATCTCTTCTGCGTTTATTGCCATATCTTCATCAAAAGAACCACTTAAAATATGACTTCCTCCTACAATAGTGACATCTTTGTTTACAGTTGTTAGTTCACACGCAAGTTCAACTCCAATAAATCCTGTTCCTATAACAATAATTCTTTTTTTATCTTGTAAATAGTTTTGTAGTCTTTGTACTTCATTATAACTTTTTTCTACTACAAAAGCATTTTCTAAAGGGATACTATCAATAAAGTTTTTATGAACAAAAGGGATTGAACCAGTCGCAAAGATAAGTTTATCAAAAGTGATAATATGATTTGTTGCAGTTGCAGTCTTAGTTTCTATATCTACACTTGTAACTTTGTCTACAAGTTTTGAGATATTTGCTACTTCACCACCACAAGGCATTGCATTTTTTTCCACATCAGCTAAAGTTGTTCCAAATACATAAGGAATTCCACAAGGTACTTGTCCTTTTTCAAACTCTTTTATCACTGTAATTTGTTTATTTGGATAGTTTTCACTAGCAGTTGCTGCAGCAACAAGTCCTGCTGGACCTGCTCCTATTATGAGTATATCTGTTGCTATATTTTTCATCTTGATATCCTTAAAATCTTTAGTTATTAGTATTATATAATAATTAAATATAGTTACGCTTCAATTACTTTGAAGATTTTAAGAAATTAGCTTTTGAGCTAATTTTTCTAATCCTTTTTTTTGTAACATATGTAAATCACTTTCTAGTGTATATTCAAAAGTTTTCTCTTTGTAATATTCTAAAATAGTTTTGTCTATATTTTCTTTTTGTTCAAGTAAGTTGTTTAAATATTCTTTTAGCTCTACTGCATCAAACTTATCAAAATAAGCTAATTTTCTATAAAGTGCTTCTAAAAAATCTTCATCTATTTGTATATTTTTATTTTGTTGAATTTGTTTTAAAAAATTACTCATTTCAATCTCATTTGCAACTATATCATTCCAAAGTCGTCCATTGATAAGCTGGTCAATAGCAACTGGTAGATAAACAGGTACAAGTTTTAGTACTTCGTTTAACTCAATAAAGTCGTTGTCAACTAAATCACGAAATAACATTCTTGTTCTATTTCGTATTTTTTTTCGTAAATTTTCATCCGATATTACTTCTGGATTAAGAATTTTAAATCTGTCTAGTGCTCCTAATCGTGAATGATTAAAAGCCATAATAGATACAAGTGGATGGGGATCTTTTATCTGATTTGGATGGGAGCCTGAGGGTCTGCAAAATGCCCAGTATAGCCGTGCTTCCATATCTTCATGGAAGATATATTTTTCATCACCAAGTGCCTCAAAGTTCTCTTCATCTTTGATAGCTTCTACTTCATCTTTATAGGTTAAATTAAATAGTTCTTCCATACCTAATCATATGCAAAATGTATGCCTTCATATTGTATAGTTAGCTATTCCAATTATCTCTTGACTCTTTAGATAAAAAACTCCAAGCAACAAATCGTGTAACTTTTTGCCCCTGTTTCATCTCTATAGTTTTTACTTCTGCAGATTTTACTTTTTTTAAGGCTCTATAGATATCTTTTAAGTTCTCTTTTTTTGATACAAGGGTTGTGAACCATAAACAGTTGTTTTTGAATTTTTCACTCTCTATAATCATCTTTTTTATAAAAGCCAATTCTCCACCTTTACACCAAAGCTCATTTGCTTGTCCTGCAAAATTTAGGGTTGCATTGGTTGTTTTTTGTTTTGTAAGGTTGGATACTTTTCGATTGCTTCCTTTTTGTGCGTCTTCTTTTGACTTGTGAAAAGGTGGATTACAAAGAGTAAAATCAAATTTATCATTCTCTTCAATAATACCTTCAAAAATATAATTTCTATTTTTTTGGTGTTTTACAGTTATATTGTTTTTGAGTTTTTGATTTGAATTGAGTATTTTTTGTACATTATCAATGGCAATTGGATCACAATCTGATACAGTAAACTTCCAGTTATAAACAGATACTCCAATAATAGGATAGATACAATTAGCCCCAACTCCTATATCTAGACCTTTTATATTCTTTCTCTCACCTAATAAATCTGCAATATAGTGTATATAATCAGCTCGTCCAGGAATAGGGGGACAAAGATAATCTGGTGGTATTCCCCAGTTTTTTATTTCGTAATGGTGCTGTAAAAGTGTTTTATTTAAAGATAGAACTGCTTTTGGATTGGCAAAATCTATAGATAAATCATTATATTTATTTAAAGATACATAACTTTTTAGTTCAGGGTTTGTTTTGCAAAGTGCCTCAAAGTCATATCTTGTATTGTGTAAATTTCTAGGATGGAGTGTTTTTGTTTGTTGTTTATTTATCATATCTATTTTAGTTTTATCTATTTTTCTTCTTGGCTAACATATACTGTAGTAGTTTGAGAGTCTTTGTCATAGTTTGCACAATCTTTGGTGACATAACTAGCTATTATTTGTCTGGCATTGATATAAGAAGTTGCAACAGCAATTATTTCAAACTTATCTTCATTTGTTAAAATACTTTTTTCAAAACTTATTCTAAATCTTTTGGCTCTATGTGGATCTTTAAATGTGTATTTTAAAATATTGATAGTTCTTTTTACATCAATAGTTGCTTTTTTGCTCAAATCTTCAAATCGTAATATTCTATTTCCATGTGAAGTTATTTTCATAGTGATAGCTTTTTCAATATCAGGAGTGTCTTCTACAATTACATAAGTTCTACCATTTATTAAAACTTCATTTTCATTTACTCTTTTGATCTCTTTTATAGCTGTTTTTTTCCCTTTTGCCATGGTTATTCCTCTTCTTTTTTATCTGCTTGTGTTACAAAAGTTTTTATATATAACTTTTCAACTTTTAATCTAGCCCAATATGTTTTTCGTATAAACTTTAAACTAGATTTTACTGAAGGATCATAGGTAAAACATCTTATTTTGATAAGATTTCCCAATTCTTCCCAGCCATAGTGTTCACTTAAAGATGTGACCATTTTTTCTAATGTTATACCATGAAGGAGATTATTTGGTTGTGGATGCATCTTCTGAGTCTTCTTTGATATTTTCTTCTTGAGTTTCTGTTTTTTGAATCTCTTTAGGTTCTTTGTGTTCTGCAGTTGCAACAAGTTCTATCATAAAACTTTCACAAGCTTCATTAGATGCTTCATTAATATTTTTCATAATATCTTCAAACTTGATAGCTTCTAATTCATTGTCATTTTTTGCAAATTTACAATCTATTCTCCAAAAGTTTGTATCTAGAGGTAGTGGTTTTCTTTTTTCTCTTTTGATATATTTTCGTATATCATTTTTAATTGCTTCTAGAACTCGCTCTGGAGCTTTTTTTGTATCTGTTAATGCAAATCTTTTTTTCATTATAATCCTTTGGCGGCATTATAGCTAAATAAAAAAGATATTAGAGTGAAAACTCTATAACTCTTCCATATCTCTCGAATTTTGTTAAATTTTTTTTATCACTAATAATAAAAAGTGTTTTTGATACAAGCGATTGGGTAATATCAAACTCGCCATCACTTAACACCATCAAAAGATTCTCACTTCTAATTTCTGTATTTTTAAGGTAGTGTAATACTTCATCAAAATTGGTACCACCATCACTTTTAGGGATATATAGATCTTTCTCTTTTAAAGGATTAAAACTATCAAAACAGATGATATGTTCATTTTTTACATATCTATCAAATGGTAAAATTGTTACTTTATATTCATAAAAACCCTCACACACATCTTGAATAATACCTAGAAATTTTTTATACTCCTCTAGTGTCACAGAACTACTACTATCTAAAGCAATATATACTTCAATAAGCTCATCACTTTTTTGATTTCCAGGAAGATAAAGTCCTGTATGGATATATCTTTTATTTGGTCTTGAAAAAGTAGTTTGTTTTTCAAATAAGGATGCAGTTAGATACTCTTTAAGTATATCTTGTAAACTAATTTCAGGTCGTATTAAAGTATCTATTTCTATTTGTAAACCACCATATTTATGAGATGTTTTTTTTGCTATGGTAAGTGCTTGAATGATGATACCATCTAGTTTTTCTTGGTCACCTTGATTTGTCTTTTCATCAGCTACCTCTTCTAAATCTCGTTTTGATTCATCATATATATGTGCCTCGTTGTCACCCTTAGGATCTGGAGATACTTTTGCTTGTGCTTTTTGCTCTTCATCACTTTGTGAATCTTGGTTTTGTTCATCTTCATCCTCTTTGTAAAGTATCTCATATACCTCTTCCACACATTTATCTGCTAAATCTAAATTGAGTATCTCATCATCAGGTTTGATGCCAATATTTTCAAAAGTATCAAGGATATTATTGATAACCAAATCACAAGACATATTCCAAATATTTGTGTCACGGGTTTTTTGTCTATAGGGGTGTTTAAGAACAATATGAAGTAAAGTATGTGCATACAAATAAGTGATATTTTCATCACTATATTTTTCTAACTTTTCTAAATCAATAGTTATTTTTGCCCCATTGGTTTGGAAGGCACTGTTTGTATTTTGTTCAAAAGTAGTTGGGATTGAGAGTGCAAGAACAGAGAGGAATGGATGATTAAATAAAAAATTAACTCTTAATTTTGCAAATAGTTCATCATATGATATATTCGCCATATTTCTCCAACCACTCCTCAAATTCTTCTAGTTCTGCGATCTCTTCATCTTTGATAATCAAATCTTTTATTAACATCACAGAAAACTCTACTGGAAGTTTTTTTGAGTATGCAAAAAGGTTTTTTGCTTGATTTGTATTGTTATATTTTTCTATTAATGCAGCGGTTAGGGCATAAAGACTACTAGGTTCAGTTGGTACATCTTCAGAAATCCCTTCTAAAATAGCATCTATATCTGGTAATGTTTTGTATACTTTGACAAAAGAGGTGAACTCAATCCCTGCACCGTATCCAACTGTACCATAAACTATAGGAGATATTTTGTTGATATCGTTGCTGTTTTTTAGTATGTTTGAAAGCATAGCCCAAGCTCTTGGTGTACAAAATGCGGGATTTGTTTCACTACTACTTGGAACTTCACTTGAAAGTAAATCTGGACGAAATCCTAAAAATCCTATTATAAAAGGATGGATCTCATTTTTTATAGCCCAAGCTTTGAAGTCATCAAATGCGGCTTCTAAAACTATATGTACCATTCTATTTATAAGTGGACTTGGTAGTTTAAAAACTATCCCTTTATCATCTATTTTATTTCCAGCACATACAATTGCCCAATTTTTTGGCATAGTATATTCACCAATTTTTCTATCAAGTACAAGCTGATAGATAGCTGCTTGAACTGAAAGTGGAGCAGAATTTAGCTCATCTAGGAATAATATCCCTTTTGAGTTTTCATCAGTTGGTAAAAATACTGGTGGCATCCATACTGTTTGGTTATTTGTAATAGTTGGAATACCTCGTAAATCTACAGCATCAAGTTGAGAAAGCCGTACATCTATAATCTCTAGGTCATTTTTTTTTGCTATATCATTGACAATATATGATTTTCCAATCCCCGGACTTCCGTGTATAAATACTGGTGTATCTGTTTGAAGTAAGATATCAAGTTGATTGTATAGTTGGGCTGTACCAATAGCAGGTGTTATCATGATAGTTTTATCTCTTTTAACAATACTGTTAAATCATTGTTTAAGCTGTTTATTTTTGAAATAATTTCACTTCTTTGTTTCTCTTCAAGTTTAAATCTTGTATCAATAAACTCATATATTTTAAAAGTATCTGTAAATATTTCACTCATTAAATCTTGTTTGATTTTATCTTCTATTTTTCCCATGGCAATCTATCCTATATAATTATATACACTCTTGTATGCAATATTTATACCTTAACTCTAAAGTTAAATTAATTTCTTTTTTAACTCGTGTAGTATTGCTTTTGTAGCTTTGTATCCAGCTTCAATAGATTCTTCTTTTGAATCAAAACTACTAAAGCTTTTGGGCTCAAAATCTGGTCTTATAAGAAAGTCTGCTTCACTTTGTTCTGTTTTACTTATCTCACAGCTTTGCAATCGTAGAGTTGCCATAGCAATATTGAGCATCTCCTCTTTTGGTTTGTGCTTTTTACCACAATAGATATCGACTCCTATAACAATATCAGCACCCATTGCTTTTGCAAATCTTATCGGTATCAAAGATAAAATTCCACCATCTATTAAGATATTTCCATTGGAATTAACGGGTACAAAAGCAACAGGAACAGTTGCAGATGTTTGAACAGCTTTCCCAATATCTCCTTTTGTTATAAGCAGTGGTTTCTCTTGTGTTAAATCTGTCACAGCGATACCTAGTTTTATAGGAGTATTTTCGATATGAAGATGATTTGTATTCTTTTGTATCCAAGATGAAAGTTTTTTACCTGCTATTATTCCACCATCACAAAAGATGTTTATATCTGCTATGTCTTTTTGTTTAAGAGAAGTTACTATTCTTTCTATTTGTTCATAGTTCATACCTGAAGCATAGAGTGCTGCTGCTATTGACCCAGCAGAAGTACCTGTAACAATATCTGCTTTTATACCAGCTTCTTCTAACGCTTTTATAACTCCCAAGTGCATAAATCCACGCACACCACCGCCACCAAAAGCGATACCTAAAGTTTTGTTTTTAGCTAAATTAATTTTTTGTATATTTTCTAAAGGGAAAGCTTCTAAATTATCATATTGATTTTTAGAGGCATATTTATCAATTAAAAAAATTATTGGTATACAAAGTACGAGAATAAGGAGAATTTTTTTCATCCCTTTTGATTCCTTATGAAATATATTGATAAATACCATTCTACCATAAGTTTTTCTATCCTACAAGAACCAAAATGTAATCAAAGTCTATCTTATATATATTTATATAAGATAGGTTTGATTTATCGTTTATGAGAGTGTTCTTTTTCTAAAATTGAACTTTCTGTTATACTTTTATAGAAATAAGCCAATCCAATAAACATAATCGTTGTACCAAACAACAAGTAAAATGCAGAATCCATATTTTTATAATCATCTAAAGTGATTTTAAAAACAACCATTAAAGTTTCAATTGACAAAGCAATAATAATAGAGATTAAGAATTTTCCTAAAACTTTATATTGCCTATCATTGTCGTGACTAAATGAATGAAAAATAACTTCATGTTCAAATATTTGCTTTGCTAAATCGAAAATTGCAATTCCAAGTGTAACTGATATGATAGATTTAAATGTTGTTTCAAAAAAATCAAATCCAAGTGGTTCTGTAGTCATAGTAAGAAAAATATAGCCACCATGTCCTATTAAAACTATAGAGATGATTCCTAACATAAATGAACCTAAAATATACACCATTCGTTTAAATTTATCATAAGTACTATTGTAGTCAATAAGTTTCAACTCTTCTAGTAAACACATTAAATCAAAATCAAAGATATAATAAGTTTTATCTTGTTTTTTGACAACAGATAAACTAGCTTTCCCTGTTTTATAATGTATGTATGGATTTGAAATGTAAATATTTTCTTCATTTAAGTTTAATCTCATAAAATAGTGACTTTTATCACTATGAATATTTACATCATCATTTTCTTTTCTACAAATCACAGGACTACTTTGCTTATAGTTTTCATCTACACTATACATTAGTTGAATATATCTATTGTTATTTAAGATATATTTGGATTTTTTGATATAATCCTTGGGTAAAGTTTTTATAACAATCCCAATAAAATTATCAACATTTATTTTGTGTTTTTTGTATATATTTATAACTTCTCTCATGGTATCTCCTTTGTAGATTTATTACTTGAAGATACATAGATAACTTAAATAAGATATAAAATATCCTATTTAAATAAAATTTATTATTATTTAAGGTTTATTTAGAGAATTTTTCTATAGACAATCATATTTGAAAATTCAAAATTCAAATTTTCATAAAACTTATGTGCTTTATAATTGTCTTTATCTGTTAAAAGGGTGATTCTTTTAATATGTTTTTTTACAAGGTAATTAATTGTAAACTTTAAGAGTTTTGTTCCCAAATCTTTTCTTCTATATTTAGGAGTAATTATCATATCTTCTAAAAGAGCAACTTTACCACCAAGGGCTGTACTAATACTATATAAGATATTCACACAACCTACTATTTTACCTTTTTTTACTATAATAAAAATTTCCCCAATAGTTTTATCATTGATAATTTTTCGTAAAGCTTTTTTTTGAATTTTTTTATTAAAACTAAATTCTACCTCTTGTGTAAAGAGATAGGCTAGAAGTTTTACAATCTCTTTTAAATCATCATTAGTAGCTTTTCTTATAGTCATTTATTTATTTTAACATTTTAAATATTTTTGGAGTTACTGCTAAATCGATAGCTTTAAAACTATCAAGATTTTCTAAAGTTTTATTTGCACCAGCTTCAAGAAGTAGTTTTACCATATCTTCTTTTCCTGCACTTGCACTATACATAAGTGCTGTTACACCATTGTCATTCATTGTATCTAGATTAATTCCAGCCTTTACAAGTAGTTCTACACATTTGTAATCTTGTCCAAAACAAGCATTCCATAAAGCTGTATTTCCATCTACATTAGTAATCTCCAAATTAGGGTCTGTATCAAGTATCTCTTTTGCTATATCAGCTCTAGCTTCACGAACTGCTTTCATTAGTGCACTGTTTCCATGTTTCCCTACTTTATTTATATCGTTTTTGTCGTAGTCATTTTCTTCAAGCCATTGTATTGTTGTTGTACTAAACATTTTGTTCCTTTAATGTTGGGTGATTTTTTAAATGATAGGCAAGATCACTATCCATACTAATAAGATGTAAATCATACCAATGTGGCAGTTTCTCTTTGTAATATGCTTTAAGCATATTGATACCAAATCTATTTTGTGACATATTTATAAAATAGTTCATCTCTGATAAAACTTTGCAGTGCTCATCTTTGTGTTCTTTTGATGTTTTATAATCACTTTCATCCATCATTCTTTCTTCTGCTGAAAAATGTATCTTTGAGTGTTCATAAAGTTTTATAAGTTGTTCTCTATAACTATTATCACTCTTAATATCTACATTATTGTAAATATCTAAAAATTCTTTATGAAGAGTATCTATCTCATAATTGTGTAAGAGATGTTTCTCTTCTTCAAATTGTTTCATAATTTTTAAACACCCATCCAGTTTTCATGGGTGTGCCCCTTTTTCTTAAATTTGATTGCTTTATCTAAATTTTCATCAAGTTCTGTAATATTAAACTCATCACTTAGGTTCGGTACAATCTCTTTATATTCTATCTCTCCCTCTTTATTGATAATAAATATTGACTTTGCACAAAGTGTATCATCTATATTAACACCCATTTTTAAACTATAGTCTTTAAAATCACTTGAAGTAGTAATATTATTTAACTCTTTTGTAATAGTATTTGCACTAATGATATAAATTAAAGATTTTGGACTATGTTTTGTTAAAATAGCTTCTAATTCATTTGTTAGACTTTTTTCATTTGGCATGGTGATAAATACTTGTATTTTATCTGCCATCATCCCTATAACTTTTGTTTCACCACTATCCATTTTTACTCTCATTGCTGGTGCCTCTGTTCCGATTGCTCTATCTTTTTTTTGTAAAACTATTTTATTATTATCTATCTCTATTTCCAAAGTAATATCCTTTTTTATGTTTTATATTAATAACACATTATGCAATATATGTACCAATGGAATAGTTTTTGTATATACTAAAAACATAAATGAGTATATTGTAAAAAAATCCGCAGTTACCATATACTAAAACTAAACTTCAATATACTCATTTTATAAAACTAGTAGATAAATCTTAAAATTAATACGAAAAATTATTAGTTTTTGGATTTATCTAAAATTAAAATTAGGAGAAAATTATGGCAGTATATATAACTGATGAATGTATAAATTGTGAGGCATGTGCAGGTGAGTGTCCTGTTGCAGCAATCTTAGAGGATACAAACGAAAAAAATCCAAGTGATGATAAATTTTATGTAAAACCTGAATCTTGTGTTGAGTGTGTAAATCATGCAGATGAACCAAGATGTGTGGAAGCCTGTCCAACAGAGGGTGCAATCGTATGGGATATGCCATATACTGCTGAATTCAATGAGTATTATAAAGAGAAAAATGAAGCAGGTGTTTACAAAATTAGAGAACACAAGAAAAAAGGTCTTATGCTTCCTGAAGTAAAAGCACAACCTTTTATAGAAGATATTCCAATGAGTGATAGAGAATCTCATGCAAATATAGGTCAATGGTAAAATGTCTGTTTATATAACTGATACTTGTATAAACTGTGATGCTTGTATAGAGGAGTGTCCAGCAACTGCAATAGTAAGTGCTGATGAATCTCCACTAGAAGATGCAGAGTTTACTTATGTAAAACCTGAAAAATGTATCGAATGTGTAGATACAACTGTACCAAAATGTGCAGATGTATGTCCTACAGAGGGTTGTATAGTATGGGATATGCCTTATACTGAGGAATATGATTCATACTATTTAGATGGACAAGAAAATGGAATCTATAAAATTAGAGTTCATAAGAAAAAAGGGATTTTAAGCCCAGCTAATCAACCTCGACCTTTTAGAGAATCTATCTCTATAGAAGATAGAAAAGCTAAAATGGCTGTAGACATTTAGCAAGAACTTCTTTTATAAAAAGCATTAAAAGCCTAGTGTTAAAGCTGGTTTTTTTTTATGTAAAATTTAAAAAACAATAATTTATATATACTTTAATACAATTAAAACTGTATATATTTGACAAAATTGTATATAATATAATCAACTACCACTTTGATTTGTAATCGTAATATGTTACACTTTTATTATGAAAAAAATAATATTTACAGATTTGGACGGGACATTTTTAAATCATCACAACTATTCATTTAAAGAGTCAAAAGAGGCACTGCATAAAATAAGTGAAGAGAAAATACCTTTAATTTTTACTACAAGTAAAACTAAAATTGAAGTCGAACTATTACAAAAAAAAGTTGGGATTGAAGAGCCTTTTATTGTAGAAAATGGGGCAGCACTTTTTATACCTAAAAATTATCAAAATTTTAATCTAGATTTTTTAACAGACTTTGAAGATAAAAAAGTTTTAATATTTGGAAAAACATATAAACAAATATTAAATTTTTATAATGAATATAAAGAAGAGTTTGGTATGGTTGGATTTAGTGATATGAGTGATGAGGAGATTGCAGATGTTACAAATTTGGATATTAAGAGTGCACAACTTGCAAAACAAAGAGAGTTTACAGAACCTTTTATATTAAAAGATATTACAAAATTGCAAAAGTTAAAGAATCTTGCTTCTACTGATAAGATTAAAATTACACAAGGTGGAAGATTTTTTCATCTTATTGGTGAAAATCAAGATAAAGGAATTGCAGTAAAAAAATCAATAGCACTTTTTGAAAAATTGTATAATGAAAAGTTAAAAACTATTGCTTTAGGTGATGGGGAAAATGATATCAAGATGTTAGAAGTTGTTGATGTGCCAATTATAATAAAAAATCACAAAGATGAGTATTTAAAAACAGATATTAAAAATATACAAAAATCTAGTTTTCAAGGAAGCTTAGGCTGGAATGAGATGGTTTTAAAAAATGTGTAGTAAAAAAGAGTTACAAAAGATTTATTTTAAAGCTTTAAATGCTGTAATTCCAAAAACAATTGTAAAAGAAAATATCAAAAAAAACAAAAATAAGAAAGTATATATTTTTGCTGTAGGAAAAGCAGGATATGATATGGCAAAAGAGGCTGAAAATATTTTAGGTAAAAATATTAAAGGTGGTCTTGCTATATCTAATAAAAAAGAAAAGTTAAAATATCTCAAACATTTTAGCTCTACACATCCTGAAGTTTCACAAAAAAGTTTAAAAGCTTCAAAACTTCTCCTTCATGAGATAAAGAAACTGAAAAAAAATGATAGTTTTATTTTTTTTCTAAGTGGTGGAGCATCTGCTATGATAGAGCTGCCTAGAAAAAATATAAGTTTAAAAAAGTTTAAAGCAATCTCTTCAAAACTTTTAACATCAGGTATAGATATAAAGGAGTTAAATAAAAATAGAAAAAAACTCTCATCTATAAAAGGTGGAAAACTTGCCAATTATTTTAAAACAAAACAAGGTATTGTTTATGTCTTAAGTGATGTAATAGGTGATGATATTAATACAATAGGTTCAGCACCTATGAACAATGGAGTATTTCCACATAAAATTATAGGAAATAATACAAAAGCTTTAGAAAAAGCTAAAAAATATATATCTTCAAAAGTAGAAAAAACAAAGATTATAACAACTTCGTTGGATAAAACAACACAAGAAGCTACAAAATATATCTCAAATAAAATAAAAAAATATGATAAAAAATATAACAGTTTTTGTTTGTTATTAGGTGGTGAAACTACATCAAAAGTTGTAGGAAAAGGAGTTGGTGGAAGAAATCAAGAATTAGCACTACGATTAGTTATAGCAAATTGTATTACAAAAGATATCTCAATATTGTGTGCTGGGAGTGATGGAATTGATGGAAATTCAACGGCAACAGGTGCCTTTGTAGATAGCAATATTTATGATAAAATAAAAAAAAGCGATTTAAATCCAATGGAGTATTTGGAAAATAGTGATAGTAATACTTTTTTTAGAAAGATAAAGTATGATTTTACTATAGGAAAAACAGGTACTAATGTGATGGATTTTATAATTATACTAAAAAAAGGAGATTAATATTATGGCAGATTTTTTTCAAAATGGAAGCATAACAACATTACAAAATGTATCTGACAGAGATATAACAGATATCGAAAGAGAACTAGAAAAGTTTAGTAAAAGACGAAATATGGTACTTCTTTTACCAGCACTTTACAGCGAATTTGAAACTCCAGCTATGAAAAAGATACTTAAAGAACTTCAAGATGTAAAGTATCTTTATAAGATTATTTTAGGACTTGATAGAGCTACTGAAGCACAGTTTGAAGAGGTTAAAAAGATTATGTCAACACTAAGTGTAAAAGTTGATGTTTTATGGAATGATGGACCAAAGATAAGTAGTATGTATAAAAACTTTGATGAGAATGGTTTTCGAAGTTTGAACATAAAAGGGAAAGGGAGGAATGTATGGACAATGATAGGGTATGCACTATCGGACCCAAATGCATATGCTTTTGCTTTACATGACTGTGATATTGTAAATTATAATCGTGGAATTCCAGCAAAGCTTTTTTATCCAATTATCCATCCTGCACTTGATTTTGAGTTTAATAAGGGATATTATTCAAGGGTAACAGATAGACTTCATGGAAGAGTGACGAGACTTTTTTACTCACCTCTTATAAAAGCACTCAAAAAGACTTATGGTGCAAGTGAATATTTAGATTATATGAACAGCTTTAGATATTCACTTTCAGGAGAGTTTGCATTTATACGAACACTTGCAAGAGGTATTAGAATCTCTCCAACATGGGGATTAGAAGTTTCAACACTTAGTGAAGTGTACGAAAATACTTCTGTGCGAAGAATATGTCAAACAGAGATAATGGATAGTTATGAACATAAACATCAAGAGTTAAAAAGTGATGAACCAGACAAAGAATTAGATGGTGGTGTAGCAAAAATGGCTATGGATATAGCACAAACTATATTTAGAATTATGTCTCAAAGAGGAGTGACATTATCAAAAGATTCTTTAAAAACATTACGAACAGCTTTTTTTCAAGAAAGTCGCCGAGCTATTTCAAGGTATGATGCTGTTGCAAAATTCAATTCATTGGTTTTTGATAGAAAAAAAGAGATTGCTGCTGTTGAAACTTTTGATAAAGCCTTAAAACAAGCGTGTAAAGAGTTTTCAAAAGATCCTTTAGGAGTACCATCTTTATCTGCTTGGATTAGTGTTCGTTCAGTGTTGCCTGGAATTTCTGAAGAATTTATAAAAAGTATTAATGAGGATAACAAATAGCCATGGAAAATAATCAAGAGTGTATAAAAGATGCAATGGGAAATATTCTCAAATGTTCAACACATACTACTGAGGATAGACTTAAACTTATTAAGAATTCACTTGATTTTATATATGATAAAAAAGATGCAAATAGTGCCTATAAAGAGATATTAAAACTTATTGAGAGATACAAAGATGAGATAGTAAGTAAACCATATATTTTATCACAAAAAGATATTATACTTATCACTTATGGGAATCAAATTTTTCATGAAGGTGAAACAGCACTTGCGACGCTAAAAAGATTTTTAGATGAATATGTAGAAGATTATATAAATACAGTTCATATCTTGCCATTTTATCCCTATTCTAGTGATGATGGCTTTTCTATAGTAAATTATAAAGGGGTTTGTCCTCTTATGGGGTCGTGGAAAGATATAAAAGCTTTAAGTAAAGATCATAGGTTGATGTTTGATGGAGTGATAAATCATATGAGTCAGTTAAGTGAATGGTTTAATAAATATTTATCAAATGACCCAGAATACTTGGAGTTTTTTACAGAACTAGATCCAACGACTGATCTAAGTTCTGTTGTAAGACCACGAATTACACCTTTGTTAACTGAATTTACAGATGATGAAGAGAAAAAAAGAAATATTTGGACAACTTTTAGTTGTGATCAAGTTGATTTAAATTATGAAAACTATAAAGTACTTTTAAGAGTTTTGGATATTCTTTTATTTTATGTTCAAAAAGGTGCTTCACTATTAAGATTGGATGCTATAGCTTTTATATGGAAAGAGTTAGGAACCTCTTGCGTGCATCTTCCTCAAACACACGAATTAGTACAACTTATGAGGGAAGTTGTTCATGAAGTAGCACCTGAAGTACTTATAATAACAGAAACAAATGTCCCACACGATGAAAATATCTCTTATTTTGGCGAGGGTGATGACGAAGCACAAATGGTTTATAACTTCGCACTTCCTCCACTTTTAGCCTTTTCAATATTAAAAGGAGATACTACAAAACTTACTACTTGGGCAAAAACTTTACAACTTCCAAGTGATAAAGTTTGTTTTTTTAACTTTACAGCGAGTCATGATGGAGTAGGGCTTAGAGCTGTTTCTGATATTCTTGATAAAGATGAAATTAACTTTTTAGTAGACTCTTGTGAATCACATGGAGGTTTGGTATCGTATAGAGCACTTGGGAATAGTGAGGAAAAATCTCCTTATGAACTGAATTGTAGTTATATGGATATTTTAACTAATCCAAATGAAGAAGATACATTGCGCCTTAAAAGGATGATACTTTCTCAAGCAGTTACATTAACAATGCCAGGTGTTCCTGGAATCTATTTTCATTCTTTGGTTGGTTCAAGTAGCTATCATGAAGCAGTGAGAAAAACAAGAAGAAATAGAGCTATAAATAGAGAAAAACTTAATTTTGATAATATAAAAGATGAGTTAGACGAAGAGGGAAGCTTTAGAAAAATACTTTTTAAAAGATATAAACAACTTATCTCTATACGAATCAATGAAAAAGCTTTTGATCCATATTCTCCATTTGAGTTTATATCTCTTTGTGAAAATACTTTTATAACGAAGCATTATCCAAAAGATGATAGTGAATATATTATTACTTTATATAATTTTACAAATAAAGAGATAGATGTAGATATTTCATCTATAGGAGATGAAGAATTAATAGATATAATTACACATAAACTATATAAAAAACAGAAATTTACAATGCAACCTTATGATATATTATGGTTAAAACAAATTAGACAAAAGGATACAAAATGATTAAAAAATGTTTATTCCCAGCAGCAGGATATGGTACACGATTTTTACCAGCAACAAAAGCTATGCCAAAAGAGATGTTACCAATACTTACAAAACCACTTATTCAATATGGTGTGGAAGAAGCTATGGAAGCTGGATGTGATGTAATGGCAATTATTACAGGTCGAGGGAAAAGAGCTATAACAGACCATTTTGATATATCTTATGAACTAGAACACCAAATTAAAGGAAGTTCCAAAGAAGAGTTACTTGGAGATATTAGAAATATTATGGAAAAGTGTACTTTTACTTATACTAGACAAAATGAGATGAGGGGTTTAGGTGATGCTATTTATAAAGGGAATGTACTTGTAGGTTTTCAAAATCCATTTGCCGTAATATTAGCAGATGACCTTTGTGTAAATCCTGATGGAGATGGTATTTTAAAACAGATGGCTGATTTATATGAAAAATATAAATGTTGTATTGTTGCAACAATGGAAGTACCAAATGAAGAGGTACACAAATATGGTGTTATTGAGGGAAAAGAGATAGAAGATGGAGTATATATGGTTTCAAATATGGTTGAAAAACCTGATAATGATAAAGCACCATCAAATCTAGCTGTTATAGGAAGATATATCTTAACACCAGATATTTTTGATATGATTAAAGATACAAAACCAGGTAAAAATGGTGAGATACAAATTACAGATGCTTTATGTTCACAAGCAAAAAAAGGTATGGTAATGGCATTTAAATTTAAAGGGAAAAGATTTGATTGTGGATCTGTTGATGGATTTGTAGAAGCTACGAATTACTTTTATGACAAGTCAAAAGAGAAAGAAAATAAAACAAAAGGTAAAAAAATATAATTTTTACCTTTTGATAGAAATAGATTTAATACTCACTATTAAATGTTGCAAGATAATATAAAATTTCTCGACTTTCATCTTTTAATGTAGAAATTTTAAGATGTTCTTGATATATTGAACCATCTTTTCTTTTATTTTCTATGTTACCTTCCCATTTCCCATTTTCTTTTAACTTTATCCACATATCTTCATAATACTTTTTGTCACATTTACCAGAACTTAAAATATTTGGATTTTTACCAAACATATCTTCTTGTGAATAACCTGTGATTTTTGTAAATGATTTATTTGTGAGTATTGTATGGTTTTCTTTATCGGTAATTAAGATACCTTCAATACTTTGATCAAATATTTGTAATGAAATTTGAACTTTCTCTTCAGCTTCTGCTTTGAGTTTTGATTCTTTATTTAAATTTTCATAAAACTCTTTCAGGGTATTTTGTAAAATACCTAATTCATCATTTGAGATTTTATTTTCAAATGAGATTTTTTTCCCTTGTTTTAAAGAGTTTATTTTTTCTATTAGCTGTGTTACAGGTTTTGAAATTTTATTTGCTAACAACATACCTATAAATGCACCAAGTAAACCTGCAAGAACACTTGCTATTAGAATATGGTTTGAATTATTGTTTGAAATCTCAAATGCAGTATCATAAGGTTTTCTTACAATAACTTTCCATCCAAAACCTTTATATTCATCAAACCCTTTACTCATAGTGTGGGCTGTAAGATATTTTTTATTTACTTTCCATTCTATTATGTTATATGCAGAGTCAGTACTTGTTTTAAAAGTATTTGATACTGTTTTTGATATATCACTGATATCTTTTCTCTCACTATTTTGTGGACCAACTAAGACCATACCATCTTTTGAAAGCAAGAATATCTCTACATCATTTTTTTTTTCAATACTTCTAATAACATCTCTTGTCCATTGCCACATAAGATGAGTACATAATACTCCTAATACTTTACCCTCTTTATTTTTAACAGGAAAAGCAACATCAGAGAAATATATAGCTTCTCCAGAAGTATTTGGTAAAAGTTTTGATAAAAGTAATGCATCGTGAACATCTCCAATATAAGGACCTTTTAATCCAGCTGGAAGCCAAGGTCTTGCACTTGCATTTTTTCCTTCTAAATATCCATTAGTTCCAACATATACCTCTCCATTTGGAAGTGCAAATCCTATCCATTCATGGTGATTGTAACTATCTCTTATTTTTTGTATTAAAGCTCGTTTTTCCTTTTTTGGAACAGTTTCATCTGTCATTGTTGGTAAACTTGCTGCAAATTTAATTTCTCTATATCGTTCTAGCATCTCTCTATCTAAAATATCAGCAACTCTTTTTGATAGTTTTACCAATGATTCACCAGAATTCTTTTCAAGTTGTTCTGTTGAAATATTGTTAGAATATTGTCCAACACCAATTGCTATTATAAATGATAAAATACCAAATAATACAGAGATTTTTACATTTAATTTATTCATAATTTATTTTCCTTTGATAGTTATTGTAGTTTTGCTTTATTTAATTCTATTGTAAATAATGCACCTGTATAGTTTTTAAATTCATAAGCAAAAGAGTTGTTTTTAACTTTTATATTTCCATTTAAACTTTTATTGACAATTTCAAATGACATAAAAAGACCTAACCCTGTTCCAACACTTTGATGTTTTGTAGTAAAATAAGGTTCAAATATTCTTGGTAACACATCTTTTGGGATACCTCCTCCACTATCTTGTATAGAGATAGTTATTAGATCACCATTTAACTTTGTATCTATAAGGATAGTCCCATCTTTCCCAATAGCATCTTTTGAGTTTTTTAATAGATTTATTAAAACCTGTTTAAGTTCATTTTCAAATGAAGTAATTGTAATGTCTTGTAAATTTTTTACAATTTGTATATTGTGAAGTTGAAATGAAGAACCAAAAATTGATATAGACTTTTTAATAACATCAGCAATATTAAATGAACTTTTTTGTTTATTATTATTGAAATAATTTCTAAAATCTTCAATTGTTTGAGACAAATAAACTGTACTTTCTGTAATCTTATCAACACTTTCAAAAAACATTTCATCTGTTAATAAATTGTATTCTTTTTGAAGTTTTATACCAGAAGCTGCTGTTGATATAACAGAAAGAGGCTGTCTCCACTGGTGTGCAATATTTCCTATCATTTCACCCATCGATGCCATTTTTGATTGTTGAGATAGTATATGATCTTTTTGTTTATTTGTTTGATCTTTATTATATTTTAAATGTATTAAAAACATAAATACTATAGTTAGTAAAAAAGTAATAGCCAAAAGTTTATAATAACTATAATATATTTGTTGAATGATTTGCGATTTTTTATATAGTACTATATAAGCACTATTATTCATTCCCTCAATATTTGCTATTGGAATAAAATTTACAACTATGTAGTCAAAATTCATTTTTTTTATTAAGTTAAAGTTTTCACCATTATTCATTTTTGTTTGTATAGATTGTAATTCTTCTGTAAAGTAAAAGTTATTTGTATTAAAATGAAATTTTTCTTCTTTCTTTTCTGTAGTAATATAATACTCATCATTTTCAACACTTAGGATTTGTTTTGGAATTTCCCTTTGAAATACTTTTGCATCAACAATTGATTTTTTTATTAAAAAATGGGCATCTACATTATATGTGTCTTCAAAATAGTTTTCAAAAAAAGATGAAGCTACGGATGTTTCAACGCTTCCTATATGATATAAGTTTTTATCATGAAGTGGAAATACATATCTAAAACCATGGACAATTCGACCAATCTCAAATCCCGTGACTGGTTTAAGTGTTTGGTTTACTTTTACTACACTATATCGGATATTTGAAAGATTATCTCCAAATGTATTAGGTTTATGCATTCTAAGAAAACTTGTATTATCTGGAAAATGGAAGTGAATTTGTTTAAAGTTAAACGAAGTAAGTCTAGAATAATCAGAAGTAAATAAGTTATAAAGTTTTGTTCTATAGAAAGCTTGCGTTTTAGAATCTTTTTTATATGCATATTTTATATTATTATAAATATCTTCTTTATTGATAATTCCATAAAATGTATTTTGTGCTAATCTATCAAAATTATTATAAATAGTCTTATATTGAGAGTTATACTGTTGTTTTAAAAAAGTTAAATGATCATCTATTTTTGTTTGTTTACTATTTTCAAAAAATAATATAGTAATTAATAGTAGTATGGAAAATATTAATATAATTATGATATTTTCTTTAATTATATTTTGAATGTGTTTTAAAACCATACTAATATGATAACATAAAGATATAAAATTCTTGTTGATATTATTTATATTAATACTTAATAAAATACTCTTATACAGAAAATCACAATTAATGGAACACTTATTGAATATACCTTTGTATACCAATAAAAAAGGATTATGATATGAGTTGTTCAACAGGAGGATGTGGCACTACAAATGATATGGGGTTTGACCCAAATGATCCAGTAGCAGCAGATATCCATGAAAAAATCAACAATCACCCTTGTTACAGTGAAGGTGCACATCAGCACTATGCTAGAATCCATGTAGCAGTTGCACCAGCATGTAATATTCAATGTAATTACTGTAATAGAAAATATGACTGTTCAAACGAGAGTCGTCCAGGGGTAACAAGTGGGAAACTTAGCCCAGAAGAAGCTGTAAAAAAAGTACTGTATATAGGTGGTGAGATACAACAACTTTCAGTTGTAGGTATTGCAGGACCAGGTGATGCACTTGCAAATCCAAAGAAAACTTTTGATACATTTAGAATGCTTCAAGAAAAAGCACCAGATTTAAAATTATGTTTATCTACAAATGGTCTTAGAATTGCAGACTATATTGATGAGATAGAAAAATACAATGTAGACCATGTAACAGTAACAATAAATACTGTTGACCCTACGGGTGAAATAGGTTCACAAATATATCCTTGGGTACACTGGAACCATAAAAAAGTATGGGGTGCCCAAGGTGCTAAACTTTTACTTGAAAAACAACTTGAAGGGATTAAAGCTTTAACAGATAGAGGGATTCTTGTAAAAGCAAATTCTGTTTTAATTCCAGGAGTGAATGATAAAGATTTACCAAATGTTGCTAAAAAATTAAAAGAGATGAATGTATTTTTACATAACATTATGCCACTTCTTTCTTCTCCAGAATTTGGAACAAAATTTGGTTTAGAGGGAGTTCCAAGTGCCACAGACCAAGAAACAATGGCTGTTCAAGAAGCTTGTGGTATGGATATGAAACTTATGAAACACTGTAGACAATGTAGAGCTGATGCTGTTGGACTTATCGGTGAAGATAGAAGTGATGAGTTTGGGAAAGAGGCATTTGCAGCATTAAGTTTTGAAGAATTAGAGAAAAAATATAATATTTCAGCTCGAGCTCAAAAACATGAAGCAATTGAAAATTGGAGAACTCATTTAGATGCAGCAAATGAGAGAATCAAGTTAGAACAAGCTACAAAAATGGAACTTAGTTCAACTGGTGAAACAAAGCTTATAGCAGTTACAACAGCTGGAGAAGGTATGATAAATATGCACTTTGGTTCAGCTTCTGAGTTCTTAGTATATGAAGCTGGTGATAAGGCTATTAAGTTTGTTATGCATAGAAAACTTGAAAGTTCATATTGTTCAGGTCCTGAAGATTGTGATGGTACAAATCCAATTGAAGAGATAAAATATACACTAAAAGATTGTGATATATTATTAACTGAAAAAATAGGTGATTGTCCTATGTCAGAATTACAGTCAATTAATCTTATTGCTGATGAAAGTTATGCAAATATGCCTGTAGAAAAATCTGTTTTTGAAGCAGTAAAAAAACACTTCTATACTGAAGATACAAAAGAACATGAATTAGGGTAACTCCTAATTCATTCTATCCAAACTATGAATACACAACACCCTAAAATAATATTGTTAAAAGGAAATGGTCCTATTACTATAAATAGTGAAATGATGGAGCTTTTTACTATTACAACTTCCCATGGAATGATAGGATTGCCTTTAAAGTCATTATATGCTAACACAGTATATATAGTTGATGATTTAACGAAGTTTTGGGATATTCACAAGACTATAAAAGAGAAGCCTTGTTGTTTTATTTATTCATATGATAAACTATCAAAAGAAGATTTAAACAAAATAAAATCTTCAGAGATTCATTACATTTAATATTTTTGAGGAAACAATATTGTTTCCTCAAATTCTTATCTAAAAACTTGACCACTCATCGTCTAAACTCTTGTCTTGTACAATAACTGTAGGTTTTGATGTAGTGTTTTTTACTTCTCTATGCATAGGTTCTGTAGAGACTTGTTTTTTATGTTCTACTTTTTTATGTCTAGTATTTTGATGTAGAGGGGCATCTAATTGACAGTTTTCAAATTTCAGTTTATTTAAAACATCAAAAATATCGGAAATGTCTTTTTCAACCTGATTTGAAAATTTTGTTAATTGTTGGTTTGTTTCACCTTTAGCATTGTTATCTAAATAATCTTGAACACTTTGGTGATATCTTGCATGTATCTCTTTTAAAGATGACCAAGATGAAGTTTTTGTAAATGCTGTTTGATTATTTTCTTCTATTGTTATCCATTTACCAATTTTACACTCTGTAGGTTTTTGAACACTCCATGTTTTCTTTTCATCAAGTGATTTAAAGTAATCTCTTTTAAAAACTACATGGTCAAAAAATAGGTCATTTAACTCATATACCAATCCAACATCACAAATTTGACCAATTGTATTTTCATCAAATTTTGCATTTGCTGCCACATCTGTAAGATCATCTGATAGTTTTTTAACACCTTTAGCTAGTTCAGCAATATCTGTAGCATTTGAAGCATTTTGTTGTGTAGCTTTATCAAGAGTACTTACAGCATCATTGATTTGAACTATCCCTAACTCTTGCTCTTTTGATGCAGTAGTTACATTATCAATAATAACTTTTGTATCAGTAATTATACTATTTAATGATTCATAACCAGTTATCATTTTTGTAGCTATGCTTTTCCCTTCATTGGCTTTTGTTGTAGCACTTTGAACCATCTCTTTAATCTCATTAGCTGCATCAGCACTTCTAGAAGCTAAGTTTCTCACCTCTTGAGCAACAACAGCAAAACCTTTACCAGCTTCACCTGCAGTTGCAGCTTCAACTGCAGCATTAAGTGAGAGAATATTTGTTTGGAAGGCTATTTGGTCAATTACACTAATAGCTTCATTAATAGCATTCACTTGATCATCAATTTGTGACATTGAATCAGCAGTTTGATCTGCTAATTCTTGACCAGTAGTTGCAGAAATTGTTAAGTCTCCAGCAATAGATGACATTTTAACGATATTTTCACTATTTGTTTTAATACTACTTGTAATCTCTTCAAGTGCTGCTGCAGTTTCTTCTAATGAAGCTGCTTGTGCATTAGCTGCTGTTGATAACTCTGTTGAAGAGTTTGTTAAAGATACAATATTGTGTGCTAGTTCATCTCCGCTTGTTTGAATCATTGCAAAAATTTCTGATACATTGTTACCAATTGCTTTTGTTTGAGTAATAACTGTGCCAATCTCTCCACTAACATTTTCAATTGATAATTTATGTGAAAAATTAGCTTTACCAAATTGCATTAATGCTTCATTAATAGTAATAAGTTGGACTTTCATAGTTCCAATCATATTATTTAATACATCTTTTAGTTCATTTATATTTTTGTTATTTGCTTGACTTTTTACTTTATATACAAAGAATCCACTACCAACTCTATCTACTACCTCTTTTATCTCATCTATAACTTTTTGGTCTTGAATTAAACCTTCTTGTATTGAATCCATATATTGATTGAATAATTGTGATGCTTGCCCAATTTCATCGTTTGAAGATATTGATAGTCTTGTTGTTATATCATTTGAAGTTAATAGTTTATTAAATCCTATTTGTAAATTATTAAGTGGAGTAATTACACTTTTTATTATTGCAAAATAAAGAAGTGATAATGAAATAGCTAGTAAAATAAGGGTTGTAATAATAAAATATATTATTAAGGTAGCCACATTGTTTGTTGCTTCATTTTCCATATTTGTTATCTCTTTTTCTATATCATCAACATATACACCTG
>JGI997J19993_1000063_pt1 | contig 44275 bp, 44 predicted proteins | sample Etolagbewater25m_FD_19993 | JGI IMG/M metagenome (IMG submission 19993)
ATCATATCGCTAAGATTTATTTTACTTAAATCAATACCTTCAAACATTAGTGGTCACTCCCAATAAGTTCATTTGTTATCTCTGTGATATTATTTGTTTCATCCACATGAACAACAATAGGTTTATAAGTTTCAAGCTCATCGCTATGATAAGAACCATATGCAATAACAATGATTTTATCACCTATCTCAACTTTTCTAGCAGCTGCTCCATTAAGACACATATCTTTAGAACCTCTTTTCCCTTTGATTACATAAGTTGAAAATCTCTCACCATTATTAACATTTACTATTTCTACTTTTTGTCCAACTCTTAAAGCTGCAGCATCAAGTAACTCTTCATCAATAGTGATAGAACCTACATAATTCAGATTTGCATCTGTTACTGTAGCTCTATGAATTTTACTATATAACATATCAAATGTCATTTTTATCCTTATTTAGCTAAAGATAGAGGCTCACCCCAAAATTGCTCTGGGATTATATACTCTTCTACTGGATTTCCACCAATTAAATGTTCATCTATAATTTTATCTAATTTTTCTTTAGTTAATTGTACATACATGTGATGACCTGGTTCTACTAACATAACTGGTCCCATTTGACATCTTCCTAAACAACTAGTTCTTATAGGTTGTACTGGTCCCATTAAACCTTTTTGCATCATGCTTTGTGCTAGATGATTAAATAAGTCTCTTGTTTGATCTGTTACACATGATGGCTTTGGCATCCCTGCTGGTGCACTTTGTTCACATTTAAATATATAAAATGTTGGCTGCGGTATTTGTGGCATTTCCATTTTTAGTTTCCTTTATTTTTTATTAATCTTTATTTTATTTGCGAATTTTATCCGAGATTACTTAAAACTATATAAAATGATATTTTTAATAATCCTCTCCTGCTGTGTGCATATATTCTTCAAATTCTACTACTTTATCTCTTCCTGTATTCTTTGCATTGTACAATGCTTCATCTGCAAACTTTATCGTTTTCCATAGGCTATCTGCGTCTTTTGGATAGTGAGCGATACCTATACTTAATGTTTTTGTGAATGTTTCAGTAGTAGTACTAAAAACATTTGCAGCAAATTTTTTATTGATTATATTTGCAATTTCTAAACTTTTTTCTCTTGTGGTATTTAGTAACAATATTAAGAATTCTTCTCCTCCATATCTCACTGCCATATCTGAATTCCGGATAGTTTCTTTCATAATCTTAGCTAATCTTTTTATAATATCATCCCCAACATCATGTCCATAACTGTCATTGACTTTTTTGAAAAAATCTATATCTATCATTAGTGCAGAATGTATATTATCTGCAGTAGTCCTATTTGGTATATTTGAATCTAATAACTCATTTAAAAATCTTCTATTATATAAAGTAGTTAAAGGGTCTATTAATGTAGTTTCTTTCAAAATAGACATCAAAATTTTACTCTCAATAACAGGTTTAGCCATCTCAAAATAATTACTAATTACAGGGATATGCTCTTTTATATTTTTAATTTCATTTTTATCTGAAGATTGTATATGTAAAACCAATGAATAGTCATCATCTATATCATAATGTAAACATAAATATTCACTTGATTTTTGTTTACAATTTAAACATAAATCATCAAAATCACTTGAATACACATGATTTGAAGTTCTAAATGCTCTACATAGTGTTGCATTCTCATCTAAAACTACTTCATGTAAATCAGCTGAATCAAAAATAACTTCTCTTATTTTATTTTTATTGTTAATTTCAAAAAATATAAATCTATTGATACCAAACTTTGTTTGAAGTATATGAATAATTCTATTATATATGACACTTTTATTTTCATCTAATTCTATCGTTTTTTTAAATCTATATATCTCAGAAAGTTCATTTAGCCTGTCAGCTACTTTTCCTGCTTCATTTTTTAAGTTTGTATCAACCTTATATGAGAAGTCACCTCTATAAGCTTGTAAAATACCATTTTCTAAATCATCAAAAAGTTTTATATAAGGTCGTATAAAATAATTTGCTACAAAAATAGATATAACAACTATAATTAATACTATTAATAAAATTTTAGAAGCTATTAAAATCCCTTCTAATCTTGTTGAACTTACCTCTAAATCCATACTAATCACACCTAATACATCACCCTCTTTTGAAGTATGACAATTCATACAATTTGGCTGTGTATCAGACTTTGCAATATAAGGAATACTCACTTTTAAAATTACATTATTAACTGTTTCTATAAGCTCTGTTTGTAACTTTGATGTTTCGATTACTTTTTGTTCAAGTTTAGTTCTTCTTGTTTCATTGTAAAAACCTTCTCCATACTGCTGAACAACAGAAGGTGCTCTTAACAAATGAAAATTATCTATTTTTTGGTTTGTTGCAATATTTTTTAAGAAAAAAGCTCTCTTATCCATAGTCCCATTTACCATGTGAGCCGTTAATCCATCTCTTACATTTTGAGCTATGCTTATAGCTTTATCTGTGGTATTTTTGATACTAAAAGCTTTAAAATTGTATATAAATACTAAAATACTTACTAAAGAAACAGCTAGTAACATAGTAATAACAATAGTTAAAACTTTTTTATTTGTACTCATTATCCTGTTAACTCTTTTGTAATATTTTTATCATTAAGTGGTAATTTTTTATCATATATTATTTGATACTCTTCATCACCTTTTCCTAAAACTAAAATAATAGGGTTTTGATACTCTTTTGACTTTTCTATTGCTACTTTAATGGCTTCTTTTCTATTTAACTCTAGTGTTACATTTGATTTATCAGTAATCCCTTTTAATATATCTTCACAAATTGTATCGGGATCTTCAAATCTTGGATTATCAGCTGTTATTATTATTTCTTTACAAAACTGTTCAGCAACTTTACCCATCAAAGGTCGTTTTGTTCTATCTCTATCTCCACCTGCACCAAAAACAGATATAATTTCATAATCACCAAAACTATTAAATACCTCTTTCATACCATCATGTGTATGTGCAAAATCCACAACTATCAATGGTTTTTGAGAGACAACTTCCATTCTTCCAGAAACACCACCAAAATCTTCCACAACATTACAAATTTCTTGAAGTGGTTTTTTCGTTAATAAGTTCACAGAAGCAACAGCAGCAGTAAGATTATAAACATTAAACAATCCCATCATAGGAGAACTAAAATGGGTCATATTAGCAAAATGTTGTAAAGCAACATGTAAGCCATTTTTTAAACTATATGCAGCTACTTTATAAGTTGCAGGATTATCTGCACCATAAGCATAAGTATTTTTCATATTGAATTTTATATTTTTATCATCTTTATTGATAAGTTTCATACTCTCATCATTGAAAAAACTGTTTTTAACATCTATATATTCTTGAATTGTTTTATGATAATCAAGATGATCTTGTGTAATATTAGTATGTACTTTTAAAGCAAACTCTAAACCCTCAATTCTATTTTGTTCTATTGCATGAGAGCTTACTTCCATCACAAAATACTCACACCCCTCATCAATTGCTTGTTGAATATGTGCGAAATTTGAAAGTTGTACTGGTGTAGTTAAACTATACTCTTCAATTCTTTTATCATTTATAAAAAAACCTCGAGTACCTTGTAAAGCTACTTTATATCCTAAATCTAAAAGGATAGAATATATAGCAGCTGCTGTTGTAGTCTTACCATTTGTACCTGTAATACCTACAATTTTTATAGATGAAAAATCAAAATGTTTTTTTAAATCTTTACTATTGACAAAATCTACAGAGCCATTTTCTTCAGCATTAGTAACAAAATCTTTATTTTGAGAAGAAACTATAAATGTTGTTCCAGATACTGCTTCTTTTGAATTATCTGTAAATACCCTACCATTAATGGTTTTTTTCAATATTTTTTCTCTCCAACTTTTTATATAATGCTGTAAGCTCTTCATCATAAGAGAAAAATTCATTAAAGCCATCTAAATATGTATATGCTGTTGTATTAAAATTGTTTTCTATTAGTTGATCTATAAAATCTACTAAATCTTCTTTTGATGTTATGGCAACTTTTGTACTAAACATAATATCTTGGTATGCTTCTCTAAAAGAACCACGGTTACTCACCAAATTCATAAAATCTTTATATTCTATTGCGTTTAATGATTCTACACTATTTTGTGATACATCTTGCAATAAATCCATCATTTTCTCTTGGTCACCATCATAAGCTGTAATAACATCTTGAACATATTTTACCGCTTCTAATAAATTATTATCTTTTGATACGATGAAATAATCAAACAAATTTTGTGCTTTTGAGTCATCTTCATACCCTAAGTCACTTAATAAACAATATATTTGATACTCAAAATTTTTAGGCTCTGTTGACAGAACTTGAGAATATAAAAACAAAGCCTTGTCATATTCTTTTCCACTAAAATAAGAATGAGCTTGTTTTAATAATTGTTCTTTATTAATCATCTATCACCTCATTTTCCATACCTTGCGGCACATTTATTATCTCTAAATCTGGATGTATAGCCTCTTTTAACTCTTTTTCAACGATAAACTTTAAAGTACTTCCACTAGCAGCACATCCTACACATGCTCCTTGTAGCTGTACATATACTTTACCATTCTTTATTTTCAGTAATGCTATTGCTCCACCATCTTTTGCCAACATTGGAGCTATCTTATTTTCAATAATATTGCTTACAGGTAATTGTAAATCTTCATCTGTAAATGGCATATTCATGAAAAATCCTTTTATTTTATTTTTTAATTTTCTTACTTTTATATTTTACTAATACTATACCAATAGCTGTAACTGCTAAAATCACAGCTATTGTTTGGAATATAAAGCTTAATCCAACAGGTTCACTCATTTTGAGTTAACAACCTCATCACATCTTTCACATAAACTTTCTTCCTCAACACTTCTATACTTCCAACATCTTGGACATTTGTGTTCTGTTGCTTTATACACTTCAAAAGTTTTTCCATCAACTTCAAAACTTGCTAGTTTATCATTTTCTTGTTTTTCTATTATCTTACTTACGACAAACCAATCTTCAGCTATCGTACTATCTAAATTTAATATCTCTTCACTATTTGTATAAATTACTAACTCTAAAGTTGATTTTATAACTTTCTCTTTGTTAAGTTTATCTTTTATTTCTGCAAATTTACTTTTTGCATCTAATAAATGTGTTTCATTAAGATTTATTTCAACTTCAGGGATGAAATATTTTTCCATATCAAAAATTGATGCTTTCCCATCTGTGATAACTTTTGGTGCATGTTTTACAAGTTCATCCATTGTATATGTAAGAACTGGTGCTAGTGTTGTGATAAAAGCTTTTGCAATCATAGCCATAGCACTTACACTTGCTACTCTAGTAACAGAGTCTTTTCCATCACAGTACATTTTATCTTTACATACATCAATATAGATATTTGATAATTCAGCTACTAAGAAGTGGTTTAATTTATTTAACCCTCTACTATAGTCGTAAGATTTAAAACTCTCATCAACCTCTTGAAATACTTTTTGAGCTTTATCTAAAATCCATAAGTCGATGATACTCATAGTATCTAAAGATGCAATTTTCTCTAAATCATTTACATTTCCAAGTAAAATTTTTCCCGTATTTCTTATTTTTCTATATTGTTCTGCCATCTGTTTTAAGATACCATCAGATATTTTTAAATCTGACTGATAATCAGACATCGCAACCCACATTCTTAATATCTCTGAACCATATTCTTTTAAAACCTTATCAGGAGCTACAACATTCCCTTTAGATTTTGACATCTTTTCACCCTTAGCATCTACTGTAAATCCATGTGTAAGTATAGATTTATACGGTGCAACTTCACTTGAAGCCAAAGAAGTTAGAAGTGATGATTGAAACCAACCTCTATGTTGGTCAGACCCTTCAAGATACATATCAGCTGGATAAGTACCAGCATCATAGTTTCTACTTCTTAAAACAGCATTTTGTGTTGAACCAGAGTCAAACCAAACATCTAAAATATCCATAGTTTTTTCTAAATCATCTGGATTTAAACCACTTCCAGGGTATAATAAATCTTTAATCTCTAAGTCATACCAAGCATCTGCACCTTTTTGTTCAAATATCATAGCCACATAATTTAACACTTGCTCATCATAAATAATTTCATCTGTTAATTTGTTTCTAAAAAATGCAATTGGTACACCCCAGTCTCTTTGTCTTGAAATACACCAATCAGGTCGCCCCTCAATCATAGTTTTAAGTCTATTTTTACCATGTGCTGGATAAAAAGTCACATCTTCAATAGCTTCTAAAGCATTTTCTCTTAAAGTTTTTCCTTTTTTTCCATATGGTTCATCCATTGATATAAACCACTGTTTTGTCGCTCTAAAGATAACTGGCTTATGTGTTCTCCAACAATGAGGATAAGAGTGCGTAATATCAACTCTTTTTATAAGTGCTTCTCCTAAAAGTTCTAAAATTGGTTCATTTGCTTTAAATACATTCATATTTAAAAACTCTTCTGCATTTGGAAGTAATTTTTCTCGTACTATTGTATTATCATAAGCACCATTTGCACCAACTGGCATAATAACATCTAGTCCATATTTTAAACCAACTTTGTAGTCATCTTCACCATGTCCAGGTGCTGTATGAACGGCTCCTGTTCCTGAGTCCATCATTACATGATCACCTAAAACTATTTTAGATTCTCTTTGATTTAAAGGATTGATAGCAAAACTGTTTTCTAAAGTTTTTGGATCAACATCTTCTACTATATCCCCTTTTACAATCTCATTTTCAATACAAAAGTTATATAATTTTTTAGCAACGATAAAACCATCAGTTGTTTTTACATATGTCTCTTCACCATTTAAAGCAATTCCTGTATTTGCAGGAAGTGTCCATGGTGTTGTTGTCCAAATAATTACAGATTCATCTTGATCTTTTAATTTAAAAGCAACATAGATAGATGGAGAAACTTTATCTTCATATTCAACCTCTGCTTCTGCTAGTGCAGTTTGTGCTGCCCATGACCAATATACAGGTTTACTTCTTTGTACCAATAATCCTTGCTTTGCAATAGCAATTAATTCTCTATAGATATTTGCTTCAAATTTAAAATCCATTGTTAAATATGGATTTTCCCAATCAGCTATCACACCTAATTGTTTAAACTCATCTCTTTGAATATCTATAAACTTAGTTGCATGATTTCTACAAAGTTCTCGAAGTTTTGATTTTGGTAGCTCTTTTTTCTTTTTTCCACCAATTTTTTCTTCTACTTTTTGCTCAATAGGTAATCCATGACAATCCCAACCTGGAGTAAGTCGTACAGACTTACCATCAAAATAGTGATATTTCACAATAATATCTTTTAAAACTTTATTGAGTGCATGTCCTATATGTGTATTCCCATTAGCATATGGTGGTCCATCATGAAGAGTAAAGCTTTCACACCCTTCTCTATTTTTCTTCATATCTTCATAAACTTTTGTCTCATCCCAAAGTTTATATTGTTTTGGCTCATTATGTGGCAAACTTCCTCGCATTGGGAAGCTTGTACTAGGTAATTGTAAAGTGTTTTTATAATCTACTGATTGTGTATCTTGTGACATATTTTTTAATAATCCTGTAATTTAAAATAAGCTAAAGTGTACCAAAATAAGATTTAAAAGGTGTTTAAGTGTTTAACGAGATATTTAATACAGACGATATGATAAAACTACAAGAGATTTTAATAAAAAAGAAAGAAACTATGACTTGCGCTGAAAGTTGTACTGGAGGATTAGTTGCATCACTTATAACAGAGATTTCTGGTTCATCATCTGTTTTTAGAGGTTCCATTGTAACCTATTGCAATGAGATAAAAGAACAAGAACTCCATGTAAAAAAAGAAACTATGATAAAGTTTGGTGCTGTAAGTTGTGAAGTTGTTAAGCAAATGTGTCAAGGTGTACTTAAAAAATTTGATGCAGATTACGCTATAGCAATAAGTGGTGTTGCAGGACCAACAGGTGGTACAAAAGCAAAGCCTGTTGGTACAGTTGCTATAGGAATTATAGACAAAAAAAAGTATCAAGATATACAAATATATCACTTCAAAGGGGATAGAAAAGAGATCCAAATTCAAGCTGCAAAAACAGCATTAAATACAATTTTTAAAATTTTATCAAAAAACTCTTGACAAATAAAATATATTTGACTATAATTCCACTCCATTTAACAAATATGACCCGTTAGCTCAGCCGGTAGAGCATCTCCCTTTTAAGGAGGTGGCCGATGGTTCGAATCCATCACGGGTCACCATAAATGTTATTTGGTCGATTAGCTCAGTTGGTAGAGCGCTACCCTTACAAGGTAGATGTCATAAGTTCGAGTCTTATATCGACCACCATAAATTTTTAATGTTGGCCCCTTCGTCTAGTGGTTAGGATCCATGGTTTTCATCCATGTTACAGGAGTTCAAGTCTCCTAGGGGTCACCAGCATTTAAAATGTTTTATTATTAAAAGTGCGGTTGTAGTTCAGCTGGTTAGAATACCTGCCTGTCACGCAGGGGGCCGCGAGTTCGAATCTCGTCAACCGCGCCACTTTAAATAATTTACAAATGACCCGTTAGCTCAGCCGGTAGAGCATCTCCCTTTTAAGGAGGTGGCCGATGGTTCGAATCCATCACGGGTCACCATTCGAAATGTTTAATTACTAATTTTTAATTGTGGATTATTTTAATTCAAAATTAAACATTCAAATTTTTTACAATTGTTGGCCCCTTCGTCTAGTGGTTAGGATCCATGGTTTTCATCCATGTTACAGGAGTTCAAGTCTCCTAGGGGTCACCAACAATTTTAGGTCGATTAGCTCAGTTGGTAGAGCGCTACCCTTACAAGGTAGATGTCATAAGTTCGAGTCTTATATCGACCACCATGAGTATAATTTACTTTTCATGATTATAGTGTGCGGTTGTAGTTCAGCTGGTTAGAATACCTGCCTGTCACGCAGGGGGCCGCGAGTTCGAATCTCGTCAACCGCGCCACTTTTTTTTAAATCTCTTTACTTTATTTTTTATATAAAATAGTTTGCCCACAAAGCAATTTTTCTCCAAGACTAACTAAAAGTTTATTTTCTTTTTTAACAGTAATAATAGCTATACCATCTAAAAAATATACTAGTTCTTCCCCTTGTAATACATTTTTATTCTCTATTTCATCTATACCTATATTGCAAAGACCACTAATAAGCTTTAACTTTAATACTGTTTGGTCTTCTGTAGATGTAAATTTATAAATAGCTTGTTCATTTAAGGCTTTCGCTTTTACTGTATTAGGATTTAGATTTAAACCTTTTTGATATTTTTTCACTTTTAACTCACTATCAAAAGGTGCTCTTACAAGGTGATTATCAAAAAGTCCCACTTTACAATAAATTTTATATTTATCATCTACTGTGTCTATAGCTAAAATTTTTCCATCTACAGGAGCTAAAACACTTGCACTATTTTCAAAGATATATCGTTTTGTATCTCTAAAAATATAAAGTGCAACAAGTACTAATACAATTGCAACATTTCCTAAAAAATCTGAAATAAAAAAAGTTAATATAAGAGCAAGACCAATTAAGAATAATAAAGGTTTTAACCCTTTTTTCGATATAAATCCTATATTATTCATCGTCTTTTTTCTCATTTTCAATTGTATTTTCTTCTGTTTCNTCATGCTTTAGATCTTCATCATCATGTAACTCTTCACCTTGATACACTTCACCACCATTTTCTACAATAATCTCTTGAACTCGTTTTCCTGAAATTACCTCTTTATCTAAAAGCTCTGCTGTCATCTCTTCCATAGCTTTACTATTATCTCTTAAAGATTGCATTACAGCTTGATATCTAGCTTCTAATGTTTTTTTGATATAATCATCAAGTTTATGTGCCATCTCGTCACTATAATCTTTACTTGATTGACCACCGCCTAAAAATTGGTTTTGCTGTTTATGTAGTACCATAAGACCTGCTATATCAATATCACTCATTCCATAAATTGTAGCCATAGATTTTATAATATCAGTAGCTCTATCCAAGTCATTACCAGCACCTGTACTAATTTCACCGATAAATACTTCCTCGGCAGCTCGCCCACCTAATAAAGTATCAACTTCGGCTATTAACTCATGCTTTTGCATTAAATATTTATTTTCTTCTGGTGTATTTAAAGTATATCCTAAAGCTGCTAATCCTCTTGGAACTATAGAAACTTTGTTTACTTTTTTAGCACCTTTTGTAATCTCAGCAATAATTGCATGACCTGACTCATGATATGCAACAATTTGTCTCTCTTTTGGAGAAATTCTTCTACTTTTTTTCTCTAAACCTGCAATTTGTCTTTCAACTGCCTCTTTAAAGTGTTCTGGTCTTACTTCACTATCTTGGGCTCGACCTGCTAATAACGCAGCTTCATTTATAACATTTGCTAAATCAGCACCTGCTAAACCTGCTGTCATAACAGCGATTTCTCTCAAATCAACATCTGCAGCTATTTTTACATCTTTAATATGTACATTTAAAATTTCGATTCTACCCTCTAAGTCTGGCTTATCAACTAAAACTTGTCTATCAAATCTTCCTGGTCTTAAAAGTGCTGGGTCTAATACCTCTGGTCTATTTGTAGCAGCTAAAATAATAACAGGTGCTGCTGCACTACTAAACCCATCCATCTCTGCTAAAAGTTGATTTAATGTTTGCTCTCGCTCATCATTTCCACCCATACTTCCAGCACTAGCACGACTTTTACCAATAGCATCAATTTCATCTATAAATATAATTGCAGGAGCTACTTTTTTTGCTTGTTCAAATAGATCTCTTACTCTTGAAGCACCCACACCTACAAACATTTCAATAAACGATGAACCTGTTACACTTAAGAATTCAACATCTGCTTCCCCAGCAACTGCTTTTGCTAAAAGTGTTTTACCTGTACCTGGAGGTCCCACAAGAAGAACACCTTTTGGTATTTGGGCTCCTAGATTTACATATCTATCAGGATTTCTCAAAAATTCAACTATCTCTGTAACTTCCTCTTTTGCTTCTTTGTTTCCAGCCATATCTTCAAATTTTACATTGGGTTTTTCACTATTTATCATTTTTTTAGCGCCACCCATACCTAAAATTCCACCAGCTCCACCACCACCAAGTGATTTTGACATTCTTCTGGCTAAAAACATCCAAATTGCAAAAAAGAAGAATAATGGTAAAACCCAACCAAATAACATATCTGCAAGTAAATTTTGTTCATTTACTCCACCATAATTGATACCTTTTTGTTCTAATACTGGAATCAGAGTATCATCATTACCAACTTTTCTAGCTCTGTATGTAGTCACTATTCCACCTGATGGTTTAGAAATAGCTTTTATATTTGTATCACCAATTCCTACATACTCTATTTGATCTTTATTGATAAGTTTTTTGATTTCTGAATATGCAACATTTTTTGTTACACTTTGTCCATATGTAGGTTGGCCAGTTGTCATACTCATATCATCTGATGGGAAAAAGCTTTTAAAAGCCATTATTGTTACAATTGAAAATATAACAAACACTATTATTGGATTTTTATCAAAAAATCCATTTGGGTTATTATTATCATTTTTATTTTGTTGATTACTCATTTTTTTCCTTTAATTTTCTAACTTTTTTACAACAAGTGTTAACCACTCATTTTCTTGTAATTCTTCTACAACTTCACATTGTTTTGTAAATTTATTTATAACTTTTTGTTTATGTTGTTCCATTATACCAGAGAGTATGATAATACCATTGTTTTTTGTTATCTTTATCAATTCTTTTGCTATCATTACTAGAACATCTGCAACAATATTTGCAATAACTACATCATAAGTTGTTGATGCCATTCCTGCTGAACCTTCCCAATAGTTATTTACACTTACTTGGTTTTGTTCAAAATTTTTAATTGCATCTTCTACAGCTATTTTATCTGTATCACAAATATCTACACTAGCACCTAATTTTGCAGCAGCAATTCCTAATATACCACTTCCACTTCCAACATCACATACTGTCATCTCTTTTGAAACATAGTTTTCAATCGCTTTTAAACATCTATTGGTAGTTTCATGATGTCCTGAACCAAAAGCTAAAGTAGGATCTATAATAATATCAACTTTATCTTCTCTTCCCTCATGCCAACTAGGATGAATATAGAAATTTCCAACCTCAATTGGTTGCACACTATCTTGATATATTTTAATCCAGTCTTTATTCTCTTTTTTTAAAAGTGTTGTTTTACACTCAATTTGAGTATCAAAAGCAATACTTAATTCTTTTGCAAAAGCTTGTATCCCAGCTTCAACATCATCTAGTGTTTCTTCACTTCTTATAATAATAGTTTCATCAGACTCTTCTATAGCATCATGTGTTAAACTTGATGCTAAGTCTAAAAATAGTTCGTAATATAAACTTGGCTGTATTAACAGCTCATAATAATATTTTTCCACAAATATATACCTTATGTAATTTTAATAAATAGGTATCATTTTATCTAAAAGGATGTTTAAAATAGTTTAAATTTTATTTTTAAACTTGCTTCATAATTATTATGATTTTTTTAAAAATATTATTGTGTCAATTTCATTTATATCAAATCTATAAACCTCTTCAAATCCAAATTGGTTGATATCTATTATATCTTTACTATTTGTATTATTTGACATATATATTACTAAATAATCAATACTACTTTTAAGAGAATTCAGTAAATTATATCCACCCTCAATCATAACAAAATTTTTAGATTCGAGTATCTCTAAACTATTTGAGATACTTACTTCTCTATTTTTTATACTAAACAAGGGTATTGTTGTATCAAAACTATTTTGATTAGAGTATATTAATATATCAGGAGGATTGTTTTGTGAAGCATATCTACAATTTAATGTTGGTCTATCAACTCTAACAGTTTCTCCACCTATAACTAAAAGGTCTAAATTATTTCGTATATTATGAACATGTGTCAAAGAGTCTTTTGTTGTTATATATCCACCATCTATTGAACCATCTTTACGCATAGCTAATTTGAAAAATACAAACTTATCTGTTTGCCATTTTAAAAAAGGATAGAGTAATTTATCTGTTTGGTCTTGACAAATTTGTGTACAAACTTCAATTCCAGCATCTCTTAGCCTTTGTAAGCCACCACTTGCTTGTGGATTTGGATCAAGTGTTCCTATATAAACTTTTTTAATCCTAACTGTTTCTAATAACAGAGCACATGCAGGTGTTTTTCCTATATGATTACAAGGCTCAAGAGTCACATATATCTCACACTCTTGAAAAAAACTATTATGATTTTTTATTAAAAAGTCATGTATTTGAACTGAATCTTCTATGCTTTGTAATAAAGAATTTGGATAAAAGCTTAAATAAGCTTCTTTTAATGCTAATACTTCTGCATGTGGCATACCTGCTTGTTTATGTGCTTCAACAGATAAAACCTTTCCATCTTTAACAACAGTAGCACCTACAGCTGGATTTGGGTATGTTAATAATTGATATTTCCATGCTTTGTCAATAGCTTGCTGCATAAATTTATTTTTCATAGATTGTTTTCTTTTTGATTTAGTAAGTTAAGTGTATCACATTTTTAGTTAAAATGCATATAGAATTATAAAAGAGTTGAAAAGGAAAACAACTCTTTTTGACTATATATTGTTAAATTTCGTACCTAATTGTAATGAATGAAAATGAAATGAAAATGAAATATTCTACATACTTCATACTATTTTAAAAAATTATCTCCACTTTTGTTCCTTCATTCTCTTTTGAATCAATATTTATATTTGCATTATGTAACTCTACTCCATTTTTTACAATACTAAGTCCCAGTCCAAATCCTTTGATTCTTTTATTTCGTGATTCTTCTACTCTATAAAATCTATTTAGAACTTGAGACAACTGCTCTTTAGGTATTCCAATACCCTCATCTTCAATTATAAAATATATCTGTTTTTTTTCATATAATGAAATAAAAATATTTTTATCATTAGGACTGTATTTAATAGCATTATCTATTAAGTTTGAAAAAATAGTAGCTATTAATAATGGATTTGCATCCATCACAACAGATTCAAACTTCTTTAAGTGTAATTTTATGTTTTTATCTTTTAATTGATTATTATATTTATTGATTGTTTCTAAAAGAAGAGAATCTAAACTACAACTTTTAAAAGTTTGCTCAATATTTACCTTTGTATATTTTGTTAGCATTAAAAGATTATCTACAATTACTTGAATCTGATTTGCTTCATTTCCAATCGTTTGTAGACTTTTTTGATAATATTCTGGTTCTCTTAATTTATTTAAAGTAATCTCTATTTCACCTTTAATGACAGTGAGTGGTGTTTTTAATTCATGGGAAACATCACTATTAAACTGCTCTAGTACATCTACTCCACTTTTAAGTCTTTTTATCATCTCATTAAATGAATCAACCAAATCCTTAATTTCATCATCATATTTTGGCTGTGGTATCTCTTGTGCTAAATCTGTTACATAAATTTTATTTGCTGTTTGTGTAATATTTTTAATCGATTTTAAAATTTTATCTATTAATTTACTTGCCATAAAAATTAACATAAATAATAATATTGGTTCTAAAACCATTAAAATTTCTTTAACTTTTTGTGCATCATTATCTATTTCTGCATTAATATTTCGTTTTAAAAAGAAGATTGCTCCATCAAAAGGTTGTGTTATTTTAAAAATATATAATCCATTTAAAACTTCACCTTGATTAAAAACAAAAAAAGATTTTTTATCTTTTAGAAATGCTAGAAACTGTCTAAAATCTATTTTCCCTTTTTTAAAGATAATTTTACCTTCTTTAATAATTGCTACATCAAAAGATTCTAACTCTTTATGTTCTAATAACTCTTTAACAGATTTATTTGCTTTAATATTATCATTAATAAATACAGCTTTATTATATAATGTATTTTGGATACTTAATTTTGTATTCTCTTCCAAAAAATGATAAATTGCAACATTGAAAAGAATCAAAACTATGGTAGTTGCCGTACCAAACCAAAACAATACTTTAGTTTTTAAACTTCTAAACTTCAATTTTATAACCTAAACCACGCGAGCTTTTTATCAAGTCTTTTGATATCTTTTTTCGTAAATTATAAATTGTTACTTGTATTACATTACTATTAATATACTCTTCATTACCCCAGAGTTGTTCTTCTATCATTGAATTTGAAACTGTTTTATTTTTATTTTTTACTAAAAACAATAATAGTTCATATTCTTTTTGTGTTAAAGATAACTCTTCATCAGCTTTTTTTACAGTTTTAGAATCTAAATCTATTGTTAAATCTTTAATTGTAATTGTATTACTAGTTGAAGATATTGATCTTCTATAAAGTGCTATAGCTCTTGCTTGTAACTCTTTGAAACTAAAAGGTTTACACATATAATCATCAGCACCATAAGTGAGTCCTAAAACCCTATCATCAACTTCATCTTTTGCAGTTAACATAATAACAGGTGTTAAAATATTTTTTTCTCTAATTTTTTGAAGTATCTCTATGCCACTTAAGTTTGGTAGCATCCAATCCAAGATAATAATATCATATTGGTATGTAGTTATTAAATATTCTGCTTCTTCTCCATCACTAGAGCTATCAATAATATAGCCTTCTTCTTCAAAACCTCGTTTTAAAAAAGAAAGAATGTTTTCATCATCTTCAACTATCAAAATTTTCATTTTTACTCCAGTGAAAATAAACTATAGAATATTTATTTTATTATTTAGTTACTTGTTCCAATCATAGTATGTTGAAGCAGATAAAATGTCATCAAAGTTTATTTCAACTTTATTGTCATCATTGTCTTTTATAACTATTAATCCATCATCAGAAACTTCTAACAATTTACCTTGATATACCTCTTTTGAGTATTTTTTTATCTTTACATCACTTCCAATTGAGCATTGAAAATGGTGTAAAGTTTTTAGTTTTCTCTCAATTCCTGGAGAACTTACTTCTAGATTATATTTACCGTTTATTGGTTCGTGAATATCTAAAAGAGGTGATATCATTCTACTTACATGAGCACATTGATCAAGATTTACACCATCTTTTGATGTGATATATACTCTTAATATATTTGTTTTATGTTCTTTAGTATTAACAATATCATAAAGATCAACACCACAACCCTCTACTGCTAATTTTATTGATTCTTCTAATTCTTGTTCCATAATCTAGTTTTCATCCTTTGAATCTTTTGTTTCTTCTTTTATAGCAATTTGAGCAAATAAGTCCTCTAACCTTTGACTTCTTTCAATATCTTCATCTTTAATAAATTCAAAGTTAGGACATTTATACCAACCTGTTGCATTAAGTATATATGCTTTTAATCTACCATTTACTTTTCTCAAAGTAGCACGAATAACTTTAAGTTCAGCGTCATCAAAATCACTTCCATCAAAATAGACTTTTGCATCATATTTACCATTTTTACAATCAACATCAGTAATAGCTAAAGATTTAACATATGGATCATTTAAACTGCTAAGTGCTTCAGGGATAAGCTCCATCAAAAGTGATTGAGTTCGTTGTAAGTTTATACTTTTTTCTTTCATTCTAACCTCTAATCTAGAATATCTAAAAAGCTTTAGAGTGTGTGAGATTTTGCAAAACTCTGTGTGAAGATGTACGATAGTACCTCAAACACAGAGTTTTGTGAAAGATTGCACGCTATAAAGCTTTTTCTTTTAGTCTATAGTTTGTTCTTCTTTATGCTCTATAAATGTTTCGATATAGTCATTTACTCTGATATCATTATAGTTTTCAAAAATAATACCACACTCATAACCATTAGAAACTTCTTTAACATCATCTTTAAATCGTTTAAGAGATTTAATAGCACCGGTGTAAACAACTACACCATCTCTAATGATTCTAGCTAATCCACCTCGAACAACTTTACCATCAGTTACTTTACATCCAGCAACAGTTCCCACTTTAGGTACAACAAATGTATCAAGAACATTTGCTTGACCTGTGTTTTCTTCAGTAACAATACTACTCATCATACCAGAAAGTGTAGCTTTAATATCATCTAATAGTGCATAGATAATACTATATGTTTTTATCTCAACACCTTCAGCTTTTGCTTTTGTTTTTACACTTCCAGTAGGTCTTACATTAAATCCAAGGATAATACAATCTTCACTAGCACTCGCCATTGCAACATCAGCTTCTGTGATACCACCAACACCCGAAGAGATAATTTTTACTTTTACCTCTTCATTTTTAATTGATTCTAAACTTGCTTTAATAGCTTCTAAACTTCCACCAGCATCTGCTTTTAAAATAACTGGTAAAGCTTTAATTTTACCCTCAGCAATCAATGCTGCCATCTCATCTAAAGAAACTTTTGTTGAAGCACTTAACTCTTTTGCTCTTGCATGTTCAGCTCTAGTTGTTGCAATCTCTTTAGCTTCTGCTGCACTGTTTTGTGCAACAAGATGTGAACCTGTTGGAGGGACATCGTTTAATCCAACAACTTGACCTGTTCTACTTAAACCTAACTCTTTTACAGGCTTACCTTGATCATCAAGTAATGCTTTTACTCTACCAAATGTAGTATCAGCAACAATGTTATCACCAACTTTAAGTGTACCACTTTGTACAATAACAGTTGCAACAGGACCTCTACCTTTTACTTGTAAAGATTCTATAACTGTCGCTTTTGCTAAAGCTTCAGGATCTGCTTCAAGTTCAAGAAGTTCAGATTGTATTAAAATATTTTCTAATAAATCTTCAATCCCTTGTCCTGTATGTGCAGAAACAGGAATAAATTCATATTCTCCACCCCAATCAGCAGGTGTCATCTCATGCTCTGCCATACCAGCTTTTACCATATCCATATTTGCTGTTTCTTTATCTATTTTATTCACAGCTACAATAATTGGAGCACCTGATTCTTTAGCTGCTTTGATAGACTCTATTGTTTGTGGTTTTACACCATCATCAGCAGCAACAACTAAAATAATAACATCTGTTACACTAGCCCCTCTTTTTCTCATAGCACTAAAAGCTTCATGTCCTGGTGTATCTACAAAAGTGATATCTTGTCCATTTTTATTTATAGTGTAAGCACTAATATGTTGTGTAATACCACCAGCTTCACCAGCTGCAACTCTACTACTTCTGATTTTATCTAATAATGAAGTTTTACCATGATCAACATGTCCCATAATTGTAACAACAGGAGGTCTTGTCACAAAATTAGATTTATCAACTTCTTCTTCATGATAATCTTCAACATAATTTACATCTTCAAGTTCATCTTTAATTGTGATATCAACTCCATACTCTTCACCAAGAATCTCTATCTCATCATTTCCTAAGAAATCATTTTTTGTAACCATCATACCAAGCATGAAAAGTTTACCAATTACATCACCAGCAGTTTTACCAATTTTTTCAGCAAACTCATAAACTCTACACTCTTCAGGTATAGTTACTTCAGTTATCTCTACCTCTTCAGCTTTTTGTTTATATTTTTTCTTTTTCTTTCCTCTTTTAAGGCCTCGGGGTTGATTTCCAAATGCACTAGGTTTTGTTGTTCGTATATTTTTAGGCTTTGGTGTCTCTTGTAAAAACTTAGAAGTTTCCATAAGTCCCATATCAAGTAAAACAACCTCTTCACCCATTAAAGACTCATCTGGTTCTTTAAAATTCTCTCTTTCTGTTTCTACAAGTAGTTTTTTACCATGTTCATGAGCTTTTGCAGCTGTCTTTGGTTTTACTTTTTTTGGTCTTGAAGAGTATTCCTCTTTTAAATCAGGTCCAGCACCAAATAATTCACTCATTGAAGCCATTTTTTGTTTTTTAGACTGAGGTTCAGCAGGTGCATGAGATATTACAGGTTTTTTCTTTTTAACAATAGTTAAACCTCTTTTTTTAAGAACTACTTTATCAGTATTTGGAGTAGCTTGAGGAGCTTCCTCAACTGGTTTAATCTCTTTATTCTCTTTTTGTTCAGGTACAACTTCTGCTTTTTTCTCTTGAACAGCTACTTTTGCTACTGTCTCTTTTACTTTTTCAACTTTTACTTCAGGTTTTTTTTCAGCTTCAACTTCGGTACTTTTCTTTTGAACTATTTTTAATTCTTTTCTTTTTGGTAATTCTTTAGCTTTAGAAACTTTCTTTTCTTCTTTTATTTCTACTTTTTTCTCTTCTTGAGGTTCACTTTTTACAGCTACTTCTTCAGATTCTTCTTTTTTTATTTCTACTTTTTTCTTTTTAGCTGTCTCTTTTTTAGGTTTTAATAACTTACTTTTACCAGTCATAATATATCCTGCTATCTCTTCTGCTTCTTCAAAAGAAACAGAACTTTGTGGTGATTTTAAAACTATTGCTAAATCTGCTGCTTTTTTTATTACTTCTGCACTTGTAGAACCAGCTTCTTCTGCTATTTCAAAAACCCTAACTTTGTCATCCATTCGCGAATATCTCCCTTAATTGTACGATATAATTATCTTTATTTTTACAAGCTCTATACAATGATTTTTCTGTCTTTTTCTCATCTTTGAGACAATCATCACATATATAAAAACTTCTTCCCATACCTGAATAAGGAATTAGTTTTTTATCAATGCATTGTAATCTGTTCAATAATTTTTGTGAAAATTTTAATCTACAAACTACACAAGTTCTTATCGATATTTTCAACATTTTATCTAAATTGCCCTTAATCTTCTACAATGATGCCGTCATTATCAAAATCACACGACAAAATCTTAAAATGTGGAAAATTTTCTTCTAGTTTTTTAATTAGTCTTGGTGCATCTTTTGCATAAGTCATATTAAAAAATGTCGATCCACTTCCAGAAAGTGTACTCATTAGTGCCCCATTTCGTAATGCCACTTTTTGTACAGCAAACAATTCAGGCATCTGTTTCATTCTATAATACTGATGAAACCTATCTTTTGAAGCTTTTTTTAACATTCTCCAATCTTCACTCATAAATGCTGCTGTTAAAAGTGAACTATGAGAAATATTAAAAATAGCATCCTCTTTACTATATTTATATGGTAAAGTTTTTCGAGATAAATTTGTAGAAATAGGTCTATTAGGTATTACAACAACAGCTTTTAGTGTTTTTGGTATATTCTTTTTAATAAAATATACCTCATTTTCATGTATTGTTGCTACAGTAAAACCACCCATAACAGCTGGTGTTATGTTATCAGGATGAGACTCATAACTTAATGCAAGATTCAATAACTTTTTATCTGGTAGTTCTATACCTTCTATGGCATACGCTGATGCAATAGCACTAATAATCACAGCACTACTACTTCCAAGTCCTCTTGATAATGGTACGGCATTTTGAAATTCAAAACGAAACTGTTGTTTATTATTTGATAAATTTTGATGAAAGTCATTAAAAGTAGAGATAAACATATTGTTATCTTTTAATTTAGGGTTATTTGCACCCTCCCCTTTTAATGATACACTGTGAAATTTAGCTGGCTTTATAACAACTTCATTTCTAATATCCAATGCTAATCCTAAAGTATCAAAACCTGGACCAAGATTGGCACTTGTAGCTGGTACACTTATTTTCATTTTATTCCTTAAATCTTATTTATACTGCAGGTAGATGATAATTTGGTAATGTTTTTTCACTAAATATATTTTGCATCAGTTTCTGTGGTAATTCAAAATCTTTTAAATCATCTAAGTTTTGTATAAAATCTACAGTTATTTTATCATCTTGTCCATTAAAAAAATATTTTTTTCCTAATGCTTTTATTGGTGTATTATGATTAAATTTAAATCCATCTGTTGCTTCAAAAGGTATATTTTGTACAATTGCAAATGTTTTTAGAAAAACATATGCTATTTTTATAGCCATATAACTTCCAGGTCCATTTACATAATATACTTTTTCTATTTGATATTTATCTACTAGTGTATGAAATATTTCTGGTAAAATATCACTTGTTTTCCCTTCTGATTTTATAGTATCAATTAGTAAATCATTTTGATAAATACCTATCAAAATTGGATTTGCGATTGATATTACTAGTACAGAAACTTTAGATTTATCGAACATAAAAAAACTCTAACTTACAGTTGCATACGCTTTTTGAATAGCTACAACTTCATCTTTTACCTCTTCTAAATCAATAACTTCATAATTTTCTGGTGATTCTAAAAGTTTTTTTGTTAAAAGATGATTTAAGTGATGACTTCCTGCATGTGCATTATATTCACCAATCATTGTATATCCTAATAATGACATATCCCCTATAGCATCAAGTATTTTATGTCTTACAAACTCATCATCATATCGTAATCCCTCAGGGTTAATGATTTTTTGATCATCTAATACAATTGCATTGTCTAAACTTCCACCTTGTGCTAAACCAATACTTCGTAAGTATTGAACTTCATGTAAAAACCCAAAGGTTCTTGCACGACTAATATTTTCTTTATATTCTTCAACAGAATAATCAAAATTAAAATTTTGTTCCCCAATTGCAGGATGTTCAAAACTTATGGAAAAATCATACACGATATGATTTGAAGGTTTTAGCTTTACAAACTTATTATCAATATTTACTTCAATCTCTTTTTTTACTCGAATTGCTTTTTTACTTTTAGTTTGCTCTTTGATACCAACTTCATCTAAAAGCATACAAAAACCACTACTGCTTCCATCAAGAATAGGTATCTCATCATTGTCTAAAACTACTCGTAAATTATCAATTCCATAAGCATATATTGCAGACAAAAGATGTTCAATAGTTGAGATAACCACTCCATCTTTCCCTATTACAGTTGCCATTTTAGTATCTATCACATTTTCTGGTTTTAGTTCTATTGATACAGCCTCATCTGATCGATAAAAAACTATCCCCATATCATCATCTAAAGGTTCTAGTCTCATCTTTACAGGTACACCTTTATGGAGTCCAATACCTACTATTTCAACCTCTTTATTTATTGTTCTTTGTTTCATTATTTACCATCTATTGATTTTTTTGCATTGTTTAATACATCTGTAATTCTTACTTTTATCCAGTGTTTATCCATCCATTCAATTGGATTTACTTCTACACCTTGTACTAATATTCCAAAGTGTAAATGGTCACCAAATACAGCACCTGTGGCACCTGTATTTGCAATCTTTTGATTAGTACTAACTTGATCACCAACTTTAACACTTTGTGAACTTGTGTGTGCATATAAAGAAGCAAGTCCCATTCCGTGGTCTACTATTAAAGTATTCCCATATAAACCCAAATAACTATTAAAAATAACTACTCCATCATTGGAAACTCTTACTGGTGCTTTTTTGATACTTGCCCAGTCTATTCCTAAATGCCATGCTTCATTTATTTTTTCACCATTAAGATAATAATGTCTTCGTTCTCCATATCCTGCAACTGTCTTTGAACCTCTTAATCTATCAAAAGAATTTATTTTAAATTTTTCTATAAATTGATTATCTAAATGTTTTTCAACTGCTTTTTCAATTGTTTGAATGTTTTTTGCCCTTAAGTCTTGATTTGAATATAAAAATATATCTTTTGGATCTTCTGGAATTTGTTCAAAACTTTGTTCTAATACACTTGCACTAATATTTTTAATAAAACTTTCACTTAAATTTATATTGTCTACTTTTATTCTTTTCTTCTGGATATAAAGTGGAACTTTTGTAATAGTTTTATTGTCTGCTTTATCAATAGCAATTAAATTAACTCTATTAAACTCTTCAAAAGCAATAGGCCAAGCTATTAAAGCAACATAGTAATCTTCTTTGTAATATGGTATTAATTTAAATTTTTTTTCATCATTGAATGAGATATATGCTTCTTTTAAATTTGCATCTTTTACCTTTACTACAACAACTGCACTCCCACCTCTTTGAATATATCTTGAATTATCTAAAACATTTGCTATTGGTTTTTTCGTATCAATTTTAACATCAATACTTCTTACAGCTTTATTCCCTTCTAATAAATTCCATTTGCTATTATCAACAACTTCAATCTCTAAACTTGTATCAACACCTTTATAAAACATATCTAGTTTTGGTGGTGTAACTTCTATAGATAAATCTTTTTTCACATCTGTTAAAACTTCTTGATTTAATACTATATTTTTTTGTCCATCTCTAAATATAATTTTATAATACTTAATGCCACTTTCATCTTTTAAATCTATTTTTATTGTTGATTTTAAATTCCAATAAATACTATTCGGAGCTATAATTTGAGGTTTATTTTGTTCAAAAGCAGGAGAAAGATAAATATATCCTCCACCTACTGCTAAAATAATAAATAATAAACCAAATATAATACCTATTGGACTTCTCTTTTTCTCTTTAAATTTCAATTCTTTTCCTTCATAATTTATAATATTTATTTCATTTTATCATAATTTTCATTTAGACTTTATATAGTGTAATTGTTTATATCCCTCTTTTCGTTTTTTATAGCTACTTAATGCAAAAGGGTTTTGTATATCTAAAATATCTATAGCTAAACAATCACTTCCTCCACGCCCTATTCTTCCAAGATATTGAACCAACCTTCCATAATAAGATATTGGAGTAACAAAGATAATAGTATCTAAATGAGGGAAATCAATCCCTTCTCCAAAATAAGAGGTTGTAGCTAGTACTAAAGAGGAGTTATTGACTTTCTCCATATTTTCTTTTTGATCATTTTTATTTAAACTTCCATGTATTGCAACATATTCTATCTGTTTTGATTTTAAAATTAATTCTAAATTATCAATGTGTTCAATTCTATCAGTTAAAACTAATATTTTTCTATTTTTATACTGTAGTATTTGCTCTATGATTAGATTGTTTCGCTTATCATCATTAACCATCTCATTTATCAAATCTGCAAAATTATCCACATTACTAACAAAATCTGTTTCTATAACTTTTAACTTATTTGTAAAAACTTTTTTACTTTTAACTTCATAAGCAATAGAACCTAATTGTTGGTAAATAAGTGGTTCCATACCATCTTTTCTATTTGGTGTAGCACTTAATCCTAAAATATATTTTCCTGTAAACTGTTTGATGATTTTTTCAAATGTAAGTGCTGGGATATGATGACACTCATCAACAATCACAAAGGAGTATTTTTTGATAATATCTAAATTATTTTTTAGACTTTGCATTGTCGCAATATCAAGGGTATTATTTAATTTATTTTTACTTTTACCAAGATATCCTATATCTTTTTTTGAATAGCCAAAATAATTTTCAAATCTTTCAATCCACTGATCCAGTAACATATTCTTATTTACAATAATGAGTGTATTTACACCTCTTAATTCAATCATTTTAGCACCGATAAGTGTTTTACCAAATCCAGGAGGAGCTACACATAAAGAAAAATCTTTTTTTGATATCTGTTCAATAGCTTTTTGTTGTTCAGCTCTTAATTTAAATGTAATTTTTGGGAAAGGAGCTGATTTTAAATATCTTTTATCTATAAAAGTGGTATTTAAATTATATTCTTGGAAAAGTTCTATAACTGACCTCATTAATCCTCTAGGAAGGATTAATCTACCATTCTCATTTTCATAACTTTTAATTTGTCTAGGTGTGTTGTAAATTGGCTTTCTTAAAGCTTGTAAAGTTTTTATTTGTGGGTTTTCAAAAGTTGCTAATTGTTCTAAAGATTCAATAAGCTTTTTTGATAAAAAAGAGATGTTAATATAAATAGCGTCTTTGAGTACTATATAACTTTTACAACTATTCTGTCTCTTTTGTTCTAATAACTCTATCTCTTTTTCTATTACATTTTTTTGTTCATATAGAGTTTTTAGTTGCTTTTCAATATCTTTCATTTATTGAGTAATGCGATGTTCGTTTATCTCCAGTTTATTGTATTTACTTGTTAAGGTTGAGTTTCTTTTTTTACCTTCCCCTTCAAATACACCATTTTGTTCTATTAGGAGTTCATCATATTGTACTTTTCCAATAACTTTTCCAAAACCAAGTATATTTACTTGTTCAACATCAAAAAGTCCATCAATTAAACCATTTACAGTTAAAACTTTTGATCGTATTTCTCCCAAAACTTCACCATTTTTTCCAATGGTTACATCTTTTGTTGCTATAATAATACCCTCAAATCTACCATCGATAAAAATTGAGCCTTTTGTATCAATCATCCCCTTAAAGGTTGTACCACTATTTATTACTGTTGTGCCATCTTGTGGCTCTGGTCGCTTACTAGTTTTACTAAAGATTCCCAATTTACTCTCCTTTGTTTTTCAAATATACCTTCATAGTTTTTCATATCCCAATCTATAAAATGACGAGGATTTAATACTTTACTGGCATGTATAACTTCATAATGTAGATGTGGTCCATTACTTCTTCCACTATTTCCACTTCGTCCTATTTGTTGCCCTTTTTTAACAACATCACCCACTTTTACATCAGTAAATCGAAGATGTCCATAAACAGTTTCAAATCCAAAATTATGTGAAATTATTATCACTCTACCAAAAGTTCCTTTATTTTTATCTTCAACATAGCGTACAACTCCATCTGCAGTAGATACAACCGGTGTTCTTCTAGCCGCTCGTAAATCTATCCCTTTATGGTATTGTTTTTGATTTGTAACAGGATTTGTTCTCCATCCAAACTTTGAAGTTGTAGTACACTCTTTTAAGGGACAATTATTTGGTATTGTTTGTAACATATAGCTTTTCTCTGCTGATGTTAGCTTTGCTAAAGTTGCTCTTTGAATTAAATCTGTTGTATCATCTACATTGATACCTATAATATCTTCTATTTTTTCTAACTCATCACCTAACTCTTTTATTTGTGTCACTTTAGCTTCAATTTGTTCACTATATAAATTATTTTCTTTTGTTAATAAATCTCTCTCTTTTGATAAAGAATTAACACTAGTTGCTAATTTTGATATCGTAAAAAAACTCACACTTACAACAAAAAGTGTAATAAGAACTCCCCATAAAATAATTTTTTTTATAATTTTATTTACATTATACGATTTTGAACTATTAACATCAGAAACTGTTATGACTAATCTATCTTTCATATATTTTTATAACCTTTTAAAAAATTTTCTACCACTAAAAATGAGCCAAACACTAAATAATAATTTTGACTACTTATATTCATTATATCAAACTTTTTTATATTTAACCCTAAACTATCAATAACAAACTCTAAGTCAGACTTATTTACCATTCGATTATCATCACAATCAATAATTTGTATCTCTTCTATTACTGGTTTTAATATTTTTAATACCTCAGCATAATCTTTATCTTTATAACTATTATATATTAAAATAACTTTTTTATTATTTTTCATTAGCTCTGTATAAAGTGCCTTTGCCGCTAATGGATTATGCCCTACATCTACAATTATATTCTCTTGAATATATTCAAATCTTCCAAAAAGTTTAGGAATTTTATAATTCTTATAATCAACTTTTAAATATTCTAAAACAGTAAGTGCTACTTGTAAGTTTCTTTGTAAATAAGTTGGTAATAGTTTTGCCTCATCATTTAATGAATATTCTTTTAAAAAAATCTCTTTTTTATCTTTTAATATTTTATTTTTTACCTCTACAACTTCACTATTTATCTGAGATGATAAGATAAAAGCATTATCACAACTCCTCATCTTTGTTGTAGCTATTTTTTCTATAGTATTTCCCAAAAACTCTTGATGGTCAATATCAATAGTTGTAATTATTGATAAATTATTTGTCACAACATTTGTAGCATCAAACTCCCCACCAAGCCCAGCTTCTAAAACTAAATAGTCCATATTAGAACTAAGATAAAGTGCAATAAGTGTTGTATATTCAAAATATGTAAGTTGTTTGCTTAACTCTTCAGATAATATTTCTTGGAGTTTTTGATGAGCTTCATTGAGTTGTATACCACTACTATTGGTTCCATTGATCCAAATTCTTTCATTAAATTCTGTAATATGAGGAGAGCTATAATGTAATACAGTTTTATTTTGTTGCTCTAAAAAAGAAGCAAGAAATCTTCCCGTTGAACCTTTACCATTTGTACCTATTATATGTATTACATATGGTAAAGTTATATTTTTTTTTACTATATTCCAAGATTTTTCTATAATATTATAATCAATTTTGTCATAATAAAGAGTTTTATTGTCTAAAAACTCTACTAAACTATTTGCTATGACTACTCCTTAAAACTATTCACTGCAATCTTTGAAAAAAGGTCACTTAAAGCTTTTGTCGCTGCATTTTTAACAGCTTCTTGTTTTTGTTGATCTGATACTAGAGCATCACTTTCAACATTATAATCATAATAATTTGAAACTGAAATATTCTTTTTTGCCTCACCCCGTTTTTGATATTGAACAGCAATAGTTACCTTTGCTCTGTATGTTTTTGCATATCCTTCATTGTCTGATGCTAATACACTATGAGATACACTTCCTAGCTTCACTAATACATAAGTATCTGCTAGTTCTTTATTTTGTGTAAGTTGTGCTTCAAATCTATTAAGAACCATCTCATTCATTGCATCTTTAATTAAAATAGAATTTTGTGAGTTATTTATATCTATACTTAAGTCGACATATACTTTTCCACTTATTTCATTTTTTGCATAATAAGATGATGGTTTATATCCACAACCATTTAGAATGAAAAATGAACAGTTAAGAATGAAGAATCCTATGATAATAGATTTGAAATTCACAATTATCCTTTTACTACTAAATTTACTAACTTTTTAGGAACAACTATCTCTTTAATTATCTCTTTACCATCAATCCATTTTTTAGTATTTTCATTCTCTTTTGCTAATGCTAAAACTTCCTCTTTTGAAGCCTCAGGTGACACTTCTATCTCCCCTCTTTTTTTACCATTTACAGTAATTGCTAAAGTTATACTATCTTGTACAAAAACTTCTTGTTTTACTTCAATAGTTTTATCAAAATTACTGCTAGCAAATAACATATCACTCAATTCCCAACATGTGTGTGGGATAATTGGCTCTAAAATATTTGTTAAGATATAATATCCCTCTAACCAAATAGTAGGATTTTCTTGTTTATTTAAAGCATTTAAAGCTTCCATTGCAGAAGCTATTAAAGTATTAAAAGCATACGATTTATTCATAACCTCATCAGCTTTTTGTAAAGCTTCATAAATTTTCTTTCTTGCTTCTTTTTCATCTTTTGTTAAACTATTATGTTCAATTCTTTCTATTTTTGAAGCGTTTGAACCTTCACATTTATCTACAGATTCATAAAATCTTCGTATAAATCTAAATGCACCCTCAACTGCACTATCATTCCATTCTAACTCTTTTGTAGGAGGTGCGGCAAACATCATAAAAAGTCTTGCTGTGTCAGCACCATATTTTGACACTATAGCATCTGGATCTACTACATTTCCTTTTGATTTTGACATCTTTGCACCATCTTTTAAAACCATACCTTGAGTTAGTAAGTTTTTAAATGGCTCTATACTATTTGTATATCCTAGTTGATTTAAAGCTTTTGTAAAAAATCTCGCATATAAAAGGTGTAAAATAGCATGTTCAATCCCACCAATATATTGATCAACATCCATCCAATAATTTGAATCTTCTTTATCAATTCCAACTTCATTCCATTTATCAGGATTTGTTGCGTATCTTAAAAAGTACCATGATGATTGTACAAAAGTATCTAATGTATCTGTCTCTCTTCGTGCTGGTTTCCCACATTTTGGACAAGAACAGTTTTTCCAAGTAGGATGAGTATCAAGTGGATTTCCCTCACCTGTAATCTCTACATCTTCTGGAAGTGCTATAGGTAAGTTTTCAATTTTTTCAGGAACAATTCCACAATCTTCACAATGTACAAATGGAATTGGTGCTCCCCAATATCTTTGTCTTGAAACTCCCCAATCTCGAAGTTTGAAATTTACTTTTTCAGATCCTAAGTTGTTTTTTTCAAAATGCTCAATAATCGCTTTTTTAGCACTAACATTCGGCATATCTGTAAATTCATCACTATCTACTAAAACACCCTCATCAGTAAATGCTTCTTCAAGGTTGATAATACCCATTTTAGTGTCTATAACTATCTTTATATCAAGTTTATATTTACTTGCAAACTCAAAATCTCTTTGGTCGTGAGCTGGCACTGCCATAACAGCCCCTCCACCATATGAAGCTAGAACAAAGTTTGCAACCCACACAGGTATCTCTTTTCCTGTTAGTGGATGTACTACTGTTATCTCTAAATCTAAACCTTCTTTTTCTTGTGTTGCTCTATCTCGTTCAGTAACTTTTTGCATAGCTTCAATTTGTGCTATTTTTTCATCACTTACAAGTTTATTTTCAACAATATATTTTACTATTTTGTGTTCAGGTGCTAAAGCTGTATATGTCACTCCATAGATAGTATCTGGTCTTGTTGTAAACACTTCATATTTTTCAAAACTATTATTTAACTTTTTTTTTGAATCATCACTTAAAGTAAATTCAAACTCTAACCCAGTACTTCTTCCTATCCAATTTTCTTGCATAGTTAAAACTTGTGATGGCCATTTCCCTTCTAAAGTTTTTAAATCATCTAAAAGTGTTTGCGCATATTTTGTAATCGCCACATAATATCCAGGCATCTCTTTTTGTTCAACAGGAGTACCACATCTCCAACAACAACCCTCTTCTAACTGTTCATTTGCTAAAACAGTTAAATCATGTGGACACCAGTTTACTACTGAAGACTTTTGGTATAAAAGGCCCTCTTCATACATTTTTATAATAAACTCTTGTTCCCATTTTGTATAAAGTTCATCACTTGTTGCAAACTCTCTTGTTTTTGAAAAAGACAAACCTAGACCTTCTAGCTCTTTTCTCATATAATCAATATTTTCATAAGTCCATTTTTTTGGATGAAGTTTATGTTTTATCGCTGCATTTTCTGCTGGCATACCAAAACTATCCCAACCAATTGGATGTAATACATTAAAACCGTTTTTTCTAAAATGTCTTGCAAAGGCATCACCTAAACAATAGTTTCTAACATGCCCCATATGGATTCTTCCACTTGGATATGGGAACATACTTAAAATATATTTTTTCTCTTTACCGCAACTCTCACCTAAAGGCTCAAAGCTATTGTTTTCATTCCAGTAGTTTTGCCATTTTTTCTCAATATTCTGTGGATTGTAATCCATTAATAATCTTCCTTCTCTGTACTTCTTGCGCTTTCAATTAACGCCAATGCTACTGCAAATAGATTTGCTACAACAGCACCAATTGCTAATGCTATTGCTAACTCTACATTATCTGTAAAAGTATAAACTATAAATGCTGGGATAAGATGCAGATCTGCTACTAATGAACTTGCAAGTAATTCTGCTGCAAGTAAATTTCTCACACCAATTTTTAATATTGTTGATATTACATTTACACCAGCTGCTATAAACAATGCTACTGCATTATGGTCATATAAAAAACCAGCCGTTGTTGTCAAACTCATCAATGAAAAGAAAATATAAACTACCTTACCCCAATCCATATAATACTCCTAAATTACAAATCTTAAATAATCCAAGATTATAGTGAAATCTTAGTTATAGCTGGTTTAAATTATAATAATTCTTTAAACATCAAATTAAATTTCACTTCTCCTCTAAATTCATTTTTAGAGATATTTGCTGTAAAATTTATCTTTTGTCCAATAGTAACATTCTCAAAATCAGTAAAAATAACTACTTCAATAGTATCTTTGCCATTCGAAACTGCCAACTTTGTATACTCTTTATTTTTCCCCATTTTTGTTACACTAATAACTTCCATATTTGAGAAAGTAAATATTGGATAGGGGTTTGTAATACCATATGGTCTATAAGATTCTATTAAATTATAAACAGTTTCTCCAACTTCACTTATGCAAAAACTACCTAAAGAGTTACCCTCACAATCATCTTCTAATTGTACCTGTTGCTCTATATTTATATTTAACATCTCTCTAAATTCTTGTATTTTTTGAGGATGCAAACTCAAACCTGCTGCTTGTTTATGTCCACCAAAACCATCTAAAACTTCACTACAACTTGCTATTAATTCATATAAATTAACTTCTGCTGTACTTCTTGCACTCGCTTTTGCTTTTTTTTCTTCCATACTAAAAACTATTGAGGGTTTTTTATATTTTTCACATAACTTTGAAGCAACAATACCTATAATTCCCTCGTTCCACTTTTGACTTGATACAACAATTACTTTATCATTTTCATCAACTTGGGCTTTTGCTTCATTAAATATTTGAAGTTGCTCTTGCTTTCTTGCTTCATTTAACTCTAAAAGATAGTCTAATTGCATATTTGCTTCAAATTCATCACAAGAGAGTAAAAATTCTAAAGCAATAGAGGGGTCAGACATTCTTCCTGCACAGTTAATCAATGGGGCTATTTTAAATCCTATATCTTCTTCTGTAATCACATCAAGTCCATATCTTTGTCTTAAAGCTATCATACACTGTCTTTGACTTTGTTGTATAGCTTTGAGTCCTGCTTTTACCATGGTTTGATTTAAACTCTTCATAGGCATAATATCTGCAACTATTGCTAAAGCTAATAGATCAAAAAGCTCCATAAGATTATATTGGATTTTAAGAGTATTTTTAATACTTGCACATAAATACCAAGCAACTTGTGCACCACAAATATCTTTAAAAGGAAACAGACAATCAGTTTGTTTTGGATTGACTATAGCATAAGCTTCTGGAAGTTGAACTCCAACTGTATGATGGTCAGTAATAATTAAATCCATTCCCCGTTCTTTACATATTTTGGCTGCTTCTATAGCACTAATACCATTGTCAACAGTAATAATAATCCCATCATAAATCTCTTCTAAAATAATTGGACTTAATCCGTACCCATGCTCAAATCTATTTGGGATAATATAATTTACCTCAACCCCAATAGCTATGAAAAAATTTATCATCAAAGCTGTTGAAGTGACACCATCCACATCATAATCCCCTACTATATTTATAGTCTCATCATTTTTTATGGCTTGTATGATTCTTTGTGTAGCTTTTTGCATATCTTTAAAAGTATCTGGAGTGGGAATACTTTTAAGTGTTTTATAACTATCTTCTTTTACTCTGTCGTATAAAATCTGTTCTATATCATTTATTGTTAATCTATTCATTTTTTATTATATCGTTTTTAAACTAGTTTTAGATAAAATAATTGCTATTTAATTAATTGAATTTAGGATTTATGATGGATAAAGCAAAATATATATGGATGGATGGAAAGCTCACTCTTTGGGATGATGCAAAAGTACATGTACTTACCCATACATTACACTATGGAAACGGTGCTATTGAGGGAACAAAAGCGTATAAAACAGTTGATGGAAGATGTGCAATTTTTAAACTAACTGAACATACACAAAGACTTATAAACTCTTCAAAAATGACACTTATGGATGTACCATACAGTGTAGAAGAACTGAATGATGCACAAGTAAAACTGTTACAAGAAAATGAACTTTTTGAAGGTGCTTATATAAGACCTCTTGTATATTTAGGATATGGTGTAATGGGACTATATCACAAAGATGCTCCTGTAAATGTATCTATTAGTGCATGGGAATGGGGTGCATATCTTGGTGATGAGGGTTTAAAAAAAGGGATTAGACTGAAAATTGCTTCTATGACAAGAACTCCAAATACTTCAAGTATGGGAAAAGCAAAAGCTGTTGCAAACTACCTAAACTCACAAATGGCAAAGTATGAAGCTGTAGAAGCTGGATATGATGAAGCACTTTTAAGAGATGATCAGGGATATATAGCAGAAGCTAGTGGAGCTGCATTTTTTATGGTTGAAAATGGTGTTTTAGTAACACCTCCAAGTGATAATGCCTTAAAATCAATAACACAATCTACAATTATAGATTTAGCTACAGATTTAGGTATAAAAGTTGAAAGACGAAGAATCACAAGAGAAGAGATATATATTTGTGACGAATGTTTCTTAACAGGAACAGCAGCAGAAGTTACACCTGTAAGAGATGTAGATGCTAGAACCATTGGTTGTGGTAGTCGTGGTCCTATTACAGAAAAACTTCAAACAGCATATTTTGATGTAGTTGCAGGAAAAAATGAAAAGTATTTAAAATACTTAACATACATTAACTAATATAATTAAGTGAATATAAAGTGGATTTTTATATTATAACAATCCATTTATGAAAAAAGAGGAAACTAAAGAATGCCAATAGATAATGACTATTTTAAAAATAGACAAAAACAACAAAGCGGTTCTACTAACAGTAGCAACAATGATAGAAACAATAACAATGGTGGTGGAAATGGTGGAGGTGGTTATGAACCACCTTTTCAAGCACCTGATTTGTTTAAAAACTTCAATAAACAATCTGGTATCATCTATGGAATAATAATACTTGCTGTATTATTATTCCTTACAAAACCATTTGTTATTATTAACTCAGGTGAAGTTGGTATTAAAGTAACAACAGGTAAGTATGAAACTGAACCATTACAACCAGGTTTTCATCTGTATATTCCTGTGATTCAAAAAGTTATCACAGTTGATACAAAAGTAAGACTTATCAACTATATGACAGTTGAGCAAATGAGTGGATTTGATAGTGGAATCAAAGTAAATCCTGCAATTAATATTCTTGATGCAAGAGGGTTACCAGTTTCAATTGAACTTACTGTTCAATACAAACTTTTACCATCTGGTGCTCCATCTACAATAGCGACTTGGGGTCTGTCTTGGGAAGATAAAATCGTAAATCCAGTTGTTAGAAATATCGTAAGAAATGTTGTAGGGGAATTCAATGCTGAACAACTTCCAACAAAAAGAAACGAGATAGCTGTATTAATTGAAAATGGTATTAGAGGTCAAATCGAAGCTTTAGAGGGGAAACCTGTATCTATTGAATCTGTTCAATTAAGAGAGATAGTTCTTCCTGTGAAAATTAAAGAGCAGATTGAAAGAGTACAAATAGCAAATCAAGAATCAGAGCGAGTAAAATACGAAGTTTTAAGAGCAAAACAAGAAGCTGAGAAAAAAGCAGCCCTAGCAAAAGGGGAAGCTGATAAAAATAGAATTGAAGCACAAGGTAGAGCTGATGCTGTAACTATAGAAGCAAGTGCACAATCAAAAGCAAATAAACTAGTTGCAGAGTCTTTAACTCCAAAACTTCTTCATATGCAACAAATTGAAGTTCAAGGAAGATTTAATGACGCACTTAGAGAAAACAAAGATGCGAAAATTTTCTTAACTCCTGGTGGTTCTACTCCAAATATTTGGGTAGATACTAAAGATACACAAAGAGCTACTGCTGTTAGTAGATAACTCTTTATAGAGAGACTTGTTCTCTCTCTTAGAAAGAACAATGCAAAAAATAAAATATATCGTAATTTTTATACTAACCTTAGCTTTGATATTTGTATATATTCAACTAGATGACTATAACAAAATTTCAAACTCACTTTTACAACACAACTCATCTTCAAGTGAAAAAATCAATAATCTCCAAGAAAAAATATCTAATTTAGAAAATGAAAATGAAGAACTTAAAAACAGTATTTTTATTTTCAAAGAAAAAATATTTTTACTTGAAGAAGAGTTAGAATTATCAAAATGTAAAAATAAAGATACAAATACTACTATAACATTAGATAACAATATCTCAAATGATATAAATAATACAACAGATACACAAATCTTTGAAACTGAAGAAAAATCAATTTTCGANAGAATACTTAACCGTTAAGAGGACATAAATGACAAACATAATTGATACAATAGACTTTGAAAAACAAGATGGACTTATCCCNGTNATCACACAAGATAACCAAACAAATGAAGTATTAATGCTTGCATATATGGATAAAGANGCATTANAATTGACTCTTAGCACAAACTATGCACACTATTTTAGTAGAAGTAAACAACGAATTTGGAAAAAAGGGGAAAGTTCAAATCATACTCAAGAGATTGTATCTATAAGTTTAGATTGTGATAATGACACAATCCTTTTAAAAGTAAATCAAAATGGTGTTGCTTGTCATACAGGAAGAAAATCTTGTTTTTTCACAGACTTAAAAACAGGAGAGCCTACAAGTGAAGTTGAAGTTGACACAACTGCCGCTTATGGTGTAGTAGATACTCTTTATCATACAATCCTTGAAAAAAAACACGATGACCCAACAAAATCATACACAGCAAAACTTCTCCAAGGAAAACAAAACTCTATGCTTAAAAAAATAGTAGAGGAAGCGGGAGAGTTTACCTTTGCAGTAAAAGACAATGACACAGAAGAGATCATCTACGAAGGTGCTGATTTATTATATCACTGTTTAGTAGCACTTGCAAGTCAAAATGTAAGTCCAGATAGAATCAAACAAGAGATTGCAAGAAGATTTGGTCTAAGTGGAATAGAAGAGAAAAATTCAAGAGAAGAGTAGTTTCAGACTACTCTTTATTTTATATTAACTACAAGAGTTTTGAATTGAATTTACAAATAAATGACACTAGTCTACAAACAATTCAAACTGATTTTCTAAGAATAGCAAATGAAATTCTCAATCATCATATCTTAAAAATATCTCAAGAAAAATTTCGAGTTCTAAAAATAGAATTTTATTTTTACAATCATTCTAATCATAAAGATAAAAATAGTCATGCTTTAAAATATAAACGAGCACAACAAAGACAAATACTCAATCACCAATGGTACTTACATAAAATAACCATCAATCCAAAATGCACTTACAAAGGGATAGACTATACTTTTGGAGATGGAAAAAGTTATGGTGGAATATTAATCAAAGAGGTAATAAATATCAATACAAAACAAATATTTTCTCAATCAAAATTTATAGATGAACTCATATTAATACTCAAACCATCTGCAAAAGAATCTTTTGTACAGATGATTGAAAATGAAAATAAATTACAATTTAACAAAGAAAAGTTAGAATACTTTCCAATAAAGAAAAGTACTAGAAAAGGCTTAGTAAAGCAATCTTTTCAGAATAGCAACTATGCTTTTAGTATAAAATCAAGCTCTTAAATTTTTGATTTTTTACTTTTCATATCTATGTGTAAATGTATGATATCTACTGCACTTGGGGTAATCCCAGAAATCAAAGAAGCGTTAAAAAGTGTTGGGGGATTGAACTTTTTTAGTTTCTCTATCACTTCACTTGAAAGTCCAGGGAGATCATCGTAGATAAAATCTTCTGGTATTTTTAGATTTAACATCTTTTTCATCTTCTCTATCTGTTTTTGTTGTTTAACTACATATCTATAATATTTTGCTTCTACTATCACTTGTTCTTTTAAGTAATCATCAAGATGGGCATAACTTGGAACAAGAACATCAAATTTTTCTTTTGTAATTGTATTTCTTCCTACTAAATCTACAAGTAAAATTCTATCTGATATTTTATCTTCCCCTAACCTTTCAAGAAGTGCTAGGTTTTCTTTTTTTGATGTAAACCACTCATTTTCCATAAACTCTATGGCCTCTTTGATAGTTTGTTTTTTATGAATCATTGTATTGTATATATCATCATCAATAAGTCCAAAATCATGTCCATAACCCATAAGTCTCATATCTGCACTCTCTTCTCTTAAAAGAAGTCTATATTCTGCTCTACTTGTGAACATTCTATATGGTTCATTTGTTCCTTTTGTCACAAGATCATCTATAAGAACTCCTATATAACTTTCATCTCTTCTTAATACAAAAGGCTCTTTCCCATCAATAGCTAAACTTGCATTTATCCCTGCCATCAAACCTTGTGCTGCTGCTTCTTCATATCCTGTTGTTGCATTGATTTGTCCTGCTAGATAAAGATTTTTTATCTTTTTTGTTTCAAGTGTATGGTGTAACTCTGTTGGGTCTATGTAGTCATACTCTATAGCATACGCATATCGTACCACTTTTGCATTTTCTAGCCCTTCAATAGAGTGGATTTTTTGTTTTTGTACATCTATTGGTAAACTTGAACTTAGACCATTGATATAGTACTCTTCTGCTCGTATAGTTTGGGGTTCTAAAAATAGTTGATGTCTTTCACGCTCTGCAAATCTATTTACTTTATCCTCAATACTTGGACAATATCGTGGACCTGTTCCTTCTATTTGCCCTGTAAAAAGTGGTGCTCTATCAAAGTTTGTTCTAATAATATCATGTGTATCTACATTTGTATATGTGATATAACAAGGAAGTTGTGTAGGGTGAAACTCTTTTTTATTTGTTCTAAAACTAAACGGATGTGGCTCTTCATCTCCACCATGTGCTTCCATTTTTGAAAAATCTATTGAGTTTACATTGATTCTTGCAGGGGTTCCTGTTTTTAGTCTTCCTACATTTAGACCTAGTATTTTTAGTTGATCAGAAAGTGTAGTTGATGGGAGTTCCCAAGCACGACCTGCTGGATATTGGTTTTCACCAATATGAATAAGCCCTTTCATAAAAGTACCTGTTGTTAAGATAACTTTTTTAGCTTCAAAAGACTCTCCAAGTTTTGTTTCAACTCCAAATACTTCAAGATGATCTTCTTGTGCATCTACTTTTAAAGCACTTACCTCATCTTGATATACATCAAGGTTTGGTGTATTTAAAGTGACATTTCTCATGTATTCTCTATAGGCATCCATATCAATTTGAGCTCGGCTTCCTTGAACTGCTGCACCTTTACTGGCATTTAGTATTCTAAACTGAATACCAGTTGCATCAGTACATAAACCCATCTCTCCACCAAGAGCATCTATCTCTCTTACTAAATGTCCTTTTGCAAGACCTCCAATAGCTGGATTACAACTAGCAGCACCAATTTGTTCCACAAGCATAGTAATAAGTAAAGTTTTTTTACCCATTCTTGCACCTGCTAAACTAGCTTCAATACCTGCGTGTCCACCACCAACTACTATTAGATCATATTTTGTCATCATATACCTTGATATTTTTTATTTTGCTATTATCAGGTATTATACCAAATAAAAATAATAATATAGGTTAAAATAACAGTGAAAAATAGACTCGAAATATGTGGTGATTGGCAATATGATAGTATAGAAAACCATATTAAACTTATGGATACATTTTACCAAGAAAATCCTACAGGAGATGTTATTTTTGACTTTAAAAAATTAAATAAGATAGATTCTTCAGGAATGATTGTAATTATTAGATATATTAACCTTTTTAAAACAAAACATATAAATCCCCAACTAGAAAACCTTTCAGAAAAACATAAAAATATGTTAGAGCTTTATCAAACTAACTATACACATAAAGACCATCTTCCAACACCTCCGAAAACAAATTTATTTGAAGATGTTGGAACATCAGCTGCTTCTACCTTTCAAAGTTTTAAAAACTTTTTATATTTTATAGGAAGAATTCTTGTTATGTTTCTAATAACACTAAGACACCCTTCCCAAATACGATTTAAAGCAACTATCAATCAAATTGATATAGCAGCCATATATATTGTGCCTATTATTGGTCTTTCTTTATTTTTAGTTGGATTTGTAACTGCATATCAAGGAGCCGATCAGTTAGGAAAATTTGGAGCTTCTATTATAGTTGTTGAGATGTCAACTATGTCTATGTTTAGAGAAATTGCTCCATTTTTAGCAGCGGTTGTTGTTGCAGGAAGAAGTGCTTCTTCTTATACAGCACAAATAGGAACTATGAAAATAACAGAAGAGATAAGTGCTATGAAAACTATGGGATTGGATATAGATAGATTTTTGATAATCCCTAGGATAGTTGCTTTAATTATTGTGATGCCTTTAATTGTTTTTTTTGCGGATATGGCAGCGATGGCAGGAGAAATGGTAATTGTAAAATATCATCTCAATATCCCTTATACACAGTTTCTTGAGAGAATATATGAATATGTAGAGATACGACATATTCTTCTTGGACTTTGTAAAGCACCACTGTTTGGAATACTAATAGCTATTATTGGTTGCTACAGAGGTTTACAAGTTCAAAAAGGTACTGATATAGGACGATATACAACAAAGTCTGTTGTAGATGCAATATTTTGGTTAATAATTGTAAATGCACTTATCTCGTTATTATCTATTCAGTTAGGATTTTAATATGATAAAAGTAAAAAATCTCTCAACATCCTTTTATGGAAAATTTGTACATAAAAATATCTCTTTAAATATCCAAGAGGGAGAAATATTTGGAATACTGGGAGGAAGTGGGAGTGGAAAAACAACTCTTTTAAGACAAATGATAATGCTAGATGAGATACAACAAGGTTCAATAGAGATTTTTGGATATGAGATTAAAAAGTTAAAATCTGCACAAAGAGAATATATCAAAAAAAATTGGGGTGTATTATTTCAGTTTGGAGCATTGTTTTCATCTATGAATGTTATTGAGAATATTGGTATTATGCTTAAAGAGAATACAAAACTTCCTCAAGATATTATCAATGATATTGCCTATACAAAACTTAAAATGGTTGGACTTGATGCTGATGTGGGAAAACTTTATCCAGAGGAACTTAGTGGTGGTATGAAAAAAAGAGTTGCTATTGCCAGAAGTTTAGCTTTAGACCCTAAAATTCTTTTTCTTGATGAACCAACTTCTGGACTTGATCCATATAGTGCAAAAGCTTTTGATGAACTTATTTTAGAACTTAGAGATATGTTAGGTTTAACTGTTGTTATTATCACTCATGAACTAGATACAATACAAAATGTTTTAGATAGATTTACTATTATCTCCGAAGCAAATCTTGTGTTTACAGGAACTTACGACGAAGCATTAAAAGAAAATAATGGTACAATAAATAAATTTTTGAACCAAAACAAAAAAGGGTAATATTTTGGAAAATAAAGCTAGATACACTTTAGTTGGTCTATTTATAATTGTTTTTTTAAGTTCGCTAATTCTATTCATCTTATGGCAAGCAAAATACAGCTTTAAGGATGAACAAAGCTATCAATACAGAGTTTATACAAAAACTTCAATTGCTGGATTAAATGTTGATTCATTTGTAGAATACAAAGGATTATCTATTGGAACTGTAAAAAAAATAAGAATTGATCCTCAAAATCAAGAACAAATAGAGATAATACTTAACATAACCCATCCAACTATTATCAAAGAAGATAGTTATGCAACAATTCAATCACAAGGGATTACAGGAAATAAGAATATAGAAATAGACGGTGGAACAATCAGTTCAAAAGCTGTAATACCAAAAGAAGATTCTTATAAAATTATCCCACTACAACAATCATTTTTTGATAATCTAACAGCGAGTGCTCAAGATATGACACAAAATATTAACCTCACTTTACTTCAAATAAATAAACTACTCAGCAATAAAAATATTCAAAATATTCAAAATACTCTTACGAGTTTAGAAGACAATTCAAAATCTTTTAACAATACTATAGAAAAACTAAATACAATTTTAGACACAAATGCTCCAAATACACTCTCTAATATTGATACTTTAACAAAAGAGTGGACTAGCCTTTCTATAGAGATTAAAGATTTATTATCAAAAGATATAAAAACGCTACTGTCTAAAGCAAATTCTACTATGGATAGTACAGCAAATTTAGAAGAGATTTTTTCTAATATACAAAATACTATTGAAAAAGTTGATACAACTTTAGACAATATCAATGAAAATGGTGGCGATATTATTTTTAAAACTAGAAATATAAAATATGGTCCACAGGAGATACGAAATGAAAATTAAAACCTTACTTTTATTAACAATCATACTCATTTTTACAGGGTGTATTAATATTACAAAAGAGATACCTGCTTATTCAACATATACTCTTCATACAAATATTGACAATACAATCAATACTCACAAAGCACTCAATATAAAACTTGAAATAAAAGAACCAAAAGCTTTAAGCAGTGTAAATTCAAAATTTATCTCATACTCAACAAAAAGTTTCAAAAGCGAAACTTATGCTTTAAGCAAATGGAGTGATAGACCATCAAAAATGATTCAAAGTCAAATCATAAAATATCTTTCAAATACAAACCACTATAATTATATCAATAGTGCCAATATTCATGTCAAAACTGATTATGATTTACTAAGTGAGATAGATACCTTTCAGCAATACTTTATAGAAGACAAATCATTTGTAGAGTTTTCAATAAGAGTTTATCTTAAAAATAAAACAAATACTTTCTACAAAAGTTTTCAATATACACAGAAATGTGAAGAGAACAATGCACTTGGTGCTGTAAAAAGTTTCAATACTATTACAAATACATTTGTAAAAGATTTAGATAACTGGATTGTTCAAAGCTTAATTTAACTGATGATTAAACTCTGGAACAATCTTTTGTAATTGTTCCACTTTATCTTCTGAATTTAAAAGTTCTGCTATATCTTTATTTAATTTTTTTATATCATAATGTGTAGGTTTTGCAACAGTGATTGACTCATACTCTGTAGTACAATCACTATCATCTATCAACAACTCTTCATAAAGTTTTTCCCCAGGTCTTAGTCCTGTAAATGTAATATTTATATTATCCCTACCACTTAATTCTATCATTTTTGAAGCTAAATCAACAATTTTAATAGGCTCTCCCATATCAAGGATAAATATTTCACCACCAGTACCTATTGCCCCTGCTTGCAGAACTAACTCACAAGCTTCAGGAATCAACATAAAGTATCTTGTAATATCTTTATGTGTTACTGTGATATCTTCACCTTTTTCAATTTGAGATTTAAATTTAGGTATCACACTTCCACTACTTCCTAGAACATTTCCAAATCTTACTGCAACTATATCTGTACCATTACCATTACCATTACTATTTTGGGCATATAGTTCACAAATTCTTTTTGTGGTACCCATTACATTTGTTGGTCGTACAGCTTTATCTGTTGAGATTAAAATAAATTTCTTTACCCCATATTTTATAGCACAATCAATAGTATTTTTTGTCCCTATGATATTATTTACAATCCCTTCACTAATATTGTTTTCTACTAAAGGAACATGTTTATAAGCTGCTGCATGAATCACGATATCAGGTTGGTATTTTTCAAAAGTTTTTTCTAAATCATCTTTGTTTACTACAGATTGCATAATTGGAATGATAATATCTTTGTCTATCTCTTGATCTATTTTATAAAGATTGTATTCACTATGATCAACTAGTATTAACTCTTTTGCACCATATAATACACATTGTCTTACAATCTCACTTCCTATACTTCCCCCAGCACCTGTGACTAAAACTTTTTTATCTTTTATAAAACTTGATATTTTATCTTTATCCAAGTCTTGTGGATGCCTTGCTAATAAATCTTCTACTGAAATATTTTTAAGTTGCGTAGTAAAGTCTTTATCTCGAAGAATTTCATCAAGTGATGGTAGTACCTGTATATTTTTAAAGTAAGCATTTAATTCTTCGTATATTTCGTTGATTCTTTGTTTTGTACTACTTGGCATTGCTATAACTAATAAGTCATATTTTTTACTTTGCATTCTCTCTTTTAAAGTATCTAAAGATACGATATTTATCCCATCTATACTTCTGTTTTGTACTATTTTATCATCATCACAAAAATATGCTATTTTATATTCACTATTTATAAATTCTTGTTCTAATTTAATTCCAGCTTTTCCAGCACCATAAATTACTACTTGTTTTGTTTTTGTGACTCTATTTCGATTTACCATAAAGTAGTATGAATACATAGCAAAATTAATTGAAAATATATATAAAAAAAGCTCACTGGCTAAAAATGCGAATCTAAACTCTCCATGATAATATGGAGCATATAATAAAAAAGGAACAATATAGACAAAACTTTTTATTAAAAAAGTTTTTTGTGTCACTTTTGACCAACTTAAACTATAGTCTTTAAATATAAAAAAAGAAGCTGCTATTCTTAAAATTATTATTGAGGTAACAAATTGAATATCAAAGGGTAAGTGAAAAATAAAAAAAGTCCAACCAAAAGTTATAATTGTGAGTGAAACTATAACCAATAGATTTAATACGCGCTTATCTATGAAATTTATCATCTGTATTTACACTCTCCCAATGTTCAACTTAATTACAGAATTATAACATACTAATGATTTAATCTATTATTTCTATTTTATTATTAGCTATAGCTTGATACTGAATACTTTTTTCTTCTAATAATGTAATAACATCTACTAAGCTACTCGTACTAGTTGTAGTAATTACCTTTGTAGCTTTATCATAGGTTACACCATAAAATCTTTTTAATATTTCATTCATTATTAGTAACAAACCTTGTTTACATTCAAATTTATCTTTATATTCACATACATACTCATCAAAGTTTTTTATACACTTTATCAGTTCTGATAAATCAACAGGTTTTAAAAGTCTCACCTTATTAAAGTTCTTTTGACAAAAATCTCCACCTTTAATTTCACTACACTCTAAATTTTCACTCACTGTAATTATTTTTTGTTTTGGATTTTTACCTAAAATATAATTTAAAATTGTTTTCCCATAATCTAAAGAAAAATTTATAACAATAATATCATATTTATTATGTTCATAAAAATCTTTACTTACATCACAATCTTCACAAAAATCAACATGAATACCATCAATTTTATTTAAATGATTAAACAATTCTCGTAAACTTCTATCATTATCTACAAATAGTATTTTCATTAGAGATCCTTTATTATTTATTAGCGTAAAACTCTCTCTAAGTCAATTATAACATATAATGATTTAATTATTTGATAAAAATATATTATCCTTTAAATTAATTACTTTTATACAATTACCCATATTTTATTTTTGTTTGATAAAATTCTAATAAATGATTTAGGAGTTATTGTATGCAAAGTATTTTATTAGAATTTTCAATGTTCCCTACAGATATAGGTGAAAGTAAAAGTGAATATGTTTCAGCTGTAGTAAAATGTGTAAGAGAAAGTGGTTATGACTATCAATTAACACCAATGGCTACTATTGTTGAGTTTCCAAGTATGAGTGAAGCATTAAATCTTGTAAAAGAGTGTTATGAGATACTTGAAGCGAAAAAGTGTAATAGAATCTATTCTGTACTTAAATTTGATATAAGGGCAAACTCAAAAGATAGAATGCAGTCAAAAATAAAGTCAGTAGAAAAAATCATAGGTGAAGTTAGTAAATAAAAAAA
>JGI997J19993_1000064_pt1 | contig 44233 bp, 47 predicted proteins | sample Etolagbewater25m_FD_19993 | JGI IMG/M metagenome (IMG submission 19993)
GCTTTTGAAGGCAAGTTAGTAGAGCAAGATCCAAGTGATGAAAGTGCCGAAAAACTACTTGAAAAAATAGCAAAAGTAAAAGAAGAGTATAAAAAAGAGATGAGTAAGAGGAAGAAAAAATAATGAGCCAAACAAATGCAATGGTACAAAAACTATGGAATTTTGCCACAGTACTAAGAGATGATGGAATAAGCTATGGCGACTATGTAGAGCAACTGACTTATCTAGTATTTTTAAAAATGGACTATGAAAGAACACTACCACCATTTGAACTAAATTCAGATATACCTAAAGAGTGGAACTGGGAAAGCTTACTTAATCTTGATGGCGTTGATTTAGAGATTCAATACAGAAACCTACTTGAAGCACTCTCTAAAGAAAGTAAGCTTATTGGGCTAATATTTAGAAAATCTCAAAACAAGATACAAAATCCAGCATTACTTAAAAGACTTGTAAACCTTATCCATGATGGTGGTAAACAAAGTTGGTTAAGTATGAGCGTAGATGTTAAGGGTGATATTTACGAAGGATTACTAGAGAAGAATGCACAAGATACTAAAAGTGGTGCTGGTCAGTATTTTACACCAAGGGTAATCATTGATGCAATGGTTGAGATAATGAAACCAACACCAAACGATACTATTTTTGATCCGGCTTGTGGTACTGGTGGATTTTTACTCTCGGCATACAACTACATACATAAAAACCATAGGCTGAACAAAGAAGAAGAAAAAAAAGTCAAAGAAGAAGCTCTCAATGGATGTGAACTAGTAGCAAATACAGCTAGACTATGTGTTATGAATATGTATCTTCATAATATCGGTGGTGAAGAGAGTCCAATAGAAGTAAATGATTCACTATTAGGAACACCAACCAAACACTACTCTATGATACTCTCAAATCCTCCATTTGGAAGCAAGAGTGCTATCAAAATCATTAATGAAGACGGTAAAGAAGATAAAGACTCAGTAAGCTATCAAAGAGATGACTTCTGGGCTACTACATCCAACAAACAGCTAAATTTTGTACAACATATTAACTCACTACTAGAAATCAATGGTAGAGCAGCTATCGTTGTTCCAGATAATGTACTTTTTGAAAATGGAGCTGGTGAAACTATTAGAAAAAAACTATTAGAAAATACAGACTTACATACGATACTTAGACTTCCAACAGGTCTGTTTTATGCGCAAGGTGTAAAAGCAAATGTAATCTTTTTTGACCGCAAAGGTGCTAGTGAAAATGTGAGTACAAAAGAAGTATGGATATACGACCTAAGAACCAACCAACACTTCACACTAAAACGAAGTCCAATGAAGAAAATAGATTTAGAAGATTTTGTAAAGTGCTACAATCCTGATAATAGACATCAAAGAGAAGAAACTAAGCAGTTTAAAAAGTTTACATACGATGAGATAATTAAAAGAGACAACACTAACCTAGATATATTTTGGTTAAAAGACGATAGCGTAGAAGACAGTGCAGACTTACCAGAACCAAAAATATTAATAGAAGATATACTTGAGAACCTTGAATATGTTAAGAGTGAGTTTGAAGAAATTTATGAAGAGTTGGGAAAATAAAAATGGCTTATAATAATAAAACACCTTTCTTTTTTTCATCTACACAAAGTTTAGATGATGAACTAGGACGTACTCTAAATTTTGTGTGGGCAAATTATGTCAGTCTAAGGGATATGTGGTGGCAAGTAAGAGGTTACAAGAATTCTTTTCCTACACAAACTGTAAAAGAATTAAATAATAAGTTTTTATCTGGTCTTCCCAATCCTGGAGGTATAGACTTAAAAGATATTTGTATTAATACAGAGTGGTCTGAACATGAGAATGAATTCTGTAAATGGCTACTATTTGATTGTTGTACGTTATATGAAGGATGGATTGAAAATATTTGTGAGAAGTTATTTTCAGGAAACTATGGTAAAAGCTTACAATTCCCTATAAGCACTAATGGCTCTGGAAATCAAACTGGCTACATAATGGCACTTAATGCTATTAACAATAATGAATCCCAATTAATAAAAAATGAGTTTTATCCTAACTTATTAAATAATAAATTAAATAGACTTTCGAGCATTAATGAATATTTAATTGCTTATAGGTATTTTAAAGAGTGTCGAAACACATTTATTCATTCTAATGGATGTGTTACTAACAAGGTGATAGAAACATATAATGAATTAATTAATGTACAAAACAATAATTCGCCTTTTTCACATAACTTTGCTTTAGAGATTCCTATTCTTGGAGATAAAATTAAACTAAAATTAGATGACTGTAAATTATTTTCATTTATTATAAGAAATATTATTGCTACATTTGATGCAGAATTAAGTAAACATATTAAAAGTGAAGATATTTTAAAAAACAGAATTAGAGATTTAATCTCAACATCACACAAATGGAAAAGTATTTCATCCGATCCTGATAAAAAACTTAAAAAAATACACAGAATATTAGTTGCATCTCGAGTTCCTGAACCGATTAATATTACAAATATAAAAGTCTGGATGGAAGGAAAAAGTTTAATATAGGAAAAGTTTATTTTACACCCATTTCTAAGAAGAATTTTAGTAATTTTCGCATATAATTAAATATCAGTCAGCACTCGTATAATTGGTTAGTATGTATCCAGTAGGGATTAAGGTTTACTTTAATCCCGACGTTATTCTTTCGAAGAAGTATTAACTACTTTTTTAAAAGGATAAGGTGAAGGTTCGAGTCCTTCAGTTGACTGATACTTCTTTTAATTATCTTTCCTTGAAAACAGTATTTATTGCCCCTTGTTTTATAATAATATTTAATTTTTTATGTATACTATAAATATTAAAATTATGGTGAGCAGCAATGCCAAAAAAAAGTTATTCAAGACAAAGAAAAATTTTAAATAATAGCACTCCCTATCCTTATAAGCTTAATGACTTACAAATAAAAGAATATTCCCCAATATCAATGGCTTCTGCTTTTTCAGGGATGCTTTTAGAACCAAAATATCAAGCATGTACATATAGAATAGAGTATGCAATCACAATATGTCTTACAACCTGTAAGGGTACAAAAAAAGCAAATAAGAAAATTATAAAAAAAATCAATGAAGCTATTGAAAATACAAGTTCTATCACACTTCAGGAAGATCCAGTAGAAGACATTTATATATCATCTTTATCACTAGGTACTAAAAGATACAATGTACTATTAGGTTTATGGGAAGGATGCATTCCGGAAACACAAATATTTTTAAATATTTTAGATAACCTTCCTGTGACTATTGAAAGTGCAAAATTATATAAAGGTATTGAAGAACTATTAACTATTTCAAATTTAATTACAGAAAAAAATAATTTATCCGAAAAAAACAATAGCACTTTGATTGACTCTTTATCCAATTCGGATATTAAAAAATTCAATAAATATCAAAATAAAATTGCTATGAATATCCATGATGTTGCATATGAAAATATTGATAGCATTCCTCATAAAGACTTTAACGAACTAGCTAAAAATGAATTTGGAGATACCCAGTTAGAATTACATCCAATACACATCAGTAATGATAAAATTTATTTTCTCCTTCCTACTGCAGTTACTATTTCAATAAGAAGACAAATAATAAAATACTTAAATAAAAGAAATTTATTAGAGTCATTCTTAAAAAACCACCTAACAAGACAAATCAAAAGTATGAAAGTATTTAGAGAGTTCACAAATACACCTGTAGATTTTAAAAGAATAACTGAAACTGGAAGTTTTGAGTATTCTGATGCAGTAATTGAATTTGATAGTGGATACTACTTCCATTTTATTTTTATAATGGATACTTTAAAGGATATAGAAAATAATTGGTTTGCCGGATTTTCAAATATTTTGGATGATGAATTTAAATATATTGATGATTTAATTAATAAAACAAAAAAAAGACTTTTAAAACAAGATGAAAACACTAAAGGGTGTTCATTAATTATCCCATGTGGGTTTGGAAGAAGCTTTGCTTTACACTCAAACTTTATATCTAGCCAAGAATGGTCTTTAGAATTTATACATCTTCATGATTTAGAAACACTTAACAACGATACTTCCTGTAGTCCTCATTTAATTTGGAGAATTATAGAATCTAAAAATAAGTTTGAAAATATGGATGTAGAAGTAATGAATATAAATGGTTTTTTAAATTTATATGGCTATTTAAAAGAAAATAATAATTCACTCATGTTTAACTTTGATACTGAAGACACACAAGCAGTCACAATGATAATGATGCCAACTGACTCCCAGTTAGAACTACGAAAGCAAGTCCATAATGATACAAACTATATTAATACAACACATCCAACTTTAGGTCACTTAGTTGTAAGGAGAGCATTTAGTGATTCCCTATTTAATACAAACTATAGATATAACCTTTATATAAATAATCTAAAAGATAATCATATTTTTAGAGTTGTATATATAGATACTAGACATACAATTTGGTTAGAACAAGATATAAAAGATGGTATTGATTTTGGTATACAATTTCAAGTATATGAATCAGCAATAAGTTGGTTTTGCAAAATACTTGTAGTTTTATATAAGTATGATATTTTAGTAGATAAGAATTTAAAAATATGGAAAATGAATTTTCAATTTCCTAAAGATATAAATACTTTAGAGAATGATATTTGTAAAGAAGAAATTTTAAATTCTTTTTCTAGTAACATCTCTAATATTACTTTAAATACCTCTTTTACTTTATCATTAATGAAAGGTTTTAGACTTGAACAAAACTATTCAGAGCAAGCAATAATCTTATCGTTCCTTAAATATGTACAGATAAAAGAACCGAAGATAGATATTAATGCACTTCTTACAGAAATCATTGGTGATGAAGATGCAAAACACACTCATTTTTTAATGGCACAAAATTATAGAGATTACTTTAGTCTCGATAGAGAAGAACCTATATATGTTGAAACAATAGATGAGGGGAATATTAAACTTAATTTAGGATGGAGTGTCCAATCAAAAGATGATGGAAATATAATAAGAGGGAAGGAAGAATGCAAGAAATATTTAAGTCATATTGTTGAATATGTATGGGGTATATTAAAAAATAAGCTAGTACAGTTGGATAGAGAAGATTTAGTTAAAAAACTTCTAACTAATATAGAACTATGTGATCATCAGATAAAAAGATGGAAAAGGACATTTAAAGCAAACCTATCACTTCAAGATGATAAAGATAATGTATATGATGTAGCAACTGAGAAAATTGGACGACTTAACATTGCAACCTTATCTTCTAGACTTGTAATTGAAATGTCTATATGCGAATGTTCTGTTAACTGTGGTAAAAAAGCTGCTAAACTTGATATTCAAGAGTTGCTCTGTTTAGCGTCTATGCTTCATCATACTGGTAATCTATCAGAAGCTATAAATTATGATGCAATACCAAGCGAAATAAATATTTCTAATTTTGGAGATATTCTCTTTGACCACTCTTTTAATGATCAAATAGTAAGAGGATATGGATTTAATATACAAAAAGAACAATTAAATTATAGTATAAATACATATGCTGAAAACTTTAATAATGACATTCCAAAAGCGAACAATAAAAACACATTTGATGAGAAGTTTGAAAGTGCTTTTATTGATGAATTTGGTTATAGCATTGATGATGCCGGTAAATTTATATCTTTCATAGAAAACCTTGGCTTTGAAAAAAACGAACTTGTTTTTTCTATTGAGTAACGAACTTGTTTTTTCTATTGAGTATAGTGAATTAATAGAGTTGTTTAATCAAGCAGATAGAAATATATTAACTATAGTTTTAGATTCACTTATTATTTATAGTAGAAGAAATTGGACAAAAATTCCAGAGCCATATAAAAAATCAGACTGGCAACCTTGGAGATTTAAAAGACGTTACTCTGTAGCAATGAAGCCAATTATACAGGTAGATGCATTTGAAAACATAGTAACTATATCACCGCAGTTGATAAAGACCATATTTTTACACCTCGTACTTAATTGTTACGAAGCAAATCTAGATGAAAATATTTTTCAATCAAAACAACTGAAACACTGGATAGGTAGTAAAAAGCACGAAAGAGGTATAGAATTTGAAATAACTGTGCTAAACAGATTAAAAGAATTGGGCTTAGAGGCTCAACAGGGAATTACTTTACCTGAAATATTAAAGAAAAAAATGGAAGATTACGGCGATATAGATGTGTTAGCATGGGATAAAGAAAATAGTATAGTTTACCCAATTGAATGTAAAAGTCTTGAGTTTGCAAAAACTGACGGAGAAATTGCTAAGCAACTATATGAATTTAAAGGTCAAGTAAATGAAAAAGGGGAAAATGACAGATTACTTAAACACATTAAGAGACTAAATGAACTTGAAAATGATATAAACGGTTTAGCTAAATTTACAAACTTAGATACAAACCTTATAATAAAAGGTTTAATTGTTTTTTCAAATATTGTACCTATGTCATTCAATGAAAATAGACTACACCAGGATAAAATTGAATTTTTAAAATATGATGATATAGATGAGCTTATCTAGGAAGTGTAAACAATTAATTTATTAACTATTAGTACCTAATAATTTTGCTGAAATATCATTTGTATTTCTTGTTGCAGTCTCCCTTTGTAATGATAAATATTTTTTGAGGGTTGAGCTATCATTATGTCCAAGCAATGCAGTCAAATCTCCAAGACTAGCACCCATTGCACTTAATGCACTTACAGATAGATTTCTCATCCAGTGAAAAGTAAATTCTTCTATTCCGGATATCAACCTTATTTTAGGGTAATGATCTTTAGTATGCTTAATCATAAAAACATTCCCTTTAGTGTCCACAAACTCAAGTAATGCATCTCTAACATCCCTTGCTAATGCAAATGTCATATCTGTATTGACTTTTGAATTACTTCCTCGAACTATGTATTCATTAGTCTCAAAGTTTATATCTTCCCACTGTAAAGTTAAAACTTCTTGTAATCTGCGACCATAAAATCCAAACAGGAATAATGCTCTATGATGTGGATTCTCATTACACTGAATGCTCTTCGTATCACTTATAACGACTAAATCATCTGAACCAAACAATTGATGTATAGTTGCATGTATTTTCTTATATTTGTTTACCGCATCCGTAATGACTTTTTTCTCTTCAAGTTGTTTACGAACAGGTATATGACCTTGCTTAATAGGACTCTTAACGATTAAATCATCTTCAACTGCCAAATCGAAAAGTGGTTTTAAAATTTCATATGCTTTTTTTCTTGTTGCCGGCGCAAAATCTTTTAGTGTCACATTTAAAGATGTAAATTGGGCAGCTTTAACATCTCTTATTTTTAGTTTTGCTAGTTTTAGCAGATGCTTTTCAAAATAGTAATCGTAATTACGGATAAGCACATCACTCCACCCTTTTACAATTTTCAATTTCTCCCAATAATCTCTTACTGTTGCATTAACATCTGAGGAAAGAGCATTATCATGAATAATTTCATCTTTTATTCTATCAAGTTCTCTTCTAGCTGTTTTTAATCGGTCTTTAGGAGAGTGAGATTTTTGACTGCTCCACAATCTGCTATATCGTTTTCCCTCTACAACAAAATCAAACCAAAACTTAACTCCATCTTTATGGATTTTGATACCAGCATCATTAGTTTTACTATAAGATTTTTTATCTATTGCCATACACTAACCTTTTAAGTTTTCATTGGGTCTCGTCTTGGGTCTCATTAGGTCTCATGTTTAGGTCTCTTTTTTGAAGATATCGAGAGGAATAAAAAAGAACAAATAAGTCTGTTATTATACCTATTATAGGGCTTAAAAGCAATCAATAAGAATTGTTAAGATATCTATAGTATTAGAGTTCGAATCTCTGAGGGTCCACCACTTCAATCCCCTATTTTAAGCACTTCCTGACTTTAAGTTTATATTTTGTACGCTATTTGTACGTTCATCATTCAAAAAACTAGCATGTTTCTTATCACTTGACTTAATATACTTTGCATAAAACTTATATGTTGTAGCAACTTCTGAATGACCAAGCATAATCTTACTCACCCAGATAATATCTTCACCCATACTCAACATAATACTAGCAAAAGTATGTCTCGTTTGATAGAACTTACGATAAGCATAACCTGTGCGAAGCAAAAGATTTTTCCAATGATACTTACGAAATGTATCATATGTCTTGTATCTTCCACCATCTTGTGCTAAGAAAATGAATCCACCTTTTAATCCAGTATCCTTATATTGTTCTCTCAGTGCATTCATAACAATTGGTAATATTGTCACTTTTCTCGAAACACCTGTTTTAGTAGTTCCAATCTCGTGGCTACTGTTGTTAGCTCGTTGAATATGAATGGTCTCATTGTTCCAATCAACATCACTCCACTTTAATGTAACCATTTCTCCAGTTCGCATTCCAGTAAAGAACAATACAATTAGAATTAATTTAAACTGGCCTTCCGCAGCATCAATAAGTTTCCAAACATCATCCAACCTAAAAGGGTCGAGCACGTCATCATCAATCTCTCTACCTTTGTGGTCTAAAAGATTTCCCAAGTCATCGTATTGAACAAATAACTTCTTATCTGGTGCCTTAGTTTGGGCAATTGCATTAGTTGTTGCAACACCCTCTTCAATTGCATGATTCAAAACACCACTAAGCATTGCTCTAAGACCAATAATAGTCTTTTGTGCAAGTTTAGCATCCTCTCTCAAAGACTTCTGCCAATCTTTAATTTTTGGAATAGTGATTTCATCAAACTTGTAGTTACCAAACATAGGAATTATATGCTTATTAATACTACTCTCATAGTCTCTAACGGAACCTTCACTTGCAGTTTCAGCTCTCAGTTCTAAACTTCGTGGTAAAAACTCACGAAAAGTCAGCATAGCTTTACGCTCTACTAAAGTTATTTCTTCTATAAAGTGCTTTTCCAGTATATCTTCCCAATGTTTTTCCACATAGTTCATATTAGCTTTGGAAAACTCTTTGCCTGTGCTCATCCTATGATGAGCCTGATTTTTCATTGTACCCTGTACCCACACAATATTTCCACGTTTATATGCATGTTTATAGTTTTTGTTAAAGAACACAGCCATTTGAATTCCTTCTTTTTCTGTGAATTCGTTCGATAGCCCCTTGGTTAACTAGAATTCTACCATTTGGCTTCTTAAAGTCAATACCTTCTTCAAAATCACCATTTTGCAATTGTTTTCTAACCGCATCCATTGTTAAGCCTTTTGATTCAGCAATAATTGAAACTGGATACCACTCAACTGTAGTTTTTTGCTTTTCGAAAGACAATAAAATAGCTAGTTGAACTAAACTATCTTTATCAAATTGACTTAAAAAATTATAGTCTAAATTACAAATCAGACTCATAATATCTCTCCATCTGCATCTAAAATTAGTTCACCTATGTCAATCAGGAACTGATCATCGTAACCATGTGCCCTGTTACACAATCTGAAAGAATGATTGCCTTTAATTACTTCATGAAACTTTTGTACTTCTTGTACAAAAACATCTAAGTCAATTTTTTCGATAAAAACACTTTTGCTGTTAACGGCAATGCGTAAAGACTTCTTTCCATCTTTTTGTTTAATGGACATTTGTATACTCACATTTTGTCCATAATAAACATCCTTAACCTCAGGAGTATTTGAATAACAACGAGCATAAGACAGGACTCTTTGAGTTGCTCCTACCTCGAATTCTAATGTTGCCTCTTGATTCAAATCTTTGCCATATGTTAGATATTTACTAAACTGCATCATGTATGCAAGGAACAATCTATAATCTTGACTCTTTGAGCATAATTTTGTACCAGCAATATAAATACTATTCGAATCTTTATTGATGTACATATTATCAATTATTTTTACACTAAAAATCATTATTTGCTCCTTCCATTTTTAAAAAAGCTACAATTTGAGTGTGTGAAACCTTATGATGAAATCTATACAAAATAGCTCTCTCGATTTCTCTATAACTTGCACCATGCTCATACAGTTTCAAAACAAAAGAACGATGTAATTTGAGCCAATCGGTTTGAGGGGTTGCCTTCGCCTTTTGAACTTTTGCCAAGCTGTACTTCTCGCTGTATCTATTCTCATGTACTGCAACAGCACTATTCAGGAGTGCTATTAAAATTGCATCTTCTCTCTTAAGAGTTGGAAATTTATTCCTTACTCTTGATAGCTCTTTTATTTCTTCTTGAATCAGTATCTTCACAAGATTCTCATTTCTGAATATGTGTCTAGCTGCGTGTAAAGACACACCCATTGGTTTTGTTAACAGATGGTTAGTATTTTTCATACCCTGACCTTTATTATTAAGATTAGTCACAGTTAAGTGCTCCCAAGGTTTAGCATTGGCAAAATATTTGTAAAAAGCAGAGAGCTAGAGATTGAACAATTTAAAAAGTACTTCTTTTAAGCCCTATTTTGTGGGGTTTCTGTTTTGATAAGATTTTCAATAAGTCATACGATTACAATACATAAATGGAAGTTGTTGATGGAGAAGTTGTTTTAGTTAGTGTTATTAAAGAGCTATCAGGCAGATCAGGAGTAGAGGTTACATCTAACCAACACAAGTTTCTTAAGAATTCTCTTTACCTATTTTATGCAAAAAAGTTATGTGTCTCAAATAGGAAAAAGAAATATGAGTGCCCAACATATATGTCATAGTTAAAGACACTCTAATATTCAAAATATTTGCGATGATTTAATAGCTAATATAAAAGAAGCCTATATATCTGAGCGAAAGAAGGTGAAAAAATATAATAACCCTCACTTGTTAAAAGCACAGATTAGCTTCTGTGCAACACCATAAAGCCGAACTAGCTTACTTTTTTGAGTACTTTGATATACCATTGTCGTAACGGTACTTACCGATAGAAAGAAGTGCAATAATTGCTATAAAGGTTCCAATTACGATGTCAAAGATTAACATTAAATCTCCTATATTTTAATCTATACTATTTTTGATTATAGCATACTTACTAACCCAAATAATGCTCTGTAATATCCTTGCGGTTATGCTTCATTTCTGCACTCACCTTTCCTAATGAATCGTCATAACTATAACCAGCATACTGATATTCAACTAACCTTCTTTTAGCAAAATTCCATCGAAATCCATGACTTCCATGACACTCTATATTTAACTTCTTAGATGCATCTCGAATTGCTTCAGCATACTTTTCATAATCTATTTTAAATTCTTTTTCTCTTAGAAGAATCATTTTTAAGTTGTTATAGGTGTCTATCTTAACCATGACATCGCCAATGCGCCCTCCTTTCTCTTTTGTCTCAATAATGCCACACAGTGAGCCTGAAATAGGGTCAATCTTTTTGCCTTGTAGTTGGTTAATCTTGATTCGTCGCACTCCTTTGAACCTTGCTCCACCTTCAAGTTGTATTGTCGCAGCCAATTGAAACATCTTATTATCAAGTTTTTCAATAAGTTTTTCTGGCTGTAAATATGCACGATTATGATAGCTCGAAGCTATTTTGTCACATATCTTGGCTTGTGCTATAACTGTATTTGTTTTTTGAAAATCATAGACTTTATTAGTCGTAGAATAGTTTTCATTAAACTTTCTCAGTACTATCTCAAGCTTAGAAAATGCAGCACCTATCTTTTCAATGTATTGTTTAGAAAGACCATCATGTATTTTCATCTCAATATAATCTTCGGTATGTTTACTATCTACTTTTTCAAAATTTTTAATACCCCAAACTTCTCTAAGATACTTACCGAAGTTATTCCATATCTGTCTATATGCTTCCATCGTTGAAAAAGAAGCTACACATTGATAATGGTCATGATCTGGATTCACTCTATCTACTTTCAAACTGCCCTCTTTAAATATTACCTTGGCAAGCTGTGCTGTTTGAAAATATACACTTCCTCTCATATCATCTCCTTAGTGTGAGTAGTTGGTTTGACTCTGCGTCAATATACGTGTTAAATAAATCTGCCCAAATATGTTGATCGGCATCCGCAACTACACTTATCGAAGTATGTGTGTAAAACATATTGATTTCTAATCATCTTAGCTTCTATAACTTTTTGAACCAGTAGTTACTATCACTGGAAATACAGATTGGTTACTCTATCGCTTTATTTGTAGATACCTTTGACGATAAGTCCATTTTGGTTCGGATGATGGCAACACCACTTGAAATGTAAAACAAGTCAGATAAAAGTGTGACACATAAATTGTAAGATGAATCATGTAAAGTTTTTTTGTTCGAAGGTGGAAACAAGTTTTCACCTGTTTCCTTTTTTGAGTGATAGCAATTTTTATTGTGCAGTAGGCTGTAAAATATAAAAGCAATATTTTGACTTTACAGCTAAATTTACAAATATTTTACAGGTCGTTTTACAAAGTGATAGCTTTTTTTAAGCAGATATTATTATCTCATAATAGAGTACTTACAAATTATTTACAATTTCGTATTTACGTAATCTTTCAACAAAGTAAATAAATCCACCAAATAAAATTACCACTAAAATACCACCATACAGCTTAAATACGAACATTATTCCTAAAAGAGATGTCAATGCAAATAACTCTAGAAAAGTGTCAAATTTAGTCTTTTTGTAAAAGTTCATAACTATTTAACTCCTCCTGCTAAAATATCTTTAATATATTTATAAATAGAATAATAATATAAATTTATCAAACTATGAGCTCTAGTAAGTTAAGTATAAATAACTATTCGTGCAATAGTAATTATATAATTGATACTATTTACTACACTTAATAAGCTTAATATACACAAACAATATATATTAACTATAAATATGAGATAATAATAAAATTAATGCTTTAGGACTTCTCAATCTATGATTCAATATGAAGATGTTACACCAAATCCAGAATACCTTATTAAATCAATTGCAGAACAAGGTTATAGTTTAGAATCAGCACTCGCCGATTTAATTGATAACTCTATATCAGCTAATGCAACACAAGTAGAAGTTCTGATAAAAACAGATAAAGAGCCTTTCACCCTTTATTTGACAGATAATGGCTATGGTATGGATGAAGAGGCATTAAAAACAAGTATGCATTTTCCAAGTACATCTCCAGAAAACTCTCGTAATTCAAATGATTTGGGTCGTTTTGGTTTAGGTATGAAAACAGCTTCCTTTTCTCAAACAAGAAAATTCACTGTTCTTGCTAGAAAGAAGGGTACAGAACAATATTATGGAAGAACATGGGACTTAGAAGCTTTAAAAGATAATAAATGGCAGTTAATAGTTAATACTTCACACGAGATTGAACAAATAGTTAATCAATATAAAGATCAGAGTAACGACAATTTAAATCAATTTGAACATCATGAACCAAACATTATAATTGTATGGCAAGGTTTATATAAATATGAAGAATACCTGGAAGAAGAAAATAGAAGTAAGGCCTTAAAAAGAGAGATTACAGAGGTTGCAACAGACCATTTGTCTTTAGTGTTTCATAGATTTATGGAAAGAGTGAAATCTCCACTTCAAATACGTGTAAATAATATTAAATTAAAGCCTTTTAATCCCTTTCCAGAGAAACATCTTCGCTCTGTAGAATTTAAACAAAAAGGTTTTGGTACTGACTCTATTAAACTAGAAGGTTTTATCCTACCTTCTGCAAGTATTGAAGAAGCGGAATCAAGTCAGACTACTATCTGGACTACAAAATACCGAAGTCTTTTAGATATGGAAGGTATTTATATATACAGAGCAGATAGAATTATTTTGTTTGGCGGCTGGAATGGACTAATTAAAAAAGCTCCTAGACTTCAGCTTGCACGATTAAGAGTTGATATCGGCAATAGTGTTGATCACCTATTACATTTGAATGTTGCAAAATCACAAGTAATTATTCCTCATGAGTTAAAAGATGCATTTGAAAGTTATATTAATGAATTAAAAGATGAAGCAAAAAAAGAGTTTTTCAATAGGGGAATTTCTAAATTTCCTTCAAAAAATGAAAAAAAGACAAGCCTATTTGAGAAGAATGCTTCAAATAAAGGAACAATATTGGAAATAAACAGTGAGTTTCCAATATTAAAACTATTACAAAAAAATTTATCTTCATCAGATAATTCTAATTTAAATGTTTTAATAAAAATGATAAATACAGAAGTAAATAAGATTAGACAAGTTCATCAAGAAAAAATATTTATGGATATTGAAGAACAAGATGGCTTATCGTTAGAAGATTTAAAAACTTGTGTTTTAGATCTATTGAGTTTAGGAATTGAAGCTCAGACAATCAAAAAGAAAATTTTACCTGATCTAGGTTTTGAATCGAAATCTCTACCAACTATAATAGATGATATGTTAAATAAGGAAAATAATGTCAAAAAATAATTACATAGAAAGAATGAAAGAAAAAATTGAAGTTAAAGTTACAGAGTACCTTGACAATAAGCCATTATCAATTGAGTTCTTTAATTCATTGTTTCACGAAATAAAAGAAGATATACACAAGGTGGCTAAATTACTTTCTTATCCATTAGTTGATGATATTACATTAGAGTCATATTATGAAATAGCAAAAAAAGAGTATCTATCTGTGAACCCTATTGATATTAATCCGAGTCATTCATTGACAAAAAAAGGTTTTGAAACATGGTTAACTCAAGAGAGAAAAGAAAATATTAATTGGAATTATACAGAAAGGTATTTTCATTATTTAGAGGACAGTGGAAGGTCTAAAAAAGTTTTAAAAGAAACTATACAATCCAGTATGGAGATAATGGAAAAACTAGGTGATCCTAAGTCGTCTATACCTTTTTATACGAAGGGGCTTGTAGTTGGAGATGTACAATCTGGGAAAACAGGTAACTTTAATGCAGTAATAAATCGTGCTATAGACTGTGGGTATGAGCTCATAATCGTATTGTCTGGGATCATGGAAGATTTAAGGAAGCAGACACAAGAAAGAATTGAAACTGATGTTGTAGGCGAAGGTTCTCATCTTGAGTCTGAGAGGATTGGAGTTAAAGGAGTTGGTAAAAAAACACGCTTTGGGAATAATAGTGCTGATAATATTAAACAAATTATATCTGTTACATCATATAAGCGTGATTTTAATAAAACATTGGCTGATGCAGATTTTCAATTGAGTCATACAAATATTTTGGTATGCAAAAAAAATGTTAGTGTGCTCAGAAATCTTCTTACTTGGTTAGATGATTCTTTACCAAAAGGTAATGAACGACATAAAATTCCATTTTTAATTCTTGATGATGAAGCTGATAATGCATCTTTAAATAACTTAGGTGCGAAAGGTGAAGAATATGCTTCAAAAACTAATGGACAAATAAGAGCATTACTTGATTTATTTAGTAAAAAAACTTATTTAGGTTATACGGCTACACCATTTGCGAATGTGTTGCAAGATAGAAATAATACACCAACGAACAAATGGACAGAAAAGTATAAGCTAAATGGTGAAGTAAAGACAAAAGAGTTTTCACAAGTCAATAATATTTTTCCAGATGATTTTATTGTATTACTTAATCCTCCTTCAAACTATATTGGTGCAAAACAAATTTTTGAAACGGTTAATCCAATTGAGAACGAAATCGAAGAGAAAATCCCACTTTATGAAGTTGTTGATGATCATATAGATTGTTTTCCAACTAGGTTATATTGTCCAGATAACAAAAAGATAGTCGGTGTAGAAAATTATATAAATAAAAAAGAGTGGCTAGACAATATAGGGGAATATGGTAGTTATTTAGGTTTTAATTCATATAAAGACTATAGGAAAAGCACTTTTGCTAGTAAAGCAATGGATGAATTTCCTAAGTATTTACCTGAATCACTCAAAAGTGCAATTTTGTGTTTTATATTAGCGATAGCTATTAGAGAAAGTCGTAAACCACAAATGCTTGATTCTATATTCTTCAACCCTCACAATACAATGTTAATTCATATTTCTAGATTTACTCTTTGGCAAAATAGAACAAAGGATTTAGTTGAAGACTACCTTAAAGAGATAGTTCCTGCAATTAAAAATGATTCTGTAAATGCAAAAAATTCAATATATAAAACGCTAGAGCAAACTTGGTATAAATACTATGCAGTTATAGTAAGGGATATAAAACAATACTTGCCAACTGGTTATGTTGATGAATTTATGTCACCAACAGTCTTTGAATCTCTCAAAGATTATTTACCAGAGGCTGTTCAAGACTTAGAAGTAAAAGCAATCAATAGTGTTACAAAAGAAAAATTAGAGTATCCTAAAAATGAACCTAAAAAAACTATTGCCATAGGAGGAAATAGACTGTCTCGCGGATTCACACTTGAAGGCTTAAGTATAAATTATTTCGTAAGAAATACAAACTATGCAGACACACTATTGCAAATGGGTCGTTGGTTTGGATACAGACCAGGCTATTTAGATTGTTGTAAATTATTTACTACACAAGACTCTATCGACAAGTATGATTTAATTACAAAAACTATTGAAGAGTTAGAAATTGAATTTAGAAAGATGGAACGTCTTAAGAAAACACCTTCTAACTTTATTATTCGTGTAAAAAAAGACCCTGGAACTTTAAAAGTGACAAGACCAGCTATTCTGAAAAATACTATAGTTCAGCAAGGCTCCTATCAAGATAAGTTAGAAATGACGACAGAGTTCGATATCAGTAAAGATAAGATAGAAAATGTGTGGAGTACATTTAAACAACATATTGCACCGTTATTTAAGTATAAAGATGAAGAGAGAGAAGGCTTTATAACATATGAGGCTTCAGCAAAAGATGTAATTGGTATATTAGAACAAGAAAATAATTTTGATAGTATAGATAAATATTCGATGATTAACTTTATTCAACTTTGTAATGATAATAATCAACTTATTAATTGGACTATTGCTATTAAAACAACAGGAAGTGCAAAAGCAGATTCTGGTAAGGGAGTTTTATTACCTACAGAATCAGGGCTACCAGTAGCTCTTAATTTAGCGATACGTAGAGGCCCGAAAGAGAATCATAATAATTTTCCACTTTTAAGAGATAAAAGAAGGTTTAAAGCTACTGGAAGTAGTGCAAATATTACATCTTCAGCAAAAGATTTAAGTTTAACTCTAACTCCGCTAGAGATTAAAGAAGCTGAAGAAACATATAGAGCAGCAAAGAAGGAATCGTATAAAAGAGACAATCCATCCTCTACTGAAGAAGAGCTAAAAAGAAAATCTAAGTCTATTCCTGAAAAAGTATATCGTGAAAAAATGCATGAAGAAGATGCTCTTTTAATCATATACCTTTTTGATACATATTATTCTTTAAATCAAGAAAAGGGTAATGAAAACTCTGAAATGAAAAAAATAATACATGATGAAAAGTATAATTTGGATATTCCAATCGTAGGTTTTGCTATTGGTTTTCCTCCATTAGAAAATGATCCGAGTGGAGACTATTATCAAGGTGATTACGATTTATTACTTGATGAGGAAAGCCTAAATGAAGATGAGAATGAAGAACTTCCTGAAGATATGGATGAGTTATAAAATATGACGATAATTGATTTAAAAAATAAATGGAGCACTTTAGTTCAAACAGATAGCCTTAGAGGTTATAAGTCTGCAATTATGTCAACAGACTGTTTGTCAGATATATTTTTGGGGGTTAATGCTTTAGAAAATCATTGTTTGATTTTGGCATTACCAAGACCATATAATTTAGATTTTAAGCAAATAAAAAAAGAAAAAATATCAATAACATTTTATCCAGAAACATATTTATTAGTTGTAGAGCTTCATGACAATCTATACTATGATATATTCGATGATTTGATTATTTCACTTTATCAAGCTATTAAATCTATAAAAGATGTAGATTTATATACACAGAAATTTATTCAAACATTCAATAAGTGGAGTAGTTTTTTTGAGGATGAATCTCTTTCGTCTTTATCAAAGGATGAAATTCAAGGGTTGTTTGGTGAAATGTATATTTTAGAAAGTATTATAGAAGAATCTAACATATATGATATTGATGATATCTTAAATGGATGGAGAGGCCCATATGATGGACCTTATGATTTTGTGTTTGATAAAAAAAATATTGAAGTGAAAACAAAAAAGTTATCTAAGCAAACAGTCAATATTTCAAGTGAATTTCAGCTAGAAAGTGAAATAAATAAGAACTTAGAGCTTCTAGTTTTATCTGTTGAAGAAGATGTAATGAATGGTTTGTCTTTGCGAGAATTATTAGAACGAATTAAAATGACTTTACTAAGAAAGTCTGGTGACTTTTCTGTTCTACTAAAAGCTTTACATCAAAAAAACATTACTCAAAAAAATATTAGTATTTATGATAACTATAGGTTTTTAGCACTACAACAAACAATATATGATTGTGAGATGAGTGAATTCCCTAAACTTACAAAATCAAATACACCTCAAGCAATAGAAAACCTTAAATATACTCTTAACTTGAATCACATAGATACTTTTATTATATCAACAAGGAGACTTAATGACTGAGATAGAAGAAAGAATAAGTTTTCGTACAGATTTATTGGATGATTCTCGTGATGATGAGGGCTTTATTACTCAAAGTGATCTTCTATCTCAGGTATTACCCTCAATGTTAGATGCTAAGCTAGTTGATTCAGAAGATTATAATGAAGTATATTTACATGATGCATATGAGAACTTAAAACTCAATGCTTATTCGGTAAATGCTTCAGGAGAACGATTACAGCTATTTATTGTTGATGAGAGTACTATTGATGAGACATCTGATATTGAAGAACTACTTATTTCTCAAAAATCAGATTACGAAAGCCAATTTAAGCGTGTAGATAAAATTATCAAAAAAGCTTTCAGTGGCCAGTTGTTTAATTCTATTCAAGATTCTGATAAAGCGAAAGTACTCGCATCAAAACTTGAGTCAATAGAAGGTTTTCAAGAATTCGATGTTATCGATATTTTTTTAATTTCATTGACTGTAACTTATTCAAACCAAGGTAAAACTCCTCAACCCAGAAGTATTCATTTTAAAGAGGAAAAACTCAAGAGAGTTTTTAAAAATGAGGAAGTCGATAGTGCAAAAGAAATTTTGATTGTTAAAAAGCTTATTGATTTAAACTTCTTATTTAATGTTATGGTTTCAAAAGGACATAGAGAGGTTTTAACAATCGACTTCCATAAAACATTTAACTATAGTATCGAGGCTATTAAAGCTGCAGAAAATGAAAGTTTTGCTTCATATCTTTGTGTATTGAAAGCAGATGTCTTAGCTGATTTGTACAAACAATATAGTAGTCGATTGCTTGAAAAAAATGTAAGATCATTCTTAGACTTCAGAGGTGTAAATAAGGGTATTAGAGATACTATTAGAAAAGAACCTGAGAAGTTTATAGCATATAATAATGGTCTTACTATTACTGCTACTGCTGTAAAAACTTATGAGCAAAAACGCAAGCTGTATATCGAGTCATTAACTGATTTTCAAATTGTAAATGGTGGGCAAACTACAGCAACTATATACTTTTCAAAGAAAGATGGTCTTGATGTTAGTCAGGTACAAGTCATGGCAAAAATAAATGTTGCTAAACGAACAAGTGATAAAGAGCTTGAAGAGCTTATCAACAACATTAGTGAGTTTTCTAATGCTCAATCAAAAGTTTCCAAAGTTGACCTTCGTTCTCGTAATCCACAACTCATCAAAATAAAAACGCTAAGTGAAACTGTACCTACACCAAGTAGTAAAGAATGGTTTTTTGAGCGTTCTAAAGGTGAGTTTAGCACTATGCTTAGAAAAGCAGGCAATAACAAAGGAAAAATTAAAAAAGATTATCCAGCAGAAAGAAAGTTTACGAAAGAGATGATGGCTAAATATTATTCTGCTTGGGGTGATGAACCATATATGGTAAAGAAAGGTGGTGAACGTATATTTAGACACTTTATTGAGCAGCTCAGTCCAAATGAAGATACAGGAATTACTCCTCCAACTGTAGATAGACTCTATTACGAGGATATAATATCTAAAATTATTTTATTTAGAAAAATGGAAAAATTACATGGTGCAGGTAAAAATGCTATTGGTCAAATAAGGTCTGCAGTCATTCCATACTCTTTATCTGTGTTACACCAATATACAGATAAAGCAGGTAAGCCCTTTGAGATGTCTAAAATTTGGCGACAAGAGGGCTTAGAAGATGATTTAGGAGAGTTTTTATATGACTTAATGTATTTAATGAATGATTTAATTAAACAGTATTCATTAAGTGATGACTATGGAGAATATTCTAAAAAACCTGAACTTTGGGAACGTATTAAAAAATGTAACGAAATTAAAACTTATATGAATAGCTCAAATAGTATTAAAATTTTAGATAAATATAGTAAATAAAGGAAAAGTATGATGGATGATAAAGAGACATCTTTTTTAATTAGACCTGCTGGTAGGCATATATTAACAATAGGTCGTGATTTAATACAAGATGAATACGCTGCAATTGTAGAACTAGTCAAGAATGCATATGATGCTGATTCTACAGATGTTGAAATAACATTTAGAGTATATGATGAAAATCATTTAACAATAATAGTTGAGGATCATGGCCATGGTATGACTAAAGATATTGTTGTCAATAAATGGCTTGTCCCTTCTACAGATGATAAATTGCATCGAAGAAAGAGCCCAAATGGTCGTGTTATGCAGGGTCGGAAAGGTGTTGGACGGTATGCTGCATCTATTTTAGGATCTGATTTATTAATGGAAACAATATCGAAAGACGGTAAGAAAACTGAAGTTTATTTGATATGGGATAATTTTATAAATGCAGATTTTCTTGATCAAGTAGAAATTCTTGTTGAAACAGCTCCTACAATCGAACAGCAGGGTACAAAGCTAACAATGAATGGAGGAAAATCAAGTTTTGAATATTGGACTCAAAGTGAAATTGAAAAGCTTGAGTTTGAATTAAAAAAGCTTATTCCTCCTACAAGTCAAAATAATTCTAATATGCAAAATGAAGATGAGTTTGAAATTTATTTAAATTATGAAGGCTTTTGGGAAGACTTAAGCTTAAATTCTAGGAAAAAGATAGAACCCTTTCCAATTTTAGAGTTATATGATTATAAAATTATTGGTCAAGTTGATGTAGAGGGGAAAGGAATACTATACTTTCATAATCAAAAAGCAATAAATACAGTTGTTGAAACAATACACTTTGATTATGAGCAACCCACACATTGTGGAAACCTTACTTTCGATATTAGAGTTTATGATCGAGAGAAAGAGGCTATAGAACTATTAATAGAGCGTGGTTTAACGGATGAACATGGAAATTATTTAGGAAAATTACAAGCTAAGCAATTACTTAATAGCTATAACGGGATTGGAGTGTACCGTAATGGCTTTAGAATACGTCCTCTTGGAGATCCAGATTTTGATTGGTTGAAACTAAATCAATCCCGTATTCAAAATCCAAGCCAAAGGATAGGTAGTAACCAAGTTATTGGATTTGTTAAAGTTGAGTCAGAGGACAAATCTCATTTAGAAGAAAAAAGTGCGAGAGATGGTCTTAAAGAGAATAATGCATATAAGCATCTAAAAAAGGTCAGTGAAGAGGTCATCAGCGAGCTGGAAATAAGACGTTTTGCTTATCGAAAAAAAGCGGGGTTAAGTAGAACTACAGTAAAGATAGAACAACAACTTGAAAAACTATTTGTGTATGATGATGTGAAACAAACAATTCAAAATACATTAAGAGAATCAGGTGCTAGCAAAGAGACTACAGAAAAGGTTATAAGTATAATAACGAATAAAGCAGAAAAAAATAATTTAATTGTAGACGAAATTAGACGTGCTATGGCAGTATATCAAGGCCAAGCAACTTTAGGCAAGATTGTGAATGTCATATTACATGAAGGTCGACGTCCACTTAATTATTTTAAAAATCAAATACCAAATATTTCATTTTGGGCTGAAAAGTTTTTTGTGACAAAGGATGAAGCTACTTTAAAAGAAATTATGCCAATCACTGCAGGACTAGGTAAAAATGCAGAAATATTTGTCAAGTTATTTGGTCGACTCGACCCTTTGGCATCAGGGAAAAGAGGTCCGAAAAATAAATTTATATTAAATAAAATATTAAAAACTTCGCTAAATGTATTTGATAATGAGCTTAACGAAAATGGTATTACTTGTGAAATAACTTGTTCAAAGGAAATTGAATTATTTGGATGGGAAGAAGACCTCTATATCATCATAACTAATCTTATTGATAATAGTATTTTCTGGATGAAAGAAAAACCTCAAGAAGAAAAACTGATATCAATTAATGTTGTAAGTAACTCTGGGGCTTTTCAATATATGGACATAAAAGATACTGGTCCGGGAATAGATAAACACTTAATAGAAGGTCAATTAATTTTTGATCCAGAGTTTAGCACTAGACATAAAGGCTCTGGCTTAGGTCTGTCTATTTCTGGTGAAGCTGCAAATAGAAATGGATTCGAACTTATAGCATTTGAATCGAATAAGGGTGCTTACTTTAGGCTACAAATAAAAGACAAGGATGAAAGTATAGATGAGTAAATTAAAAATTTTATTAGTAGAGGATAAAAAGGAAGAAATTGAAGTTTATGAAAGTTCAATTAGGAGATATCAGGCTGAACACGAAATTGATGTAGAAACATGCATAGCCCAATCAATAAGTGAAGCTTATACATTACTGAACAATAGCTATGATGGAGCAATAATTGATCTTAAGCTTGAAGAAGAAGGAGATGAAGGGAATCAAGTAATTCAACAGATTCACAAAAATTTCCGAATACCTATTATCGTATTCAGTGGTACACCTGATCATTTTAACTCTGATAAAATGTATGTATTAGATATATGCAAAAAAGGTGAAAGAAGCTATGGCGAACTTGTATCACAATTACACAATGTTTATCAAACGGGACTAACTAAGATAATGAGTGGTCGAGGTGTAATAGAACAAACTATCGATAAGATTTTTTGGAATAATTTACATTCAAAAATACCTATATGGGAAACATATGCAAAAGAAGGTCAAAATACTGAAAAAGCTTTATTAAGATACACTATTAATCACTTACTAGAACTTTTAGATAATGAAGAAGATATATATTTTCCAGAAGAAATGTATTTAAGCCCACCTATTGTAAAACACTATCAAACGGGTACAATTTTAAGAGAAAAGTCCACTAGAAAACTTTATCTTGTATTAAGTCCGGCATGTGACTTGGTATTACATTCTGGAAGCTGTAAAACTGATAGAATTTTATTGTGTGAGATAAATGATATAAACATGTCTTTTGTCAAAAGCTCAAAGAAAAACTTAGCTAAGCCTGAAAAAGAAGAGCAAGCTATAGATTGCTTATCCAGGTTAACAAAGAATACTTTTACACTATACTATCACTATCTTCCTCCAGTAAAGTTTTTTGAAGGTGGCTTTGTGAACTTTAGACATGTTAAGTCATATAAAATAAAAGATTTGGTGTCGGAATTTGAAATGGAAAAGGTACAAATTTCTGCACAATTTATTAAAGATATAATTGCTAGATTCTCAGTATATTATGCAAGACAAGGTCAACCAGATTTTAATCGAGAAGACTTATATACTCAGTTAGTTGCTTTGTAAATTAAATTATTTCTTTTATTTTTTTAGCAATCTGTTCTGCCATTTTAGGTGGAACAGCATTTCCAATTTGCCTAAACTGTGCAGTTCTTGGACCTTCAAAATAAAAGTCATCAGGAAATGATTGTAGCCTAGCTGCTTCCCTTACTGAAAGTGAACGATGTTGTTCTTTGTCAGGGTGAATGTAATAATGTCCGTCCATAGCCATATGGGCTAAAATTGTATGTGATGCTGGTAAATTACTCTTTATAACATTAAACCTATTTGTAAAAGATGTTTTGTTTTTATGTGTACAAAGTTCTGGTTTTCTAGAATATAATTCTTTATAGCATAGGCGTTCTTTTTTTGTATCCCATGCATGAATCGCCTCTTTGTAAATCTTGATATCTCTTTCATTATGCATTCTTGTCTCATGTTGAGTTAGAATATCGAAACCATTTTCTCTTATATTGGAATCAATTAGATATTGATTTGTCTCAGTTCTATATTTTCCTTTTCCTTCAATTATTCTATCAGGCTTAGTTTTTGGCAGATCTTCCAATACATCTTTTACTAAGTATTTTTTTTCAATTGTTTCAAACATAGGATACTGATAATGCTTCTTTCTCTTATTTTTCTTCCAGCCAATAATAATAATTCTTTTTCTATCCTGTAATACACCATAGTCAGATGCAATAAGCTCTTTAACTTCTATATGATAACCTGCATTTTCAATAGCTATTTTAATATCACTAAAGTGTTTTCCATTTCCAGCACTAAATATCCCAGGTACGTTTTCAAATATAAACATTTTTGGTTTAAATGTTTCTAAAAATCTAACATAGTATCTATAAAGAAAGTTTCTAGGGTCACATGTAACGGAATCTTTCATTCTAGCTCTACCAACTATTGAATATGCCTGACAAGGTGGACCACCAATAATAAGGTCAACATTTTTTATATTTTTATCTTTAAGGTTTTGTCTTACTGTTTCTGTTATATCATCAAAAGTATCATCCCCAATAAATGAATTTATAACATCATTGGAGTTGGTGACATTCGCTTGATCCCAAAGTTCTTCTCTGGAAATTTTTTTTAAAAGATAATCATAATAAATGTTAAGTTTATTCTCATTCTTTAAAGTCCAATAAGCTGTACGAGTACGTAAAGTATTACATGCATGTGCATCTGCTTCAACATGTCCGACAAATGTACCACCAACACGAAAGAAGCCCTCTGACAAGCCCCCTGCACCTGAGAATAAATCTAAAATTACCAAATAATGTCCATATGTTTTTGTTGAAATTATATCTTCTTTTGCTTACAGGGACCTGTAATAGTCACCTTGAACAAAACAAATAAATTTTATACTAAATATCTTAAATATTTAGAATGCCCTTGTAAACTAGATAATCTTTAATTCATTAATTTAGGTAAAATAATATTAAATTTAATAGGGTTAAAAATGAATAAAGAAAATAAAAACATATTAGATATTGAGTGTCCTCACTGTTATCAAGATAATAAAGTTAATTTGTCACAAGAGATTAAATGCAAACATTGTAAAGAGCCTTTAATTGGTGAAAAATACAAAAAACCAATTATCACTGCTTTCACGGCTATATTGTTAGGAAGTAGCATCGGAATAACTACAGATGCCTATTTAAACATCAATAGAGCTTCTGTGAAAACAGAATATAAAATGATGAAAACATGTATAGATTATAAAGGTTATTCTAAAACTGTTAGAGATAACTGTGCATGTACCGTTGAATCAATGCTAGGTGTTATAGATGCTCAAAAAGCAAGATTTTATAGTGAATCTAAACTTTACAGAATTTTAGATGAAAGATATGAAGGTTGTATAGATTAATCAAACCAATGTTCAGGCCCTTCATCATCTAATAATTCTTGTACGAAGTAATCTTCTTTCAAAAGTTTATAACACTCTTCAATTTGTAAAATAGAGTTTTTTCTAACTCTTATTAATCTATCTTTTCTTTCAAATGCTTTTTCTAGTCTTTTTCTTACTGTTTTCCTATCATTACCTACTGAAGATTCACTATGTTCCTCATGATATATAGCATATCCAGCTAAAGTATTTGGATGAATTTTTTTACTAGTCTTTACCTCTTTATAAAATAAATCCCATAATTTTAAATATTTTTCCAAATCTGTTTGAAGTGTCGCCATAAGTGTCGCCATACCTTGTGGGATAATCTCTTTATCGGTTTATTAAAGCAGTTTAATTAATCGAAAATTTGTGTAAAAGGATTATAGCATGTATGAAGAAATTCATTGTAATAACCGTCCAACTTGGGTGGATGATAGAGATTTAGGAGATGAAGATTGGGTTAAAGATAGATGGGACTAATTAGATGGAAACAATAGTTGAAGTAAACATAGAGCTGACTGAACTGTCAATAAAATATGTTTATTAAAATAAATTCTCAACATGTAGTTTTCAGTGAGGATTCTGGAAATAATATACAATTTTTAGAAAACTCTTTTTACCTAAATTTCAATCAATTAATTCAAGTTGAATTTCAAGATTGTCTTATAGATAAAAGAGTTATAGACAAAAGTATTAGACTAGAAAATCTGATTAGACTATATATTTTGGTAGAAGAAGGTGTTTGGAACTTTATGACTTTGTATTTTACAAAAAGTAATTACAAAGAGTTTCAAAGAATTAAAAAAATAGTTACAACAAACAAGGAATAATCATGTCAAATAATAACCATAAAGCAAATCAAGGGAACTCAAATAAAGGTACTAGTGGTACAAACAGTGCAAATGCAAAAGTACATGGAAACAGAGGTACACAAATGAATCCTAACAATACAAAAGGTTCAAAAACCAGATAATGGCCTCTATGCCAAATATAACAGGAAGAGAGTTAATAAAGTATGTTCAGTCTATGGGCTATAAACTTAATAGACAAAGAGGTAATCATAGGATTTTTGTTCATGATTGCAACAAAACTATTACTATTCCAGTTTATAAAAAGAAAATAGTTAAAATAGGTTTATTAGGTGGGATACTAAGAGATATAGGTATTTCAAAACAAGAGTTTATAAGCTCTATAAAATAAAAGGAGAATAGTATGGCTTACTATCATTATCAATGTCAATATTGTCTACAAACCATATATATGTATGATGATGGAGAAAACGATGGTATTATTGTTGAAGATCAATTTGACAACTGTGGTTGTCAAGATGATTAAAAATAATCTATAAAGCATTTGCTTTAAACTTAAGAGTTGTACACGCATGTGTACACTCTTAACTATGGATTAGTTCTGTGTAAGCTATTAGTTATGCAGACCAAAGTGCAAAATTGAACAAATGCTACTTTTAAAAGTCCTTCTATAAGGAATTAAGCCTCTATTCTAGGTAGTTAATGAGAAATTCAAGAAAACACTCTAAAGTGAATTCATCCATCTATAAAGTACTTAGGACTTGCTCTTATTTTCCCTATTTTTTAGCTTTATATCATACTTATTTTTGCCATGTATCAAAGCAACCATAATAAATATAAAAAATGACATTACACCATCTATCCATCCAAATCCTATATCCATAATCTTTACCTTTCAATTGTCATAAAAACTATCAATAAAATTATTTACAATTTCATATTTACGTGATCTTCCCACAAAGTAAACAAATCCACCAAACAAGATTGCTACCAAAATGCCACCATAAAGTTCAAATGCGAACATTACTCCAAAAAGAGATGTTATTGCAAATACCTCTAGAAAAGTGTCAAATTTACTGTTTTTTTGAGAATGCATAATGTTCCTCCATATGTCAAATAAACTCTTTTACTTAAGAAATATATTTATTTTAGCATAAATTAAAAATTTCTTAAAAAAATCCGTTTTTTTTCTAACTATACTCTAATTAGTCCCTAATATTGGTATTTTAAAGAGGTTCTGAAAAATAAAATACATTTAACTTCAACGGGTTGTGAAAATAAACAACAAATATTTAAAAGATATTCTTATCAAATTTATAAACTCGTAGTTTTTTAATATTGCAGGATTAATATTTACGTAGTTCGAGTGCTCTAAATTTAGTGTTTCTATCTCACATCCTATTAGAAAAAAATCATAATAGCATACATTATTTATCTAGATAGATATTATTCGCTTATAGTGTATGTATCAACTTTTAAGCGCGAACTCTAGGTTAGCCTCTGGGATTTTATTAAATAGTTCGGGATTGTATTAATATTCTATTCAAATATTGTGTTTTTATATATTTAGTTTGGCATATAACATAAATATTTTTACTTATTTCTCTGAGTAAAGCTCATGTATAAAAAATCTAAATTACTACCCATATAATATTAATCTAGGTAAAATATCCTATAAATTACCCATGTCGTAAGATAGATGTAAAAATGAATAGTGAGTATATTTCTTTCTCTCGTTAAAACAAGAGATAGATTGTAACTACTCATGACAAACTCTATTGTACCGACATAAGTAAATCTATTTGACTTTCAATATCTTCTTTGCACTGCTTCAAAGTATCATCGTCCACTCCTAAACCTATAGCCTTTTCTTGAAAAGTTTTTGCAACTTTTATACACTCATCAATAATTTTTGTAGCGACCATAGGTTTAATAGATTGTATTTTTGCAATTTTTAGCACGTCTGCCCTTGTTATATGCAAATCTTTTCCTGCGATTGTTGTGGTGTGTGATTTCATTGCACCTTTTGAATATGTGACATCATATGCAGGTGAGAGGCTCCATTTCCCATTTCTGTCCATTAAATATGCAAAGTTTTTTGCATGATCATCAAAGTTAAAAGCGAGAATGTTCAATATCATTCTTTTAAAGAGTTCTTCCACATCTTCTTGGGATTTACACACTTGTCTTGTAAGCATAAATAACTCTTCATAAGATGTTGCTTTTATGATTGATATATCAAGATGCATTAATCCAGATGCACTGCACATATGTATTTTTTCATCATTCTCATCTCTATCAAATCTTTTTACAAGTAGATGCTTTGCTTCACCTTCGTCAATCAACTCAAACTCCGCACTCTTTATGCCTACTTCTTGTGCCATAGTCATAAATATGTACTCTAGTTTTGTCAGACCAATACTTCCCACACCCTCATAAATTTCATCAAATTTTATAATAGCTCTTTTATGTCCATCATGTAACTCTTGTTTATTTAATCTTATTGCTCCAGTATCATAGTTATACTGAACAAGCATTTTAGGTCTTCCGCCACCAACAGGAGATACACTTTGGCGAATATTTACTAAAGTCTCTATTGAAGAGTTATCTCCCTGCAAGCCTTGTTTCATCTCCTCATATGCTTCTTTGGCATTAATTGCAATATCAGGAGTGACAACACCATCTTTTTCCATTGGTAAGTATTCAATAGCTCCCATACCTCTATCTCCAATAAATGCAAGCTTATGCAAGGAAGTTATTTCGAATGCTCTTAGCCCTTGTTTCTCAAAATATCTATCAATAAAAGGCATCCCATGTTTATCAGGAAGTGAGTCAAAAAATACTCCAGCTAAACCGTGATAAAGGGTCGTATGATCACGATTAGTATAGGCATCTAATGTTTTTGTTGTATGAAGTTTTATAGGAGATATCTCTAGTCCTTCGAGCTTAAACTCTTTTTCATACTCAAAATAAACAGTGCCATCATATTCAATCATGGTTCCTATTTTTTTTCCATAAATATATGCACTAATCTCTTTCATAAACTCAACCTTTTCTCACTCTTTTTCTCTCTTTGTTCATAGTTTCATTTCTTATTTCATCAAGTGAAGTAAACTTTTCTTGTTCAAGCAATGATTCTAATTTTGATGTCATATCAAGAGCAATCATAATATTAATAATATTTTCAAACTTCGTTGTTTTGTTACTTATAAAATTTGCATATGATTTTGCAGACATTCCAGCAGCTTTATATAAATCCACCTGAGTCATATTTTTTCTTACTCTCTCTTTTTCAATAATACTCACAAACTTTTCCATAATATCATACGGACTCATAAGTTCAATCATAATTTATCCTTTAAAGGGTAATTAATTCTATTTAATATACTTATTTTACCTTTTTAATATAAATTAATCAACAACAAGATAGATTAAACTTTTCCTAGAGTGGATTATTAGAAATGTTTTACCTAAATTTAAAAGGCAATGTTAAACAATTATTGATACTCATTAGTATCTCATTTAAGGTTAGAAGTTGTACGCTCGTTTGTACGCTCATAGCTATGGATTAGTTCTGTTTTAGCTATGCGTTATGCAGACTAAGGGGCATATATTGAACAAATATTATATCTTTAAAGTTCCTATATTACGGAACAAACCTCTCTTTTAGGTAGTTTTTGAACTTTGTAAGAAAACACTTCAAATAATTTTTAACAACCTAAAGCTATATCTTCAAATAAGTAGAATAACTTAAATAATTTTTGTATGCTTCTTCATCATGTGTTTTTATGTACTCAACATAGTCAGCGGCTTCTTGCATCTTTCTTTTTAACTCCTCTTCTTTACTCATGCTTACGATCTCTTCAAACTCTTTATAGTTTTTTAACTTTGTAGTTTTTGTTTCTATTTTTGTCAGCTTATCAATTTTCATTTATTACATCTCTCTTAATTATTTTTACTACAGCATTAGCAATTTCATTGTAAAATTATTTTATATTTTAACCAATAGTTTGACACACAACATACAGGACAGCCGCTAATGATATTAAAATTTTTGACGAATAATAAAGTGCCACTCTTACTCGTATTTTTGTTACTATTTACAGCCCTTGTTGTTTTTATGACAAGACAAGATGAGCAAATTTTACCTGAAGTTCATCAAAAAAGTAAAACACCAAAAGAAGTTACTCAAGTGGAGCAAATGCCTAAAGTAGTTGAAAAGAACACAACTCAAACTCCTCCTGTAAAAACTCTTATCTTAGAGGATACTGCTACTTACACAAAACCTCAGTCTGAAGTAGAACAAATTTTACTAGAACATGAAAAACTAAAAGAGTTTGAAAAACAGAACAATCCAGCCTTGAAAAAAGTAGGCAAAAAAGAAGCTTGGGAAGTTGATTATGACATTGGTTTAGAAGATGGAGCGGTAGATGAGATGAAAAGTAAAGGTACACTCAAACCTAAAATGGTGAATGGAAAAGTTGAGTTTTCAAAATCATTTTAAGAAATACCTTCTTATACAAAAGCCTTGTAGAAATATGCTATTTTTTATCTGATGATATTAAACATATATTCTTTAAAACTTAGCTACAATTGTTGTGTAAAACAGTAGTTACTGTCTTTACAAAAACCTAAAACAAAGCGAGGCTTTACACCATGGAAATTAAAATATACTTTTGTGCAGTTCTTTACAATGAGGACTCTGAAATAATCCAAATCACTGACATAAAAAAAGAATCAACTGTTGATGGTAGCATAGATGTAGTATCTAAAATGCAAAATTCAAAAACTACTTTATCTAAACTATATAAAGATGGATGGAGACTAGTTCAAGCGGTTCCTTCTCATGAGACAAACGGATACAGACTCTTTTTAGAAAGAGGCTAGTTCTACATAACTTAAGCTAAACACTAAGCTTAAGTTAGACCTTCTCTACAATCCACTCTATCATATAAGATTTTCATATAACACTAGCTATAATTTCAAAAATAAAAAAGGTTTTGAATGAAAGCAAACTATAAAATAGTCTTTTTAATAACTTTACTCACTCTAGGGCTTTCAGTTTCTATCACATTTGTAAACTATATGATCTCTTTTAAAAATGCCGAAAATCAACTTATAACACAGTCATTGCCACTCTCAGTAGACAATATCTATACAGACATTCAAAAGCATGTAATAGAACCCTATCTTATCTCTTCTATGATGGCAAACGATACCTTTTGTAAAAGACTGGTTAGTTAACGATGAAGATAGTAGTTTAAAAATTACAAAATACTCAAGTAGCATAAAAAACAAGTACGGAATGTTTGGTGCGTTTTTAGTCTCCAAAAAATCATTAAGCTATTACACTCAAGATGGCTTTCTAGAAAAAGTCACAAGAGAGAACCCTCAGAACATGTGGTACTTTGATTTTAAAGATAGTCAAAAACCACACGAAATAAACCTAGACTTTAACAAAAACCTTATAAACACAATGATGATGTTTGTCAATTATAAGATTTATGATGATGACTACCAACTCATAGGGGTCACAGGCATAGCTCTTAAGATATCTTACATCAATGATATGTTAAAAAAATTCAGACTCAAACATAACCTAAGAGTGACATTTTATGACAATGAAGGAAATATAGTCTTAGTAGAAAAAGATGTAAATGCAAGTATCTATAAACACGATACAAAAGTCTTAGAACGCCTCAAAGATAAGATTATTTCTAAAGAAGACAATCTTTTTGAGTACAAAGACAATGAAGACACTTACATCATAAAAACAAAATACATACCAGAACTAGATCTCTATCTTAGTGTTGAAGCACATGTTGAGAGTTTAACAAAAGACGTACAAAAAGTTTTTTACTTTAATCTTCTTATATCTTTTTTTATTACTATTGTTATAACTCTTCTTATACTTTTCATTGTTTATAAAAACAACAAAAAGATTCTCTATTTAGCTGAATTCGATTCTCTTACTGAGATTGTAAATCGACGAGTTTTTAAAGAGAAATTTGTATACTCTTTGCTTCTTGCTAAAAGGGACAAAAGAAAAGTTTCACTTATATTTTTAGATATTGACAACTTCAAAAGCATTAACGATACATTTGGGCACAGCACTGGAGATGAAGTTCTTAAAGTCTTCGCTACACTCATCAAAGAGAACATACGCGAGACTGATTTGGTAGGTCGATGGGGAGGAGAGGAGTTTACAGTTTTACTCCGTGGATGCAATAAAGAAGAAGCAAAAACAATGGCAGGAAAACTACAAACAGTGCTTGCAAAAAGTAAGCACTTATCTCACTTAACTAATCGCACTGTTACAGCGAGCTTTGGAGTTACAGAGTCCAACGAAGATGATAGTGTTGATATGATGATTCAAAGAGCAGATAATGCTATGTACGTATCTAAAGAAGAGGGTAAAAATAGAATTACAGTAGTTTAGAAGGTTTATGAGACATCTTTGTGTAATGTCTCATAAAAAGCTTATGCGAAAATATCGCTTGCTTGTGGATTTTTCTCTTGGTATTTAACTATGTAAGAGCATTGAGCTACAGCTTTTTTGTTTGCTTTTTTTATCTCTTGCAGAACATCTTCTAAAAGTGTTTTAGCAAGACCTTTTCCGGCTAATGCATCTGGAACTATTGTGTGTGTTAGGTGCATATTTCCATCTTGGTCATCGTAAGTGATGTATGCTATATGCCCATCTATGTGGTACTCGTATTTACATTCGTCTGCATTGTGAATTAATTCGTGTGACATTTATCTTCCTTAATTTTTTGTGTATTTTACCACAACTGCCATCAAACCGAAAACTTCTCTCTAAAAGCTTTCGCTCCATCTTTGCTTGACTCGATGTTGTCAGAGTTGTTTCTAAAAGAGAAACGAAGCTTGCTCTGCTCTATAGTCTCTATCTCTTTTATCTCATTGGTGTTTATAAGATATGAACGGTGAATGCGAACAAATCCAAAAGGCTCTAGTCTCTCATAAAGATCAGAGATTTTTTGTGCATAGTAAGAAAATCCTTTGGCCGTTCTTATCATTACTTCAGAGAGGTCCGCTTTTACATAGTGAATCTCTTCTGGCTTAAGAAGAAGATAGCTATCCCCAAACTTACTTAAGATACGAAGTTCTTCTTGTGCAGCTGCTTTTGGCTTTTTAACACGCTCAAGTGCGTTTTTAAGTTGTTCAATACTGTAAGGCTTTACAAGATAAGCAACAGCACCTATGTCAAAGGCTTCAAGAGCATGCTCTTCATAAGCTGTTTGAAAAACAATGCTCGCGTTTGGATTAAGATACTTTATCTCATAACCAAGCTCTAGCCCACTTACTTTAGGCATGTTTATATCTAAAAAGACCGTATCAAAAGAGTACTCTTTTGCAAGTGCCACCGCTTCATCTGCGTCTTGCGCTTCTAAAATATTTTCATACCCCAAGGTCTTGAGCATTCTTAGAAGTCTTGCTCTTGCTAACTCTTCATCATCAACGATTAATATTTTCACAACAATCTCCTAGTAAAATGTTAAATGTCACATTTTTTTTGTCTTCTACTTCTAAACTTGCCTTACACAAAAGCTCCAAACGCTGCTTTAGGTTAGAGAGCCCTACCCCAAATTTCTTTGACTTCATTGACTCTCCATCATTTTTAATTCTGATAATCTTTTTTTCTTTATCAAATTCTATCCAAATATTTAAACTCTCGCTTGAACTTAAAAATCCATGCTTGATGGCGTTTTCCACCAAGAGCTGAAGTGAGAACTTTGGAATCTGCCACTGCGGGATTACTTTGTCCACATGCAGGAGAATCTTTCCAGAAAATCGAATGTTTTCAAGCTCCACATAATCTTTAACATTTCTAATCTCATCGCTAAGTCTTAAGAGTGCCGTCTCATTCATCGTATTTCTTAAAAATGAAGAGACTTTTAAAACCGCCATCTCCGCCTTATCTGGGTCTTGGTGAATAAGCTCTGCGATAGAGTTTAGAGCATTAAACAAAAAGTGAGGATTGAGCTGTGTCTCTAAAGAACGCAGACGACTCTGTACATACTCATGGTCAATCACATCTTTTTGATTTCGCATCTTTACAAATCTATAAAGCAGTGCACCAACGATATAAGTCAAAATTCCAATAGCCGCTGAGATGGGAAACATCTGCTCTATAAATGCAGGAATGACCTGAATCTCTAAAAATCTACTCAGTAAAACGCCAACTACTGTCCCCAGAAAACCTGAGAGGAAAGAGAAGACTATAGAGAGTGGAAGCCAGTAAACTTCTCTTAGATTTGGCAAGATTCTTTTGTTCATGTTTGAGATAAACGCGAGTGAGAAAAGTGTGATAGTAAAGCCTAAGATAAACCCAAAAATAGCCCCGTCTATAAGCGAGAGTGAGAAAAGCCCATAACCCAAAGTAGAGAGCAGTGTTCCAAAAACAATGCCTATAAGAAGTATGTAGAGCCAGTCTCGCGTTTTTATATGCAGTGCAATGTTATACATCTAAAAGTCTTTGTAAGTTTTTCACACCAAGCATCACACCTGGCCACCCTTGTGCTGCATATACTGTATCTCCAACATTATAAAGCCCTTTTATTTTTGTGTCGTTTGAAGGTAAAAATGGTAAAAAGTTTTTCATGCTTATCGCATTTCCCCCAAGTTGTGAACGGTTTATATAGTGCGCAAAGCTATTTGGAGTTGCTCCAAAAGAGTGAACTACCTCATCTTTGTCAATGTTTAAATGTTTCATTATTGTATCTAAAAGTAGCTCTTGGAGCTCTTTTTTTTGCGCTTTATAAAGGGCTTTATCTTCCCAAAACCTAGTGTCCGTATGTATGGAAGCTGTGATACTATAGTGCCCTTTAGGAGCTAACATGTCATCTTCTTTATCTGAAAACGATACAAAAAGAGCCTTTGAGATAGTATGCTTAAACTTCTCATCTTCTATGATTTGATAATGATGCTCGAACTTTTTATCACTCTTTATTGTCGCATAAAGCATAAAAGAGCTTTGGTGGTTGTTGAGTTTTTCATACCCTTTGTAGTACTCCTGCGTTTTTACATCTTCAAAGAGTTTTGCACTGTCATAAACGGTAGAGTTTAAAATGACTTTTTTTGCATAAAAAATCTTCTCTTTTGTTTGAAGCTCAAAGCCATCTTTTACTCTTAGTATCTTTTTTATCTCGCTTGAGCGTTCAACATTTTTTATGTTTTGTGTCATATCATCAAAAAGAGTGCTAAATCCACCTACAACATAATGATTTTCATTAAAAGTATAACCAAGGGCGAGTGCTGCTGTTAGAAAGTTTATCTCTTTTGTTGGGGCTTGTGCCACTATGAGAATTTGAGACTCTAAAAACTGAAGATACTCCGCATCGATTGCTCCAAAAAAACTTTCTATGACACTATATGCAGATCGACTTAAGTACTTGCCAAAGGATAAAGCCAAGGGAAAAAAACTCATCAAAGAAGCAATTTTTTTAAACAAACTCTTGTTTGAGTAGTAGTGTCCCTCATGCTTGTAAAAATCAGTGTTTATTTTATATACGAGAGTCCAAAACTCTCTATTTTTCGGATGTGGATAGTTGCTCTCAAGCACATCTAAAAACTTCTCAAAATCTTTGTATCTTGGTGTAACTTTACCATTTTGCATGACCACTATAGTTGGTTCTGTTTCTATGACTCTTGGAGTAAACCCGATGCTATCAAACATCTCTTTTACTATGAAGTTCTCTTGATAACCCGCAAGTGTTGTAGCTCCTGTGTTGTAGCTGTATTTGCCGTGTTTAAAGCTAGAACTACATCCACCAAGGTAAGACTCTTTCTCAAAAAGTACGACATCATTTCCCTTGGCGTTTAGATAAGCAGCTATGGAGCTTCCACCAACACCTGAACCGACTACAGCATATTCAAACATATTTATATCTTACCCTTTAGCTTACTTTCATATCTTCATAGATATTTGTGATACACTTGACAAAGTCTGGATGTGCATTTGGTGCTTTTGCCACTCTATATTCAAGAAATCCAAGCTCCTCGGCTACCTCTCTATACTCTATCTCAAGCTCAAACTCCGTCTCTGAGTTATCTAAAGTAAATGCTATAGGAAAGATTATAACCTTTTTCTTTTTGAGTGACTTTAGTTTGTCATCAAGATATGGTCTTATCCACTCTAATGGTCCTAAACGCGACTGATATGCCAGATGAGTCTTGTGAAAGTCTATGCCCTCTTGCATCAGAAGTTTTCTTGCTTGGTAGACATTTTGGCGGATGTGCTTTTGGTACTCATCGCCTTTATCTATCACTCTTTGAGGGAGTCCATGTGCTGAAAATATAAGTTCAAAATCTTCAGGATTTTCATCACCCAACGCTTCTTTAATTCTACTAACAATAGAGTTGTTGTAGTAACTATCTTTATAGTAAGCATCTATTGTTTTTACACGAGCTTTTATGCGCAGTGCATCAAGAGAAGAGTAAAAATCATCATAACTCGAAAGTGTAGTCGTCTCAGAAAAATGTGGATAAAGAGGAATAGCATAAAACTCATCTACATCTTTTAAATCTTCTAAAACGTCCATAGCAAAAGGTGGAGTGTAACGCATAACCATATGTACACTTGCATCTTTGATGTTCTCTTGAAGTTTCTCTATAAGCTCTTTTGTGTAGTCAACAAGTGGTGATTTTCCACCTAAGTGAGCATAGTTTTCTTTAGCTTCATCCTTGCGTTTATAGGTAATAAGTTTTGCAATCATCGACCGGATAAGCTTAGGAGCACCAATAATTCTTTTGTCATTAAACATATTTGTTAAAAAAACTTCTACCTCATCCAAGTTGTTTGGACCACCCATATTCATTAATAAAATAGCTCTTTTCATGATAGACCTCAATTTTTATTTTATTCTATAAAAATCGAGGGTTTGTTAGTAGGGAGTTTTTGTCGTTTCGTTTTTATCTCAAAAGATGTTGAAGAGATTCCTCAAGAGTTTCGTATTTAAATCTAAATCCTTGAGAAATTATCGCATTTGGATAGACCTCTTTTGAACCAGTTAAGACAGTAGAACCCTCTCCAAAAAGAGCTTGAAGTACGAACTCAGGAAGTGGTAAAAAAGTTGGACGGTTCAAAACGCGACCTAAAGTTTTTGTAAACTCATAGTTTGTAAGTGGAGTTGGAGTCGTTGCATTAAATAGACCCTCGAGTTTATGCTCGATTATAAATGCATACATAGCAACAAGGTCATCAACATCTATCCAACTCATCATCATTTTTCCATCACCGATGATACCACCAAGTCCAAGTTTAAAAGGTGTAAGCATTTGTGCTAGTGCTCCACCATCCTTACCTAGTATAACTCCAAAGCGTACTATTGCTGTTGGCTTTTTACACTTGTGTGCCTCAGCTTCCCACTCTTTTGTAACTCTTGCTAAAAAGTCATCTCCATACCCCTTATAGCTCTCATCAAACGCCATATCATCAGGATAAGCCCCAATAGCTGAAGTAGAGATAAGCTGTTTGACTTCACTCTGATTGATGGCGTTTACAAGTTTTTTTGTTGTTTTAATACGACTTGAGAGAAGTGTCTTTTTGTAGCTTTCACTCCAACGTTTCATGATGGGTGCTCCAGCAAGATTAAAAACGACATCTACATTTTGGAGTTTATTTAATATATCTTGTTCACTATCATCTCTATCCAAGATGACATAATCACTAAAGTGTTTTTTTAAGTGTGAAGCGACAAAACCACTCGCTCCATTAAGTGCAACTTTCATGATAGACCTCCTATTGTTTGTTATTATAAGATGTTTTCATGATTGTTGGTATCTGAAATTTGTATCTTTATCGCTTAAAAAGCTTATGATTTTTCTTTAAGGCACTCTGCACAGACACCATTTAGGGTGATATTGATTGTATTTACTTGATATTTTTTCGCCATATTTGAAAAGTAGAGGGCATCGTCAAAACTAAGTGCACCTAAACAAAAGACTGCATTACACTTTTCACATTGAAAATGGGGATGTGCTTGAGAGTCTTGGTTGATATACTCATACTGTGTAACACTATCCTTGTCTAAAAACTCTTGAACTAGTCTTTTTTCATGAAACTGCTGTAGTGTTCTATAGACTGTTACAAGATTTACTGAAGTAATTTTTTGACACTCTTTATGAAGTCTATTCACATCCATCGGTGCTTTGTTATTTTTGAGTATGTGAAGTAGTGTACTTTTAGCTCGAGTATTTTTAATACCTTTTTTTTGTAGCTCTTCTTTGACTTTAGTATCATTCATAAGATTATTATAACCAACCCTTTTTTAAAATTATTTTCTGACTTTTCTTCTATCTAAAAAGAAAATTATATCATAAATGCAAACTGATTGCATTTATGATATAATTCCGCCAAAATATAATCAGATAGAGAATTTTTCATAATTACAATGCATAAAGAATGCATACAAGGAGAAGAGATGATTCATTCATTTATTATTACAGGATTTTTAGGTGTTGGTAAGAGTAGTATGCTTACAAATACGGTTAAAAATCATTTTAAAGACAAAAAAATTGCTCTTATTGTAAATGAGTTTGGTGAAATTGGAGTTGACCAAAATATCTTAAAAAATGTTCATAGTGATGTTATAGAGATATCTGAGGGATGTATCTGTTGTCAAATGGCAGAAGAGTTTGAGAGTGGTGTTATTGAGATTATAAACAAGTACGATCCTGAAATTATCTTTGTAGAAACTTCAGGAGCTACAGAACCTTTTCCTGTCTTTATGTCTTTACAAAATCTTGGTATTGTTGTTGATGGTGTTATCTGTGTAACAGATGCTAAAAACTATGCTTCTTACATGGACAACCCTACTGCAAAATTTCAAGTTGGTGGTTCAAACATTTTAGTTCTTAACAAAACTGACTTAGTCAACGACGAAGAACTAGCGCTTGCTAAACAAGATATCATAAAGTACAAAGAAGAGCATGATCTGAAAAACTCTTTTACAGGGAAAAAAGTCTTTAACAACTACTTTGTACACACATCTGAACAGGGCATACTGGGCAAAGAGGTTTTTGAAGGAGCATACCAAATCGAAGAGATTGTTGGCTTAGCAAGTGAGTATCAAACACATGAACATAGCCATGATAAGATAGACAAAGGTGTTGCAAACCTACATAATGACATCATTTTTAATGATATAGATGCCCTTTTAAACTCTCTTCCTACAAATATATACAGAGTAAAAGGAATGGTAAAAGTGAGTGATGTACCAACACCACTTATAGTCAACTACTCTTTTGGAAATGTCTCTTATCAAGAGGCTCCTGATTATGATGGGAAGTCTATTTTAGTCTTTATTGGAGAGTCTATCTATGAAGATTTAGAAGCTCTTACTGAGCAAAACTATTTCTTAGACATGATACATAAAGCCAAAAAACCGACTCAAACACAAAACCCTCTTCAGGCAAATTCACAATCATCAGAGTCGCAAACAAAAAATCTACAAGATAATAATTTTAAATGGACAAACTAGGAAGAAAAAGTGCAAACAAGTGAACTAAACTATTTTAAAGAGATATTAGAGAGTAGAAAGATTCAAATCTTAAAAAATATAGATGGAGCAAACGAAGAGCTAAGACAACTAGGCTCTTGTGAAATCAATGATGAGGGCGATGATGCCTCCATCAACAACAGCTCAAACCTTGAGAGAGCACTTGCTTTTCAACAACAAGAAGAGTTAAATGAAATAAACCAAGCCCTCCATAAAGTCAAGAGTAATGAATATGGAATTTGCGACATGTGTAATGACCCTATTAGCTTTCAAAGACTAAAAGTAAAACCACATGCAAAATACTGTAAAGAGTGTAGAGAAATTGTTGAAAAAGATAAACAATAAGAGTTCTTTTAAGCTAGCATAACTCTATTTCTACCTCTATTTTTTGCCTCATAAAGTGCAGTATCTGCTCTTTGAACACTCTCTTGCATACTCTCACCTTTTTTTTCATACTCTAAAGCTCTGTTTTCTAAAGTAGCATTTATCTCTTTTAGCTGAATTTGATGCTCTTTTATAAGTCTTGCCCAACGCGAGTATGTAAGAGAGATAAGCTCTTTTTGTGTTATCACACCCTTTAAGTGCCCCTCATCATCGACAACAACTGCACGTTTAAAATGTTTTTCTCGCATAAAATCGAGTGCCTCTTTTATAGAAGCATTTTTATCAAGTGTTTCAACGGGAGAAGACATATAGTGCTCTATACTCAGCGAGAGATCTACTTTCTCTTTGATAAGACGCATCACATCTTTTGTAGTTATGATTCCTAAAGGAGTGCCATCTTCAACGATGATAGCATTATCAAATGATTGTGATGCTATCTCCCCAAAGAGCTCTTTTGCACTTAAATCTTTGCTCACCCACTTCATACGTTTTCCAAGTTTTAAAAAATCTTGCAAACTAAAGTTTTCCATCAGTGTTTCAGGGTCTATGTTGTTTGTGATATCTGTGTGTGTTACTATGCCAAAAAGTATACCTTTCTCATCTAAAACTACCATTTGCTCACACTCATTTGGACGATCAACAACTTCTAAAGTATCTAAAACATTTCTATCTTTGAAAATTGTATTTATTTTTCTTAGTTGCAAGCTTTCAAGAGAAGAGTCAACATCTACACCACTACTGCTCATCTGTAAAATATCTTGTGCACCAAAAACAAAATACTCTCCAAGATAAGGAATAATCGCATTTCTATGTTTTGTAGCATAAATCTTATCTACTGCCTGAGAAATACTCTGGTGCATTTCAACAGTTACAACATCTCGTGTAGCAATGTCACCTATAGATGGAAATCTCATTCTTTCTCCCATAATCCAAATATATAATTTATATCTATTATAATTATCTTTGAGTTAGAAAATGGTTAAAAAATTTTACTTCTAAATAATCTCAGACCTATTGTATATTTTTATCAATGTATCTCTTCATAAATTTTGATGAACTTCTCTATATTTTGTAAAAAAAGTTCTGCTAGATATGGATCAAAATGTTTTGCTTTTTCGCTCTGAAAAAGCTTGATTATCTCTTCAATGTTCCAAGCTTCTTTGTAAACTCTAGCACTATACAGAGCATCAAAAACATCTGCGATTGCAACAATTCTTGCACTCAAAGGTATCTCTTCACCAACAAGACCTCTAGGGTAACCACTTCCATCATACTTTTCATGATGTCCACCTGCTATCTCTGCTGCTATTTGAATGAGGGCTTTATCTGAATTACTCAAAATCTTCTCACCAATGAGAGCATGCTCTTGCATGATTTTAAACTCATCTATTGTTAACTTCGCTGGTTTATTTAAAATTGAATCAGGAGTTCCCACTTTGCCAATGTCATGTAGTGGAGCCGCGCGTTTAAAAAGGAGTGCTCTCTCTTCATCAACTCCCGCAAGTAGCGCAAGCTCTTTAGTGTAAAGACCTACACGCTTTACATGCGCACCTGTCTCTTTTGAGCGGTACTCACCAAGTGTACCGAGTCTCTCTAAGATTTCTATCTGCGTTTCATTAAGATTTTTGTTTAAAAGTTCTATCTCTCTCACACCCTCCTCAATCTTATCTTCGAGTGAATGTTGGTATCTCTCTATCTTGTTTTCAAGTTTCATCTGGATAGCTTTATAGCTGTATGCCATGTAAGAGATGAAAACCAATGCCCAGAGTAGAGAAAAAAGAGAAAAGATTTCATAGCGGATGTAGTTTGGAAAAAAGTATGCTCCAAATATACCTGCACAAACTAAAACAATAGTTCTTGCTAACCAAACTTTGAGCCTATCTAAAGAGCTCGTCATAACAGCTACTAAAGGAAGAGAAAGTCCCCATAAAACATCAAAAGTCTTTTGCTCCCCTATAAGAAAAAACGCAAAAAAAAGTCCAAAAAGTATGACTAAAATCTGCTCAGACCCTTTAGCAACATCCTTCTCATCTTTAAAACAAAAGTAGTGCTTTATGGTCGCTAAAAACAAAAAGAAGTAAAGAATGGCAAAACTCTCTCTTCCATTAAAGTAGTTTGCCAACATAGAGAGTGGTAGGAAAAGAAGCATTAAGCTTGTTATAGTGTTGATTATTTTTGTATTGTACATTTCTATTTTCATCTTTTTTCCTTTATCTTTTTAGAACCATCTCGGCGTCTTTTGCAAATATTTTTCATACTCATCTTCAAACTCACCTAAAAGTACATTTTCTTCATTTGAAACTATATAAATATCAAGAAGTAACCATAAAAGAAAAGCTGTCACAAAGAGATATAAAGTGTCAAATATAAACGCGAGTGCAGTCTGAGAGATGATGAGAGCAAGATAAACAGGATTTCGACTCAAGCGAAAAACTCCATCACTGATGAGTTGTTTGGGTCTGCTAAAAGGTGCATCTGGAGTTTTGTAATGTTTAAATTTTTTGTATGAAAGTATGTTGATGAGAAGTGCTAGTAGCAAAAATACAATGCCTGAAATTTGCATTATCTCAAAAGAGATATACGATGAGACTCGCAACTCGTAAATAAAGCTGCATGCCACTCCTCCTAGAAAAGTTAAGATGAAAAAGTGTACTGGAGTAAACTGCATACTTTTCATCTTAAGCTCCTAAGAATCCATTACTCTTTGATGATGGTGATGACTAACTCACCCACTTCAAAACCAAACTTTTTCATCTTAGAGTGGTTGATTATAACACCGTCATCTTGTAAGTGTAACCAGTCTCTTACATCAATGTCTAATGTTCCATCCCCATAAGGAACTCGCATAGTGTAGTCTATCATTACCGTGTTTCCATTGGCTACCATTGGAGCTTCACCTACGATGTCTCCCGCAGTTCCTATAAATCTTTTTTTATCTTCTGTTGGTTTGAGAGTCCAGACACGACGCTGTTTCTCACCATCATCATAAACAAAGTACTCATCAAGTGTTCCCACTCCATTTTCATCCCAACTACCATAAAGCTCGCCCTTAAAACTACGGATGATTTTTCCACTTGAATCTTTTACGATTCCATACGCCATCATCTTACCGTTGAAGTACTCTTGTGGGATAAACTCAGGCTTAGTGCTACTAAAGTCTTCTATCTCCATAGTGGAACATCCACTAATCATAAACGCTGCCAAAAAGGCTATAAATGTTTTCATGCTACAAGTCCTTTGTTAAGATCTATGTTTTGATCTCTTGAAAATACCATCTGAACAAGACCAATGTTACGAGTGATAAATGCCGCCTCACAGTAGTTAAGATACATTTTCCACATTCTGATGAAGTACTCATCAAAACCTAATGCTCTTACCTCATCAAGCTTTGCACTAAAGTTTTCATCCCATAAACGCAGCGTTTTTGCATAATCTTCTGCGAACTCTTCCATGTGTAAAAGATTTAAGCGAGTGTTCTGCGTTGTCACCTCTAGTACTTTTCCTACACTTGGGAGATGTCCGCCTGGGAAGATATACTTTTGAATGAAGTCTGTACTTTTTGAGTAAGCAGCATAACGCTGGTCTGGAATGGTGATGACCTGCATAGCTAAAACGCCACTTGGTTTGAGTAGAGACTCACACTTTTTAAAAAAAACATCAAAGTACTCAGCACCCACAGCTTCAAACATCTCTATAGAGATGATAGCGTCAAAACTACCCTCTAAATCACGATAATCCTTGAGGAGTATATCTATCTTCTCTTCTACGTTTTCTAGTGCGAAACGCTCATGACACAACTCTTTTTGCTCGTTTGAGAGTGTGACCGTTGTCACATCACAGTTCATCTCTTTAGCAAGATAAATCGCCATTGCTCCCCAACCAGAACCAATCTCAAGAACTTTTGCACCTGGCTTAATGCGTAGTTTCTCTGCTAAATGTTTTATCTTTCTTTTTTGTGCAGAGTGTA
>JGI997J19993_1000068_pt1 | contig 41396 bp, 38 predicted proteins | sample Etolagbewater25m_FD_19993 | JGI IMG/M metagenome (IMG submission 19993)
TATGAGTTACCTGTTCGAAATTTGAATCCTGAAATGAAGAGCGTATATTACAAAACAAAGCCCTTTTAGCGTAGTTCCACAACCAGAAGGGCGGCAGCCAATGTACAGGCTTCTACTCTTCATACTAAGTTACTGTTTTTTCTATGGATCAACACGCCCTTCTCCAGACACTCCTGGCAGGTAACGACCTCACCGGCAATGAAATGGAATCATGCATGACCTCCATCATGAACGGAGAATATTCAGATATTGCCATAGGCGCAATACTCGCTCTTCTCCAGAAAAAAGGAGTCACTGCACAGGAACTCAGTGGCGCATGCCGCTCGATGGTGGATAAAGCCATCAAGCTGGACCTGGGCCCTGCAGCGGTTGACACCTGTGGCACGGGCGGAGATCATTCGGGCACATTCAATATATCCACTGCGGCAGCATTTATCGCCTGCAGCGCAGGTGCAGGCATAGCAAAGCATGGCAACCGCTCGATGACAAGCCAGTGCGGAAGCGCCGACGTCCTCGAGGAACTTGGTATGACTATCGACCTGCCGCCTGAACTGACAGCAGAAATGTACAGGCTGACCGGCTTTGCCTTCCTCTTTGCACCGCTCTACCATCCCGCCATGAAAACGGTTGCACCGGTAAGGAAGGCACTCGGCATACGAACCATTTTCAACATGCTGGGGCCCATCGCCAACCCGGCAAACGTCAAGCGACAGGTCATCGGCGTCAATACCCCCGAACTTATCGACCTCTATATTGACACCCTGCATGAAAACGGCTGCCAGCACGCCCTGGTCATTCACGGCAAGACAGAAAACGGAGCGCCGATGGACGAAGCGAGCCTCTGCGGAACAACCATCATAACGGAACTCCTTGACGGCGACATCATCCGCCACGTTGCCACGCCAGAAGAGTTCGGACTCTCGAGATGCGGCATAGATGAACTCAAGGGTGGCTCCAGGAAGGAAAATGCCAACATCATCCGTGCTATCCTCGATGGTTCGGCAAGCAGGGCACAAACGGAAGCCGTACTCTATCCTGCAGCAATGGCCTGTTACGTTGCAGGAATTGCCAGCTGTATCGACGATGGATTGAGCCAGGTGCGAGATGCCCTTGAATCCGGCACTGCACACACGCATCTCACACGCATTATGAGCGTAAACAGAGAACTTGCAGACCATTGCAGGAGCAAGGCTAACTAAAAGCTTACATTTAAGGCGAAAAACTTGTATTATTGTTGCTTTGTTTCCCTGAAGTGTGAACCAGTTAACCATGAACGGACACAACGCGATCAAGAGCGAACATACTGCCCTGCGATCAACCCTGGCAAGCTCCGGAGTAAGCCCGACGAGGGAAAAGCTCATCCTCCAGGCCATCGAAAATGTCAACAAACCAGGATTGCGGCTCGACACGTCTGCGATACTCCCGCTCATGAAACCGGTCACCTGGTTCCCTCCGATGTGGGCATTTGCATGCGGTGTCGTCTCGACAGGTGAACCGATCCTCTCGAACTGGTCGATCCTGCTTGCAGGCATCATTCTTGCCGGCCCCCTGATGTGCGCGATGTCGCAGACCATGAATGATTATTTCGACCGGGAGGTCGATGCAATCAACGAACCGGAACGCCCTATCCCCTCGGGCCGGATTTCAAAACAGGCCAGCTGGCTCATCACCTTCACCCTCATCATGACGGGGTTCATCGTCGCCTGGTGGATACATCCGTATGTCATGGCGATAGCCTTCTTCGGGGTGCTGATGTCGCATGCCTATTCCGGGCCTCCTCTCAGGGCGAAACGAAACGGATGGTTCGGCAACCTTATCGTGGGACTCGCTTACGAAGGCGTAGCGTGGCTGACCGGAAGCTTTGCAATCACCCAGGGGGTTCCCTCATCGGAATCCATTGCGCTTGCCGTAATATTTTCACTTGGAGCGCACGGCATCATGACGCTCAACGACTTCAAGTCCATTGTCGGCGACAACATCCGCAAGGTAGCATCCATTCCTGTGCAGCTTGGTGAACGAAAGGCAGCCATACTCGCTGCCGTTGTCATGGATGTCGCCCAGCTCTGCGCACTAGGCATCCTGTTATGGAAATCAGCATACATCACTGCCGGCATAAGCTTCATACTCCTTCTCTTCCAGTTACCCATGCAAAACATACTGATCAGGAACCCGAAGGAAAAAGCTGTCTGGTACAATGCATTCGGCACCCTGCTCTACGTACTCTCTATGATGGTATGCGCAGTCGGAATCCGTCCATAATGCAGGAGCAAATATTTTTCTGTTTACCGAACAATTACTATATTCCCAATCATTTTACTAACGCCAACAGGAAGTCACCATGTCCAAAGTCTGTGTACTGACCGGTAAACGGCCAAAGTACGGCAATACTGTTTCGCACGCCAACAACCATCGCCGCAAACGTTTCGAGCCTAATCTCCATACCAAGAGGATCTGGATAGAAGAAGAGAAACGATGGGTAAAAGTCCGTATTTCAGCAAAAGCGATGAAAATCATGTCCCGCCAGGGCACGGCTGAACTTGCAAAGCTCGTCAAGTAAGTCTGAATTCAAGCGAACGACAGTTGAGAGAAGCTGTCCCGGAAATACAACATCCGGGACAGCTTTTTTTTTCAAGCGAAGTACTACTATGAGGAAACACGTTACCATCTATACGGATGGTGCCTGTAGCGGCAATCCGGGAAAAGGCGGCTGGGGAGCGCTCCTGATGTTCGGGGAAACCCGCCGCGAAATCTCAGGCTACTCCCCTTCCACAACCAACAACAGAATGGAACTCATGGCTGCCATCATGGCGCTGGAAGCCCTCAAGGAACCCTGCCGGGTTGACCTGTACAGCGATTCGAGCTATGTCGTCAACGCCTTCAGGCAGGGCTGGCTGAAACGGTGGTCGACGAACAACTGGCAGACAGCGGCAAAAAAACCTGTTGAAAACCAGGACCTGTGGCAAAAAATCCTGCCGTTGGTTAGATTGCATGAAGTCACCTTTCACAAGGTCAAGGGACACAGCGACAATGAATTCAACAACCGATGTGACTTCCTTGCAACGCAGGCAATCAAGAACAACCGCTAAAGGCAGCGCCTCATGCAGACCGAACCAAGGAAACCGACCTCAACGAAAACGCAGAAACAGCCCCGCAAAAAACCGAGTCTGCTCCTCATAACCCTCATACTCGGCTCGATCGGCCTGATCCTGCAGCTTCTCTGGGTCAACTGGCCGAAACAACGCCAGGAACCCGAACAGCTGCCACAAAGGGTACATGAAGTTATCGACCGGCTCCCGGGAACGTCAGATGCACTTATTTACGTTGGACTTGCCGATATACGTGCGACACCATTCTGGAACGAGGTAGTGCCGGACTCGGTAAAAACAACCGATACACTGCCATTCCCGTCCCCACTCAATGCTATCATGGCGGAAAACGGCTTCAGACCCGTACGCGATATCGATGCTCTTCTGGTGGATTTCCAGCATCAGAACTCGATCAACCAGCAGTTCCTCGCTGTCGTCTGGGGTCGATTCCCGGACGGACTTCACCCTGACCACCTCATCAGTAAGGGCTACAGGGGCGAAACGATAGCTGGCATGCTGTGCACTGCACTGCAGGACGACCTCTGGCTCTGTATGCCTGGTAAGGGTATGGCTCTGCTTGCAAGCTCACCATCGTTGATCGAACGACATCTCAACGCCACTCCCGGTTTTTTTGAAAGGGACTCCACGACAACAGCCCTCATCGACAGGGCTATTCACAAATCCCAGTTCTGGTTCACCCTCTCATCGACCAACTGGACCTCTGGCGCATTGCAGAGCCTCATGTCTCAGAACAGCGAACTGGCATCACTCGGCAACCTCCGCAACATCCGCCAGCTTGTCCTTTCCCTGGACTTCAAGGACGGCATTACAGGTGAATCCGAATGGATCTACGATGACCGGCAGGCTGCTTATTTCGCATCGACATTCCTCTGGGGCGCCATCAAGCTCTCCAGTGCAACAGGAACGAGAACGGCTGCACCTGTCAAGGAACTGCTGAGGAAAATCGAGGTAATGCAGAATCTTGAATCGGTCATCATCAAGGCCGAACTACCCCAGGAACTGTTTACGGTGAATCCACCTCCCGGAACCTGATCAGGTTACCCTCCCGAACAGCCTCGATGGTACCTGAAACCCTGGTCCTCCTTCCCGGCTGCAGGAAAAGCAGCCGGCAGAGCTGATCAAGCATACGTGCAGTCGCCTCACAGCCGAGTTCCCTGAGAGCCCGTTTGAAAAGCTCCTTCTGTTCAAAGGTCGTCAGTTTTTGCAGTGCACGTACCTGCATCGTACCATTTTCCAACCCGAGCCCTGCCGAACGCTGCACGAGCCCCTCGAAATGCAGCTCGAGAAACTCTTCAAGCTCTCCCGCATGACGTGAAAGCCTCTGCAGCGATCCCAGCAATTTGTGATGGAACCGCTCCTCTATCAGCGGAATCACCCTGTGACGGATAAAATTCCTGTCGGGATCCGTACCCAGGTTGCTGCTGTCAATCCTGTAGGGGACAGACCTGCCCCGGACATACGCCATCACCTCACTGCGCTCGAGTAGCAGAAGGGGTCTGACAATCCTGCCATGCCGCTCCCTGATCCCCCTCAATCCGGGTATGGCACTGCCACGAAAGAGGTTGAAAAGAATAGTCTCGGCATTATCGTTGACATGATGCCCCGTTACTATCCGATCAAGCCCCTCTGCATCGAGAAGCTCGTTAAAAAACCCGTACCGCTCGATTCTTGCAGTTTCTTCCAGAGAGCGCTTCCAGGCCCTGGAATCCTCCATGGTAGAAAATCGTCGGGAATGAAACGGAATACCATGACGTGAAGCGACCTCCCTTACAAGCGCCTCGTCCTGGTCGCTCTCATCTCCACGCAGCTGGAAATTACAGTGCGCAACCTGAAGTTCGAGTTTCAGCACCGGCCTGACTGCGAGAAAAAGCCACAGCAGGGCCATGGAATCAGGACCTCCTGAAACCGCAAGCAGCAGCCGCTCACCTTCTTGTACCAGGCTGCGGACCCTGAGCTGTTCAAGAAACCTTTTTTCAGTCCTGTTGAGCTGTCGTGACATGGAACAAAATCTTATCATGGTAGTAGTCACCTTAAAATGTACTTTTTTTAAGATAATCCTGTTCACCGCATTACTACCGATCCCATTCGACCATGCTTACACCCTACGGGTATAGTACAGTTTTCAAAACCCTCGCCCTCTGCGCTCTCATTGCAGCAGCTGCTGCAGTCCTGCCGACTGGGGTACAATTGACCGCCTGGACCCTGGCAGTGGTTGCTATCGTGTTCACCCTCATGTTTTTCCGTGACCCTGAACGACTCCCTCCCGATGAGAAAGGCGCTCTTCTGGCTCCGGCAGATGGCCGGGTGGTTCTTGTCAAAAAGGTCGATCATCCCTATACGGGCAAGAACTCGCAGCTCCTGAGTATTTTCATGTCACCCTTCAACGTCCATGTCAACCGGATCCCCATGGATGGAACGGTCACTGCCCTGGACTACCATCCCGGGAAATTCCTCATGGCATTCGACCCTATGAGTACAGAACAGAACGAGCGAATGTCGATATCCCTTGAAAACGATAGCCACCGCCTCGTCTTCACGCAGGTATCCGGATTCCTTATAAGGAGAATCGTCTGCGATCTTGCAACCGGAACCAGTGTACACCGCGGAACCCGGTTCGGCATGATCAAGTTCGGCTCACGCGTAGACCTTGTCATTCCCCACGGATTCGAACTATCGGTCCGGGAAGGCGACCATACACGGGGAGGTGTGACGATTGTCGCCCGGCCGGATAGCCAGAAAAAACTTGGTTAATGGAAGTGTAATAGTTATATAGATTACCATTGCGATATTTTTTTTCAGCAAAACATCCTACCGGAGGCTACCATATGTTTGGTTTAGGCGGACAGGAGCTCTTGCTCATACTGCTGATCATACTGCTCCTTTTCGGCGCGAAGAAACTCCCTGAACTTGCCAAGGGCCTAGGAAAAGGCATGAAAGAGTTCAAAAAAGCACAGACGGAAATTGAAGACGAGTTCAACAAGGCCATGGAAGATACTCCTGTAGCCAAAAAGGAAAAGGAATCGGAAAACCGGAAATAACCTGCTGAAGCTGTCCCGGCCGGGCATACTCCGGGACAGCAGAACTTGCAACCCCCTACCAGTTTCTCCCCGAAACACCAACATAAACATACTACAGAATGATGCGTCCCCAACGTTTCAAGTTCTGCCTTATTCTGTTGTTGCTCACCGGATGCCATGAAAATGACGAAACGCCGTTTTCGCCAGTAAGCAGCTCACTTTCGACCATGATACCGGACGGACCGGTCATTAACGAAATCATGTTCGCGCCACTGCAGTCGTCACGTGACGCCCTGCCAGACCAGCCCGATTATATCGAGCTGTACAACACCGGACCGGACCCTTCCGACCTCACCGGATGGGTCATCCAGGATTGTCCGTCCGCATCAGGCAGACGCTACACCTACGAGTTTGCCAACACTCCTTCAGGTCGTAACATACTGGCACCAGGGAGCTACGCGGTTATCGTACCCGAAAAAAGCCCGCTTCTGCAGGAATCCAGACTACAGGAAACATTCCCGCGCATTGCAACATCCGGTGCACGGGTGTTCATCGTCGATCGAAGCCGTTTTTCTCTCAACAACGACATGGACTGTGTCGTGCTGAAAGATGCCATGGGAACGGTTATCGACTCAGTTGCATATAACGAAGGGTGGCATTCACCCTATATCCTGGAAACGAGAGGGCGATCGATAGAAAAATTCAATCCTCTCCTGCGCCCTCAGCTGCAGGGAAGCTGGTCATCTTCGATGGATCGTTATGGTGGCACTCCAGGTGAACGGAACTCCGTCTACCTGCCAGCAAACAAGCTGACGCGCAACCCTTCGATAACCGTCAGTCCCTCGTCATTCACCCCAGGAGACCGGGTAGCAGGCATCGAGCTGCATCTGCCCAGCGGTGCCTACCAGCTCGGCGTAACTATCTATGATGTCTCCGGAAACGCAGTCAGGACCCTGGCAGCCGGGCTCCCGGCAGGACCGGAAACACGCATCGAATGGGACGGTCGGGATGATGACATGCAACCGGTTCCCTCAGGCATCTACCTGGCAAGGGCAGAAGCTTCAGGCAGTGGCAGATCAGCCATACTCGAGGCCCGTATCGTTGTTGCCAGATAAGCGCGTTTTTTTGGTTACGAGCTAAACGTTATCTTTTCGATGCAGAGTGAACAACCACGATCCCCCTATAGATGCTGACTCGCCTCTACATCAGGAACGTCGCGCTCATCGAAGAGCTTGAAATCCCCTTTCACGAGGGACTGACCATTATCACGGGTGAAACAGGAGCCGGTAAATCGATACTTATCGGTGCACTCAACCTTGTTCTGGGTGCGCGCGCAAGCTCGGAACTTGTCAGGTCAGGCCAACAAAAGGCCGTAGTGGAAGCTGTCCTGGAAACTGCATCCGGAACCAGCGGGAAGCTTGCCGAACTACTGCAGCAAGCGGGCATAGAGCAGCAACCGGAACTCATCATAAGGCGCGAACTCACCCCCAGGGGTCAGTCACGAGCCTTCGTCAACGATACACCCTGCCCCCTCCAGACCCTGAAAAGAATAGGCGACGAACTCATCGACCTGCACGGGCAGCATGAACATCAGCTCCTGCTCAGGGAAGAGCACCACATCGGGCTCCTGGATGATTATGGCCAGCTGCAGGAACCTCATCGAGCCCTACAGGAACACCTCTACAGAGCTTCGCCAGACTCGCCTGAAATTCGAGGAACTCAAGGAAAAAGCACGCAGAAGTGCTGCAGAAAAAGAGTTGCTGGAGTACCAGCTCAAAGAACTCCAGGATCTTAACCTCCAGGAGGGAGAGGAAGCTGGCCTTGAAGAAGAGATCGCCATCCTGGAAAATGCCGAAACCCTCGCATCACACTGCAATGCCATCACCAGCCTGCTCTACGACAACGACCGCTCTGCATACGTCCAGGTCTCCGAAGCGCTGCGGCTCCTCAACGAACTCAGCAGTATCGACCGCACGCTCGAACCGGGGGCAGGAGAGCTGGCCGGGGCCGAAAGCCTGCTTGAAGAGCTTTCCAGGACACTCAGGAGCTATGGAGAAACTGTCGACTTCAACCCTGTACGGCTGGAAGAACTCCAGGAGCGCCACCACCTGATACAGAAAATGAAGAAAAAATACCACAGGAGCGTCGAGGAGCTCATTGCAATGCAGGAAGAGGTGGCAGGGGAACTTGCGCTCCAGGAGCATAACCAGGAAGCGTTTGCCGAGCATGAAGAGAACATACTTGAGCTGAAAGCCCGCCTGACCAGGGAAGCGCTGGCTCTGCACAAGGCAAGAACCGAAGCAGCAAAAAGGCTTGAGCCGCTGATCACGAAAGAGCTAGATACCCTGGGTATACAGAAAAGCACCTTTAACGTCAGGATCCGGCAGGAACAGCTGAAAGACGGGGATATCGACTTCGAGGGGACCCCGTGCACAGCCTTCCGTGACGGCTGCGATCGGGTGGAATTCCTCATATCCACAAACCAGGGTGAAGCGCCCAGGCAACTCGCAAAAATTGCTTCAGGCGGCGAAATTTCACGAGTCATGCTGGCGCTCAAAAGTGCCCTTGCAACCAACACCCGACTCCCGATACTCATATTCGACGAAATTGATACTGGTATCAGCGGCAGGGTGGCAGAAGCGGTTGGCCGCAGCCTCCAGCGCCTGTCATCGCTTCACCAGATCATTGCAATCACCCATCTCCCTCATATCGCCGCCATGGGCGAGAGCCATCTGTTTGTCGAAAAACACGAGTACAAGGGGCGAACCAGTACTCAGGTACGCGAACTTTCGCCAGAGGAACACCTCGAAGCGGTTGCCCGGCTGATAGACGGCGACACTCCGTCGGAGGCATCCCTGGCCGTGGCCAGCCAGCTCATCCGGTCCGGAAAAAACAGCAAAGGTTTAGAAAATCAATAAGATTGCCTTATACTATTCCCATTCCGGTACCAACACCGAACACATGCAAAAAGTGAGAACTTCTCTCTATGTCACATACAACAATTTCCGGCTTGGCAGTTGCCCTGGTCACCCCGTTTACACGTGAAAACACCATAGATGAGGGTGCCCTCAGGCGTCTTGTCGGATTCCACAAAGCTGCTGGAACTGATATCATATTGCCTTGCGGCACTACCGGGGAATCACCAACCCTTTCGGAAGAAGAGCAGGCCCGGATTATCTCGATCGTACGCGAAGAGACGGAAGGAAGCATGCTTGTAGCAGCTGGCGCGGGAACCAACGATACAAGAAAAGCGGTCAAGCTAGCCATCAGTGCCTGCGAGGCAGGCGCAGAGGCAATCCTCTCGGTAGCCCCCTATTACAACAAACCTTCCCAAGAAGGCTATTACCAGCATTACCGCCACATCGCCGAATCGATTGACGTTCCACTGATCATCTATAACGTACCCGGAAGAACCGGCGGTAACGTACATGCCGAAACGATACTCAGGCTGGCAGAGGAATGCGAGAACGTTGCTGCCGTCAAGGAAGCCTCGGACAACATGGAACAAATCATGGACCTCCTCCACTACCGTCCGGAAGGGTTTTCAGTTATGACAGGTGAGGATAGCCTCATCATGCCATTCATGGCGCTTGGAGGTGATGGGGCCATCTCCGTCGCAGCCAACCAGCTTCCACGAGAGGTCAGGCAGCTTATGGAACTGTCGAAAAACGGAAACCTTGCTGAAGCGAGGGAACTGAACCGCAGGCTGCAGAACATGTTCAGGCTGAACTTTATTGAAAGCAATCCTGTACCGGTCAAATACTGTCTCTCGTTGATGGGTATGGTAGAAGAAACTTACAGGCTGCCCCTCGTTCCCATGGATGAAGAGAACAAGAGGCTGCTGAAAGCTGAACTTGAACGCCTGGGGCTCATCAGCTGAGAGAGCCCAGGCATTCAACAAACCTGTCCATTTCTGCCTTCGTACGCTTCTCGGTTACAGCGCAGAGAAGGCCTGTCTCACCGAAAAGCCCCAGGTCGCATCCCGCAAAGAACCCATGCTCCAGCATCCGCTGAACCACCACAGAGGCATCTACCGGCGTATCGACAACGAACTCCCGGAAGAAAGGAGCATCGCCACGTACAGAGTAACCTGGCAACTCGTTTATCTTCCCTGCGAGGTAATGTGCCTTCTGCATCGATAGCTCTGCGACCTGCCTGAGCCCTGTCTTGCCAACAAGGGACAGATAGACAACCGCCTGCAGGGCATTGAGCGCCTGGTTGGTACAGATATTGGAGGTTGCCTTCTCACGACGGATATGCTGCTCCCTTGTCTGGAGAGTCAGTATGAAACCGTCCTCCCCGTCACGATCCTTCGTCAACCCGACAAGCCGACCGGGTAGTTTGCGAACATATTTCTCACTGACAGCGAAAATTCCGAGGTAAGGCCCTCCAAAATTAAGCGCGCTGCCAAGCGGCTGTCCTTCACCCACAGCGATATCCGCTCCATAGACTCCTGGAGCTTCGAGTACGGCAAGCGACACGGGATCTGCAGAAACAATGAACAGGGCATTGTGCCTGTGTGCAATCTCGCCTATCCGCTGCACATCTTCGAGCGAACCATAGAAATTCGGCTGCTGGACGATGACGGCAGCCACGCTGTCCGACATTGACGCCTCGAGCGCCTCGAAGTCGCAGAGACCGTCTTTCAGGCTGTTCTGCTCCAGAGAAGCCTTTCCTCCCGGCTCGACAAAGGTCTTCAGCACCTCAGTGGTATTCGGATGGATACGGCCAGCCACCATGACCCTGGAACAGCCGGTCACATTAAGCGCAAGAGCGACCGCTTCACCCAGAGCTGTCGCACCATCATAAAGCGAAGCGTTTGCGACATCCATGCCATAGAGCCGACAGATCATACTCTGGTATTCATATATAGCCTGGAGGGTTCCCTGAGAAACCTCTGCCTGGTATGGAGTGTAGGCTGTATAGAACTCGCTGCGGGAAACTATTGTCCTGAGGGCTGCAGGTATGTAGTGATCATAAGCTCCTCCGCCGAGAAAGCTTGTATAGCCAGGGGCATGCTGATTGCTCTCGGCAAGCGAGGAAAGGAGGTCTGCAACCTCCATTTCACCAATCGCTGCCGGAAGATCGAGCTCCCTGTCAAGCCTGCACGTGGCAGGAATGTCAGGAAGCAGCTCCTCGAACGATGACACCCCGATATCGCGAAGCATCTCTTCGCGATCCCTGTCCGTATTGGCAATAAATGGCATCTGCTTACTCCCCTACCAGTTCACGATACGCCGAAGCATTCAGCAACCCATCTACCTGGGATGGCTCCTTGAGGGCCACCTTGACCATCCAGCCATCTCCATACGGATCGCTGTTGACGATTTCCGCCGCATCGAGTGCCTCGTTAACCTCGAGGATCTCGCAGCTGACCGGAGCAAAGAGGTCTGCTACGGTCTTGACTGCCTCGACCGTACCAAAGGCATCATGCTCATCGAGAGATGTTCCTGCTGGTTTTGTTTCGACAAAAACAATATCACCAAGTTCGGACTGCGCAAAATCTGTAATACCTACGAGGGCTGTCGTCCCGTCTTCCTGGACGCTGATCCACTCGTGATCCTTTGTGTAACGCAGATGTTCTGGAATATTCATGGCAGTGAAACTGATAGGGTTGATAAATGATTGAAGGTAATATTTTTTTGCCTACGTCAAAACAGCTGCTACGAGAGGCGCTGGCGCATCAGTTCGAAACAGAGCACACCCGCGGTAACGCTGACATTGAGGGATTCGACACATCCAGCCATGGGAATACGTACCAGCGTATCTTCCGGGGCTAATGCACCTTCGAGAAGACCGCGCCCCTCCTCGCCCATCAGGAAGACTGTAGGCCGGCGGTAATCGACATCGGTGTAATTTATCTCCGCATCCATATCGGCAGCCACAATGGCAAACCCTTTTTCACGAAGCTCCTGGAGCGTCTTCCGGAGGCTTTTGACCTTGACAACCCTCATATGTGACAACGCCCCTGCCGATGCCTTGTGCACAACGGCGTTGACTGGCGCGCCCTTTCCGTCGAGCAGCACGACCGCATCGGCAGCGGCAGCTTCCGCGCTCCTGATGATAGCCCCCACGTTATGCGGATCCTGGAGGCCCGGCAGCAGCACGAGGAAAGGGCTGCTGTTACGGGGAGCGGCCAGTACCTCGTCAAGGGTGTAATAGGTGATACTGCTTACCAGGGCACACACCCCCTGGTGCTTCGTTGTCCCGGCTATCTCACCCAGTTTCTCAAGGCGGGCCTTACCCACCGGGATCTTCAGACGCCTGGCGGTGATCATGATCTCCTTGAGCTTGTTGTGGGAGGTGTTGAACTGGAAATAGATCTTCTCCACCTTGTCAGGTGAGGAATCCAGGAGTTCGAGGACGGCATTGCGCCCATAGACGATATCATTCATAGCGGTGCTTCTCTTGGGTAAAAACTCTGCAGCAAGGCAACTCAAATGGAACTGTTTACCCCGGAAATGTAATTAAATTGATTATATTAATGTTTTAATATCTTTTTTGGCCTCACGAGCTGCAAGCGACAGGCTTTCCTTATTCATTCCCGGCCTCCCATGGCCAACACTCCGGACAAAAAAGAGACGTGCTGTTTTTAGTTCATACCAACTCTTAATCTGCGTTTATACAATGAGTCGGACATTCAAGACACTTGAAGGCAATGAGGCCCTGGCCCATGTAGCCTACCGTACGAACGAGGTCATATCAATATACCCGATCACCCCTGCATCGAACATGGGTGAATATTCAGACGCCTGGGCTGCTGAAGGGGTTCCTAACATCTGGGGCACCGTACCGCTGATCGATGAAATGCAGAGCGAGGCGGGCGCTATCGCCGCAGTGCATGGCGCACTGCAGACCGGCGCACTGTCGACGACATTCACGGCTTCACAGGGCCTGCTCCTGATGCCGCCGACAATGAACAAGATCGCTGGCGAACTCAGCCCTGCGACCATTCATGTATCTGCCCGCTCCATAGCGGCACAGGCACTGTCGATTTTCGGCGACCACGGTGACGTGATGTCTGTACGCAGCACAGGTTTTGCGCTGCTTGCATCATGCTCCGGACAGGAAGTCATGGACCTCGCGCTTATCGCCCAGGCCGCGACTCTGAAGTCAAGGATTCCCTTCCTGCACTTCTTCGACGGCTTCAGAACATCACATGAAATCACCAAAATCGAAGTCCTGTCAGACGATGACATCAGGAGCATGATCGATGACGACCTCGTCATCGCGCACAGGAACCGCAGGATGTCTCCAGACCAGCCGATCATCAGGGGAACGTCACAGAACCCGGACGTCTATTTCCAGGGCCGTGAAACCGTCAACAAATACTACAATGCCTGCCCTGGCATTGTCCAGGAATACATGGATCGCTTCAGGGAACTGACCGGACGCGAATACAAGCTGTTCCAGTACTACGGTGCACCCGATGCAGAAAAGGTCATCTTCATGATGGGATCTGGTGCCGAAGCTGCGCTCGAAACCGTCAACTATCTCAATGCACAGGGTGAAAAGGTAGGTCTCGTCAAAGTCCGCCTCTTCAGGCCGTTCGATATCGCGAGCTGTCTTGCATCCCTGCCGGCAAGCGTCAAGTCAATCGCAGTACTCGACAGGATGAAGGAGCCAGGCAGCTCCGGTGAACCTCTCTACCTCGATATTGTCAACGCGATCCATGAAGGAACAGCCAAGGGGATCGTCAAGATCGCCCCATCCATCATCGGGGGCCGTTACGGACTTTCTTCCAAAGAGTTCACCCCGGCAATGGTCAAGGCTGTCTTCGATAACCTCTCGGCAGCAGAGCCAAAGAACCATTTCACTGTCGGTATCGACGACGATGTCACCCATACCAGCCTGGAGTACGACCACAGCTTCAGCATCGAGCCTGAAGAGGTCTTCCGCGCAATGTTCTACGGACTCGGGTCTGACGGCACCGTGGGAGCCAACAAGAACAGCATCAAGATCATAGGTGAAAATACAGACAACTATGCTCAAGGATACTTTGTCTACGATTCGAAAAAAGCCGGATCGATCACGGTGTCGCACCTCCGTTTCGGACCGAACCAGATCCATTCGACATACAAGATCTCGAATGCTCAGTTCATTGGCTGCCACCACTGGATTTTCCTCGAATCGTTCGACCTGGTAAAAAACCTCCACGAAGGAGGAACGCTGCTTGTCAACTCGCATTACTCACCAGAGGAAATATGGGATCAGCTGCCACGGCTCGTCCAGCAGCACCTGATTGACAAAAAAGCCAAACTCTATACCATCGATGCCTACAAGGTCGCTCATGACAGCGGGATGGGACAGCGTATCAATACCATCATGCAGGCCTGTTTCTTCGCTATTTCCGGCGTCCTGCCGAGTGAAGAAGCGATCACCAAGATCAAGGACTCGATCCGCCAGACCTACGGCAAGAAAGGCGACGACATCGTCAACAAGAATATACAGGCTGTCGACAACACGCTGGCAAACCTGCATGAAGTACAAATCGGCAGCGTCGCAGACAGTGAGAAAAAAATGCGTCCGGTCATCTCAGGCGAAGCACCGGAATTCGTCTGCAATACCCTGGCAAAAATCATTGCCGGCGAAGGTGATGATATCCCGGTCAGCCAGATGCCTGCAGACGGCACCTTCCCGGTAGCAACGTCACAGTTTGAAAAGCGTAATCTCGCCCAGGAAGTACCTGTATGGGACAAGGATATCTGTATCCAGTGCGGCAAATGCTCCATGGTATGTCCACATGCAGTCATACGCTGCAAGGCATACGACCCGAAATACCTCGAGAACGCTCCCAGGAGCTTTGCCTATACCGATGCCAAGGGCAAAAGCTGGGAAGGCCTCAAGTACACTATCCAGGTATCGGTGGAAGACTGTACAGGTTGTGAAATCTGTGTACACACCTGCCCGGCAAGGGACAAGAAAAACCCGGAACATCACGCGCTCAACATGAGCCCGCAGGAACCGCTGCGCGAAACAGAGATCGACAACTGGAACTATTTTGTCAATATCCCGGAATTCGACCGATCGAAGATCAACCAGCGACTTATCAAGGAACAACAACTCCAGCAGCCGCTCTTCGAATTTTCGGGTGCTTGTGCCGGCTGCGGTGAAACCCCGTATGTCAAGCTCATGACACAGCTCTTTGGCGACAGGCTTGTCATTGGCAATGCTACAGGTTGCTCGTCGATCTACGGTGGTAACCTGCCGACAACGCCGTACTGCACGAATGAAAACGGACTTGGCCCGACATGGTCGAACTCCCTGTTCGAGGATACCGCTGAATTCGCACTAGGGTTCCGTATCTCGATCAACAAGCAGAAAGAGTATGCTGAAGAGATTCTGAAAAGGCTCTCTGCAGAAGTTGGCGACACGCTGACCAGGGAAATACTCGAAGCTGACCAGACAAGCGAGCCAGGCATTTTCGAACAGCGTAAAAGAGTTGCGGTACTCAAGGAGAAACTTGCCTCGATAAACACCCAGGAAGCACGTAACCTCCTTCCCATTGCAGACATGCTGGTCAAGAAGAGTGTCTGGGGCGTTGGTGGCGATGGCTGGGCCTATGACATCGGCTATGGTGGCGTCGACCATGTCACAGCAGCTGGCGAAGATGTCAACCTGCTTATCCTCGATACCGAGGTCTATTCGAATACAGGCGGCCAGGCATCGAAAGCAACGCCAAAGGCAGCCGTCGCGAAATTCGCAGCCGCTGGCCGGCCACTGACCAAAAAAGACCTGGGCATGATCTCCATGACCTATGGATCGGCCTACGTTGCAAGCATTGCAATGGGAGCAAGGGATGAGCACACGCTCAAGGTATTCCTCGAGGCTGAAGCCTTCCCCGGTCCGTCAATCATCATAGCCTATTCACACTGCATTGCGCACGGCATCGATATGACAGTGGGTATGGATCACCAGAAAGCCGCAGTCAACTCTGGCCACTGGCTGCTCTATCGCTACAACCCGCTGCGCATCAATGAAGGAAAGAATCCGTTGATTCTCGACTCGAAGAAACCGTCGATACCGGTCGAGCAGTTCCTCGACATGGAGAACCGTTTCCGGATGCTCAAAAAGAGCCACCCCGAACACGCAAAAGAGCTCTTTACAGCAATCCAGGAAGAAGTCGACAGGCGTTACGACACCTACGAGTACCTTGCAGCACGCAAGTTCCCGAACGACTGACCCTTGCGGTAAAAACACAACAAGAAAAAGCGCGGCATACCACCGCGCTTTTTCTTTCCTAACCCTTACCACCTACCACCTCACTTCTCTCTCACAGCCTCGAGATGCTCGATAATCTCAGGATCACTGAACCCCGTTGCCACGGCCCGCTCAAGGTACAGAAGCGCTTGTTCGTAGTTTCCAAGCTTGAAATACACCCATCCAAGGGTGTCGAGGAAAACAGGGTTCCCTGGTTCTGTCTGCACCGCTTTTCGTGCATACGCAAGTGCCTCCGGTAACCGCTCATTTCTTTCAGCCAGCATGTAGGCAAGATTGTTGAGGGCCAGGGTATTGTGAGGATCGATATCGAGAACCCTGCTGTAAGCATCGAGGCTTTGCTCCTCACGTCCTGTTTTCTCGGACACAAGCGCCATGGTAATAGCGGCCTGCATTCGCAGCCAGGCCGGCTGCTGCGCATCCCCCTCTCGCAGCTGCGCATCGCCAAGTACCTCGAAGGCAGCCTCCATCAGCTCTGATCGATACAAGGCATACCCCTCCAATACCAGGAGGCGGTAGGAAGGACGCCGTAATGCCTCACGTGCCTGGCGAAAGGTATAGAGCGCATGATGAAATTCTCCTTCGGCAACATACGATGAAGCGATTTCCTCCCATGCCTTCACATAAGCAGGATCGGATGCAACCAGGGGCAGGAAAAACTCCCTGGCTTTCCGGTACTCTCCGTCACGGGCATGGATCAGGCCTCTCGTAAAACGCACATCCCGGTTATCCGGGTAATCGGCCAGCATCCTACCGGCCATAAACCTTACCGGTCCAAGGTACGCGCTGTCAATATCTGACCTCAACATAAAAAGACGCACCAGATCGAGTGCAGCATCCAGTTCTGTTTCAGGATGTCCGAAAAACACGGTAAGCTCCTGCTCGAGCTCATCGACTTCCCCCGTCTCTATGAGAGCCTCAAACAGCGCTATCCATCCGGGAAGAAACGAAGCATCATCAGCAACGATATCATGGAAAATAACCAGGGCACGCTCGACCTCCCCTGTCTGAAGGTAGAGTTCCCCCAGGGTCAGCATGAGCTTGTCATTTCCCGAGCCCTGCTCCATCATGGTCTGAAGGACCTCGATCGCTTCCTTGTAATGGTTGAGTTTCAGTTCGATCCAGAGAATATGGGCAAGCGTATGCTCATTGAAAGGGTCCAGCACACGAAGGCGTTCAAACACCCTGAGAGCATCCTGCGGCCTGTCGAGGGCAAGGTAGGCATCAGCCAGCATCGAGAGTGCTTTCGGATCATCTGGGGTGATCTCTTTCTGGCTCAGAAACATGCCGAGGGCATCTTCATAACGGCCGGCATCGTGGTACAGGGAGCCAAGCAGACGGACATAGTACACATGCTTCGGTTCCATACTGACCGCCTGTTCTGCTGCGGCAATCGCCGGCTCGAGCTGGCCAGTCTCGACGAAAAGGCGAGCCTTTGCAAAATAAAGGGCTGCAAAGGGAGCTGCATCAGCCTCGAGGGTACGATAGAGTGCAAGCGCTTCATCATACCGGCCTGCAGCCGCAAGGAAGAGACCGCGGGCAAAACGGCTTTTCACCTTGTCGTCAGCCCGTACCTCTGACGCCCTGCCATCAGTCATGCTGGCTGAAGAAACGCAGCCCTGTAATGACATGAGAACTAACAGGAAACAGCTGGATGCCATGACGAAGGCCCTCAGGCCTCGCCTGTATCGTGCTGGCGACATTGTACATATTACCGGCATGGCTTACGTTGCTCCTTCTGTAAAAAGGGGGGTGTCCGGAGGTGGCAGGTGGCCTGCGAACTTCCGATAAGCGTTCCTGGTTGCAATACGCCCCCTGGGGGTCCTGGATATGAAACCCGCCTGGATCAGGTACGGCTCATACACTTCTTCAAGCGTATCCTGCTCCTCTCCGACCGAAACGGCAAGCGACGAAATCCCCACAGGCCCTCCGTGAAACTTCTGCAAAAGGGCGAGGATGATCTTCTTGTCCATCTCATCCAGCCCTTCATCATCTATCTCGAGGGCTGCCAGCGTCTCGGCCGCAACACCCTTCGTAATCACCGCCTCATCAGCCACCTGGGCAAAATCACGGGCGCGCTTGAGCAAACGGTTAGCAATACGGGGAGTCCCCCTCGATCGCCTTGCAATCTCGAATGCAGCGTCATCATCGATACCTATATGCAGTATAGAAGAGGTTCGCACGACAATCTGACGAAGCAACTCGACAGGATAATAATCCAACCGACCAGAAATACCGAAACGTGCCCTCAGGGGAGAGGTCAGCATACCGGCCCTGGTCGTCGCCCCGACAAGGGTAAACGGCTCGAGTTTCAGCTGCACAGACCTTGCCGATGGCCCACTGTCAAGCAGAATGTCTATCCGGTAATCCTCCATCGCTGAGTAGAGGTACTCTTCAACGGATGGGGAAAGACGGTGTATCTCGTCGATAAAAAACACATCACCCTTCTGGAGGCTCGTCAGGATACCCGCAAGGTTGCCAGGCTTGTCGAGCAACGGCCCGGACGACATCTTGATACCTCCCCCCATCTCGGTGGCAATGATATGGGCCAGCGTTGTCTTCCCAAGGCCCGGAGGTCCGGAAAACAGGATATGATCCAGAGCCTCACCGCGCTTGTGGGCAGCTGCGATAAACACCCTGAGATTGTCAGTCAGGCGCGGCTGACCGAAAAAATCACCAAGACGTGCTGGGCGGATCTGCTCCTCGAGCTTCTCCTCCGCCGGATCTATAGGAATATTAAGTAGTTCTTCTCGCACTCCTGGCTCTCCTCACGTTATCATCCTGCAGCTGCACCTTACAACCTGATCCTTGGGTCCACAACCGCGTAGAGCACATCAGCCAGGAGGTTGCCGAGGATGATAAGGGTTCCTGAAATAAACGTTGTCGCAATAATCAATGGATAATCACGGGCAAAAATAGCATCTACGGTTATCCGCCCCATACCGGGAAACGCAAAAATCACCTCGATAAAGAGTGCGCCACTGAAAATAAACGGCAGGGACGCCCCCATAAGGGTAACAACCGGCAACAGTGCGTTGCGCAAACCATGCTTGAGGATAACCACGCGCTCTGAAAGCCCCTTGGCTCTTGCGGTCCTGATATAGTCCTGCCGGATCACCTCGAGCATGCTACCCCTCACATAACGTGCGATACCTGCTGCTCCGTTGATACTCAGTACGGTAACCGGCAGCACAAGGTGCCAGATACGGTCGAGGAAGAATCCGAAAGGCCCGTAGTATTCCGCGCCAACCGTATTGAGTCCGGATGCAGGAAAAAGGGGCAGCTTGAGAGCGAACAGGATGATCATCATCAACGCGAACCAGAACTCCGGCATCGAGTAGAAAAACAGGCCTGTCACAGTCAGCACCCTGTCAAGCAGGCTGTTCTGCCTGACTGCTGAAATCACGCCGATAGCGATACCAAGCAGAAAGTTTGCGACAAGTGTCAGGAGAGCGATGGTTATCGTGACAGGCATAGCCTGCGCAATCACCTCTACAACCGGTTGCTGAGCGCGACTGAAACTCCGCCCGAAATCCCCCTGCAGGATGTTGCCGAGCCATTTCACATACTGGATATAAACCGGATCGTTCAAGCCGTACTGTTCACGGATCTGTTCAGCCACGTTAGGGCTCACTCCCGGCTGTATGAAAAACGCTGCCGGATCCCCGGGGGCAAGCCTGATGATAAAGAATGTCAGCGTGAGCACTCCGAAAATCAGGGGAACTGCAAACAGCAGGCGTTGTACTACATAGCGAAGCATAACCTTCAAGGCGTAACAGCTCGGGACGGGTCGAGTGACCAGTCGTCGATATTATAGAAAGTACCCAGAATACTGAGCTCCTCACCCCTGATACGCTTACTGAAGCCCTGGGTTTCACGGATCCAGTAAAGAAACGTGGTCGGCTGGTCCTGGTGCAGGATATCCTGGTATTCCATCCAGTAAGGACGTGCATCCATCGGATCGAGCTCATCCTTGGCAAGCTCGCACAGTTCATCAATCCTGGGGTTGCGATAGCCGGTAAAATTGAAGCGGCTTTTATCCAGATCGGATCCCCATCCGTCAAGAGGATCAATCTCCAGCCCGACTGACCATCCTGCCATCCAGGCATCCAGGCGCCGCTGTCTCAGGTTTTCAAAAAAGACGTTGGATTCCTGGACCTCGAGGCGGCACTCTATACCTATATCACGAAGGTTCTGCTGGATAATGACCCCCGCATAATTCCTGCGAGCATTACCAGCATTAGTGTACAGGGTAAAACTGAACCTCTTGCCTTCCTTGCGGAGTATGCCGTCAGGTCCGGGAACCCAACCCTCACTGGCAAGCAGCTTCGAGGCTTCGCGGGGGTCATGGGGCCATGGTGTAATTGTATCGTTGAATGCCCACTTGAGAGACGGAGAGATATCTCCGGTGCACATAGTGCCATACTCACCCAGGTAGCCGTCAATAATGCTCTGGCGATCAATTGCCATGGTAAGTGCACGGCGTACTGCAGGGGATCCGAAAAGCGGATGAGGCATGATCTCCTTCCGGCTGTTCCATGCGTCCTGGTCAATATTGGACCAGCCCACATAATCATAGACACGAAGTCCGGTAGACTTGATCTCAACATCGGCAGGGCCGGCTTCGAGCCCCTGGAAATCCTCAGGCTTGATATTCTCCACAACATCTACGGTACCAGTCTGAAGCTGGGCAAGCCTTACCGTGTAATCCGGCACAATCCTGAACATTATACGATTGATGTTGCCAGGTTCAGGCAACCGGCACAGCGGGTTGGATTCGAGCACAAGCTCCTGCTGCTTCGACCACTGGTGCAGACGGTACGGACCTGCCCCAAGCGGCTGCTGATTCAGGGATGAACGTCTGAACTCCCCCGGACTTACATCCTTCCATACATGCGCAGGTATCGGTGAAAGCGACGTATGGAACAGCGCCAGCCGTTCAGAAACAGGTTTATAGAAACGGAACACCACCGTCGTAACATCCAGGGCTTCTACCGCGCGGTCAAAATCGACTGCCCCGCTATCTGCGCCCTCCAGTTCCGCAAGGTACTGCTGGCGGGGACTTGCTATAACAGGATCGCCGTAAAGCCTGTAGGTAAAAGCGATATCTGCGGCCGTTATCGGCACACCGTCATCCCAGGCCACATCATCGCGCAGTGTATAGGTGATAGAACGATGATCGTCGGCCATACTCCAGCTCCTGGCCAGTCCGGAAAACCTTTTGCCATCTGCAGCACCGTGCTCTGCAGGTAACAGGGACTTTTCCATGGCGATAAAGTTCAGGAGTCCGGTCGATGTATCGAACCGGCTTTCGAGGAGCCCGGGATAGATCAGGCCAAAAACATTACTTGACGTTACCGAAGCGCCTATTACAGGATTAAGGTACTCGGCATCCCCCAGCATGGCTATAACCAGTGTGGAATCCATTGCTGTCGGCGCCCCGTCCCTCTGTTGCGGTGAACAGCCTCCGATAGTGAGCAGGAGCCACAGGAAAACAAATGGAATGACCCCCGATCCAGAGGCATTACTCCTCGTAATCCTTGGCGAAATATGTCCGGTTAGGACCGGTTTTCTGGAGTGACTCATCATTGATAACCTGTTTGATTCTCTGCTCGAGCGCTTCAGCGGCAACATAGCCTGAATAGTGTTTCAGCAGGTAATTCAGTGCGACAACCTCTATGATTACGGTAATGTTCTTGCCCGGATTGATCGGCAGCTGAACGAGCGGAATATCCACGCCGAGAATCCTGGTGGTCTTGGTATCCAGGCCCAGCCGTTCGTAATCACCATGCTCGTTCCATTCGAGAAGTTCCACCACCACCTGCACAACCTTTTTGTCGCGAATAGCCCTGATGCCGAAGATCTGCTTGACATCAACCACGCCAAGTCCTCGGATCTCCATGAAATGATCGACAATCTCGTTACCGGAAGCAATCAGGACATTCTCCCCCTTGCGATTGATGACCACAGCGTCATCAGCAACAAGCCGGTGCCCTCGTTCGACCAGGTCGAGTGCAACCTCAGACTTGCCCAACCCACTCTTCCCAACCAGCATCACGCCAACACCATAGACATCCACCATGGAACCATGATACTGCTGGTACTGGGAGAACTGATCATCAAGAAAATCTGTAAGCAGGTAGATGGTCTTGGTTGACGAGTGACGGGTGACAAATACAGGTATCCCTGCTGCCGTAGCCATATCGAGAAGCTCCGGCTCGAGCTTGTTGTTGCTCGTCAGGATAATGCAGGGAATCTTGAAGCGCACAAGGCTCTCGAACGCCTTCTTCCGGGTTTTGGAGTCGAGGTGGTTGAGAAAACGGTTTTCCGTATTCCCCAAAATCTGCACCCTTTTATATGTAAAGAGATTGGTAAATCCGGCAAGAGCAAGACCGGGCCGGTGCAGGTCCCTTTCGAATATTCTCCGTTTCTCTTCATCGACCTTGTTGAGCCGCCTGAGCTTGATATCCAGGCTTTTACTGATATTGTCGAAAAAGTAGGCGACCGTCATGGATCGCTTCTTGAGGCCCTTCTGATCAAAATTCATGGTACGATGATATCGTTCATGCGAAAACAAGAAAAACAGGGCCGGATACCCGGCCCTGCCTGAAACGATTTACCTCAATGCACTTTCAGCTTCTCTTTGTGCCGTTTCAACTGCCGTACCAGCACATCTATGCAGCTATCTATTGCCTGCTCGTATGTCGCAGCAGACTCCTTGGCGACAAGAACCTGTTGCGGAACATGTACGGTCACCTCGGCCAGCTTGTTGTTCTCATGATCGTTCTTCTGATGATCGAGTATGACGTTACAAGTTATGATCCCGCTGAATACCTTTTCGAGAGTCTGTACCGCAGCATGCGCATACTCCTCTATACCGTGATGGTTTTGGGAATGACGCAGGGTAACCTGTACGTTTACCGCTTCACTCGTCTCTGTTCTGGTCATAGGAACCTCCCTTTTAATAATTGTATACTTCGAAAAGAACAGCATCCCGGCACGGGCTGTCTGGTCCTTGCCTGCAATGCGAAAACCTGGACCACTCAGGCCCTGGGATGGGCCTGGCGGTACACTTCTTTAATTCTGCCGAAGGTCACATGGGTATAGACTTCCGTTGTCGTCAGGTTTGCATGCCCAAGCATTTCACTCACGCTTTTGAGGTCAGCTCCGCCATTGAGTAGGTGGGTTGCAAAACTGTGCCGCAGGGCATGGGGATTTTTATACCTGATTTCAGTAACCGTGGAAAGGTATTTCCTGGTAACTCGTCCCACAAGGACCGGATAGATATATCCGCCCTTTACCGTAACGAATACCCGAGGTCCCCCCCCTTTTCCTTTTTTTATTCTAAAGAAGTTTAGTTTGACTTCAAAATACTTTTTAAGCGCGTCTGCCGCTGCTTCCCCCAGGGGAACGACCCGCTCCCTGCTCCCTTTTCCCGTAACCCTCAGAAGCGATCCATCGAGGTCGACATGCCTGTGTTCGAGTGAGACGATTTCAGCCACCCGCAGTCCACTTCCATAGAGAACTTCAAGTATGGCGCGATCACGCGCAAGGACAAACAGATCTTCAGGATCATCTCCCTCAGTGGCGCCCTCTTCGGAAAATCCGCTGAAAAGCTTCATCACCTCAGATTCATTGAGGAATCCGGGCACATGCCTCGCAAAACGGGGAGTCGTCACCTGGCCAGCGACAGAGAGCTCCACCCTTCCAGACTCTGCAAGGTAGTTGTAAAAGCTTTTGAGGGATGCAAGCTTCCTGGCAATGGACCGAGGCTGCAAGCCTCTCTGCAGACAGCTCCCCATGAAAAGACGAATGTCAAGTACATGTACCGAAGACAGATCTGCATCCCGTGTAGTTCCCAGGGAATGATGTTCGGTATAGAATTCAAGAAACTGCTGAAGATCCCGGCTGTATGCCCTGCATGTAGAAGGAGAGAGCCTGCGTTCAGAGGTGGCATAACTGATGAATTCGCCAAGAAGCTCATGTACTCCGGCTAAGCCTTCTATGCTGTTCCTCTGTTGGGGCTGCATGAACAATTTACACCTATAAGTTCTTTTCTTTCTTTAATGTAATAAACACTAACACCTTTGAGCAGGAAATAATTCAGGTATGGCGAAGAAACATCGGAAGCAATCCGCCCGACATGACGACGTCCATCACCGCACTCAAGTTCGAGGTCCGCAATGAAGCGATGCCCTGCTGTCACAGAATGTGTTACACTGACTGTAACTCCATCGTGTTGCAGGCGCTCAACACCGCCCTGTCCACCCTCACTGCCTGTAAGCTCTGGAAGCTGTACTCCCTGGCGCTGCTCTTCTGCAGGCGCCTTGCTGCGCAGCGACTGTACCAAAACCTCCTCCTCCGATGAAAACGACTTGAGCAACATGCCATTCGACGCGTCCAGGAGATGGTACTGCCGTTCAGGAAAACCGGCAAACGAGCTCCTGGTATACCCCAGGAGCGAACTTCCAAGGTTGGCTACAAAGCTCATCCCTGGCTGCTTCCAGGCCACTTTCCCCCCTTGCAGGGGGTCGATAGCCCATATACCTCGGTGTTCAGGTCCCTCGGCATGATGCGCATGGAGATAAAAGAGAGTATCGGAAGTCGATTCAAGTCCAGCCAGGCTGAGGTCGGAACCCTCCCACTCACCAGGCACATAGCCTTTGAGAAGGCCCCTGGCTTCTCCAGTGGAAATGACAAAAAAGCTCACTCGGCCATCACTGAGTGAGCGCTCTTCACCCACCAGCATATCCTGGCCGATAAACATGATTTTCCATATAACCGAGCCATCTTCCGCCATGTGCAACAACAAGGGATGAAGCTGACATACCGCATGATTCTTCATTACAATCCCCCCCTGCTCCTTGCCACCCGGTACAGGTTGACCTGTGTTTCATGACCTTCCTGGCTATACTTTCCTGCCCGGGTGGAAACCGCAAAACCATTTTCAAAGGCCAGATCGAGGAACTGCTCTGCAAGCCTGCGCCTCGGATCGGCGATCCAGGCTTCTCCTTCAGGCAGAAGGAGCGCATCGAGCGACTCGAGTACAGGAAGCAGGTTTTGTCGTTCGTACAACACATCTGCAGCTATAAGCATATGGTACTGTTTCGGCTCAGTGATGGATCGCCAGTCAAGATGGCGCACAGCAAGCTCCACAACGTTCTGCAGCGCATTGAGCTTCATAAAACGCAGAGCCTCAGTGCAATAATCGGTAGCTGTAACCCTCGCCCCGCACGCAGCAGCCACCACACTTGCAACCCCTACGCCGGCACCCAGTTCTATCACTGCACAACCCGGCAGGTCCGACATACCGGAGAGATGTTCGGCCAATACAATGCTGGAAGGCCAAATTTCAGCCCAGTAGGGCATCTGTTCATCCCTCGCGAACTCTTCAGGTGATATCCTGTCCAGCAGGGCATAGCTGTCCTGTACGCAGGCAAACCGAAACTCCCGGCCCCTGATAGTACAGCAAAGTTCTCCCATGTCATACTCACGGCCCAACGCCTGTCGAATATCCCGGGTATCATCCTGCTGCCCGAATTCCATACCACTCATTTCTTTCATGCATGCATTACTGGTGAACCGTCCTGTGCTGTCATCAAAATTACAGAAAAATCGCCAGGGATTCCTATTTTCCACCTGCCCGAAAAGTTTTCCCTTGAAAATAAAACCCAACCACCATGAAAAAAGAACTTCTGGAGGTCTTCGAAAACCGCTTCCCTGACAGGGACTACACTATCGAAATCTGCAACCCGGAATTTACTTCGGTATGCCCAAAAACAGGCCTCCCGGATTTCGGAACCATTACCATCGACTACATCCCCGACAAGCTGTGCATCGAGCTGAAATCGCTGAAATACTACTACCTTGAATTCCGCAATGCAGGGATCTTCTACGAAAACATCACCAATACCATCCTCGATCATATGGTGGAAGTACTTAAGCCCAGACAGATTACGATCAAAACGGAATGGAAAGCGAGGGGTGGCATTACCGAAACGGTTACTGTCTCCTACAGCGCTTCCTGAGCCTTGACGACCACCGGGTATTCCTGCAATGCAAAAGCCCCGAAGGAGCAACTTCGGGGCTTTTGGAGCTTGTATACGGCAACAACCGGTAAGGTTATCAATAAATACTATTGATATAGTTGACCAGAGTTGGCACATCCTTGCCACGAATACCCGAGTTCGGCCAATCCTTCATGTCCAGCACAATCTTTTCTGACTGACCTTTCTTGCGATACTCGACCAGCTTGTTCTCCACCGCCTTGACAGCATGGCAGCGTGTACAGCGCCTCTGGAACAGTTTGTCAGCCTCTGCAAGTTCATCTCCAGTCAGGATAACCTCTTCAACAGGACCGGCACTCTCTTCAGCGGCAACGGCTGGAGCTGCAGCACCATCGGTACCAAGTGCTTCACCACCTGCAGCAGCCTCTTCGACCGGCTGATCCTCGATGTTTTCAAAGTCCTCACCGTCGTTGAACGCGTCGAGCTGGCGCACTGTCCGGATAGACTTGCCGTCAATTGTGGTTGTACGACCTTTCTCCCATACCAGCTCCAGGCTCACGAACATGACAGCCACGATCACGAAAATGCTCAACGGCAGACTGAGGAACCATCGGTCACTGATTCTCGATGACATCCTCCCCAACCCCCAAATGATAAGGGATGAGAAAAAGATCAGCAGGAACCAGCCCATAAACGACTGCAGCGGTGTAGCGACCTTCGAAAGGGTGTCGGCCGGCAGCTCGTAGCCTGTCAGCATGGATGCGAAGAAAAACAGGCCCCCCATCGCGGCAGCACCACCAATAGCCAGGGCATAAAGCTTACCATTAGAGTTGTTATCCATGACAGATAAAAAATTAGGTGTTAGTGGCTTACATGTAACTTTAATCATTAAGATAAGTAATATTCGTATAGCGACCAACATTCCATGGCACCTCATTTCTTTTGTCGCCATAATCCAGCCGCTGCAACCTCAGTTCTCTGACAATGTCACAGGACCAGAAGTGGTAAAAAAGCGGCAATTTTACTATCCTTTCTACAGTGCACGACCATACTCCCCGAAACATTCCCCGAAAACAATGCTTTCACAGCTCAATGCCGCAGCCCTCAGAGGGGTGGATGCCCTTAAAGTCGAAGTCGAAACCAATGCTGCTTCCGGCCTCCCCTCGTTCACCGTCGTAGGCCTGCCGGACAGCGCCATCCGCGAAAGCCGGGAACGGATCATGACCGCACTGCAGAATTCCGGCCTCAAGGTTCCACCAAGGAAAATCACCGTCAACCTCGCGCCGGCAGACATCCGCAAAGAGGGCTCAGCCTTCGATCTTCCGATAGCCATAGGGCTGCTTGGCTCTATCGGCATCCTCGATGCAGGCCTGCAAGACACCCTTGTGCTTGGTGAACTTGCGCTCGACGGAACGGTCAGGAAAATATACGGGGCCCTGCCTGCCGGTATCATGGCTGCACAGGAAGGACTGCGGAGGATCATCCTTCCTGCATGTAACGCACGGGAAGCTGCAGTGGCAATCGCTGCAATGAGGAAAGCAGAAAAGATAACGGTCCACGGTGTCGCTACACTCACAGAGGCTGTCAGCCTGCTGAAGGAACATCGCAGCAGGCCCTCCGTCAGCGTAGAAATCCGGGATCTTTTCAGGCATACTGCTGACTACCCGGTGGACTTCTCCGACATCAGGGGACAGCAGACAGCGAAAAAAGCGCTTGAAATTGCCGCTGCGGGTGGGCACAACATGATCATGATAGGCCCCCCGGGAAGCGGCAAGACCTTGCTGGCAAAAGCCCTGCCCGGCATCATGCCGCCCCTCGGGTTCGAGGAGGCCCTGGAAACGACAAAGATTTACTCTGTATCGAACCTGCTTCCTCCCGAAAAGCCACTGCTGACAGAGCGCCCGTTCCGCAGCCCACACCATACCACCAGCAACGTCGCCCTGATCGGGGGCGGAACGAATGCACGACCCGGCGAGGTAAGCCTCGCCCATAATGGCGTACTCTTCCTCGACGAGCTCCCCGAATTCAGCCGGAACGCCCTCGAAGTTCTTCGCCAGCCGCTCGAAGACCGGGAAGTAACCGTCTCGAGGATCTCGGCGACCACGCGCTACCCAGCAGGATTCATGCTCGTAGCGGCCATGAACCCCAGCCCCGCAGGGGCTCTGACCGACGAAGATGGCAACCTGACAGCCACCCCGCAACAGATCCGCCGTTACCTTTCCAAAATATCGGGACCACTGCTCGACCGCATAGACATCCATATCGATGTCCCGAAAGTGGACAACAGGGAACTCTTCAGCACCACACAAGGCGAACCATCAGCAACTGTCCGGAGCCGTGTCATGCAAGCCCGGGCCATTCAACAGGAACGGTTCATGAACGACGGTCACCAGGGGGTGTTCACCAATGCCGAAATGCCGCCAGGACTTATTCGGCGTTACTGCGGCCTCGACGACTCCTGCAGGAAACGGCTTATGGAAGCCATGGAGAGGCTACAGCTTTCGGCAAGGGCACACGACAGGATCCTCAAGGTAAGCCGCACCATAGCGGATCTCGATGGAGGAGGGGCCATCACCCTGGCGCACCTGGTGCAGGCAATCCAGTACCGCAACCTCGACAGGGAGTTCTGGAACTTCTGACATTATCTCACCCGTATCCTCCATGGCATGACCGCTCTCGAGTGCAGGCCACCAAGGTATGGTTCGGAAAGCCTGGGAACCTCCCCGATGAAATGGACACGTTCTGCAATCCCGTAACCGGGAACGCTGCGCAGCAGTTGCCCTGCAGCCCCATTGATATTTCCTGAAAAAAGCAGGTCCAGGAGGCTTTTCGGAGCTGGATAGATCTTCATGGGTGGCCTGGCAATCGTATCCATACCGGCCATGCGCTGTAAAGAGAGCAGCGCATCGAAGAATCCGCCTGTACGATCAACAAGGCCCATATCCACAGCACTTGTGCCGGTCCATACCCTCCCGCCTGCCGCAAGCTCAACCTCTTCCGCCGACATCCCCCTGGCACGGGCGACCGCACCTGTAAAGTCCTCATATATCCATCCTGAAGCAGCCATGAACCGCCCCATAGCCTCCGAATCAAGGGGTTTGAAGATCGAGTAGTCATCAGCATGCCGTCCCCGCTGCACGACCGAACGACTGACCCCAGCCATGTCGCTGAGCTTCCCGATATGAGGTTTGAGCGCATACACACCTACGGAACCTGTAACACTCAAGGGTTCGGCAAAAACAGAGTCGGCAGCAAGAGCCGCCATATACCCGCCTGAAGCCGCAACCGATGAAATAGAAGCCACCATTGGTTTTTCCCGGGCGGCAGCCTCCAGCTGTTCAAGCATGCCAACAGCAGCCAGAGCGTCTCCTCCCGGGCTGTCTATCCTCAACAGGATTCCCCTCACGTCCTCATCCTCAAGAGCCTGCTGCAATGCCTCCTGGAGAAGCGCCTCGCTCATGGATCCTTCCATGTCCGGGCCCAGGGGAAAACCGTCACGCACGATCTGGCCTGTAAGATTGACCACGGCAATACTGGGACCAGAGCCGCTCCGGCCATGGTAAAACTCCCGACTGTAGCTTCTGACATCAACGACTACCCTGTCGGGATCCCCCTCGAAAAACTCCCAGCGACCGGCAATACCGTCGACAAGTCCACGCTCGAGCGCATCTGATGGTGACCAGAGAGGCTCTTCATCGAGCTGCGTGACATACGTATCCCTTGCAATCCCCCTTGCCGAAGCAACATCGTCAACGTAGACCCTGAAGATCTCGTCGAGCATCACGCCCATTTGCTCCAGCGACTCACGACTCGGAGCATTGCGAACGAAAGGCTCAACCCCGCTCTTCCACTCCTTCCACTGAGCAGCCTGGAATGCAACCCCGACCTTTTCCATCGCATCGGCAAAATAGAGGAGTTCCACCTTCAGGCCATCAAGCTGCAGCACCCCTCCCTTCTCGACAATGACGGTATCGCATGCCGAAGCAAGCCAGAGATCCTTGTCTTCAGCTCCGCCGCCCAGGAATGCCGTCACCTCCCGTCCGCTCTTCCTTGCGTGCATGATCGCACGTCTAAGCTGGGTCAGGGCAGCCGGCGGAGCCTGGAACCCGGTAATATCCAGCACGATGTGACTAATCCTTTCATCATGTTCCGCGCGATCGAGGGCAAACAGCAGTTCCTGAAGAGAAGACGAACCGTCATCATCGCCAAACGGCAGCGAAGCATCAACACCTCCATTCTCCTTCAGTTCACCTGAAAGCTCCAGGAGCAGCACAAACGAAGATGGCAGGGCATGCCTGCCCGATACCATCCTGAAAAGCCCTATGGCCAAAGCAAGGAAAAGCACGACAAGCATCAGGCATCCAGCCCGCCGAAAGCTAATTTTTTTCCGTTCTGTTTTCTTTTTCATCCTTCAGGCAATCAGTTACTGACAAAAAGATGCTCAAACCTCCCACTCCTCACGCGTCACTCAACAAGCAAACAGCTCACAGCATGCGACGGGTCGGAAGCAATCGGGCTGAGCAGGGGTACCTCTGCAGCACACCTGGGCTCTGCTTCAGGGCAACGCGGGTGGAAGCTGCAGCCGGAAGGCCGGTCCAGAGGGCTCGGCACATCCCCCTTGAGAATAATCCGTTCCCTTCGGCACCCCGGCTCAGGAACAGGAATCGCAGACATCAGGGCCTTTGTATAGGGATGACCGGGTGACCGATAGAGTTCGTCCGAACCTGCCAGTTCGACGATGTTCCCCAGGTACATCACCGCCACCCTGTCTGAAATATGCTCTACAACTGAAAGGTCATGAGCAATAAAAAGATAGGTCAGCCCCAGCTCCTTCTGCAGGTCCCTGAGCAGGTTGATGATCTGCGACTGAATCGATACATCGAGTGCTGAAACCGGCTCGTCGCAAATGACAAGCCTGGGATTGAGAGCAAGCGCCCTTGCTATCCCCACCCTCTGGCGCTGACCGCCTGAAAATTCATGCGGATAGCGGTCGTAATAGGCCCTGTCGAGCCCAACCGTCTCGAGCAACTCTTCAGCCCTCATCCTGATCGCCTTGCCCGATGCAATACGATGGACTCTTATAACCTCCGCAAGCATCTGTCCTATGGTCAACCTCGGGTTGAGCGAGCTGAACGGATCCTGGAAAATCATCTGGATCTCCCGCCTCTGCCTGCGGAACTCACGCTCCCCCATATTGTGAAGTGGCCTGCCCATAAAGTACACTTCCCCCCGGGCAGCGACAGGAAGCAGCCTTGCAAGCGCACGGCCGAGCGTAGTCTTACCACATCCGGATTCACCGACGAGCCCCAGGGTCTCCCCCTGCATGATACTGAAGGAAACATCCTCAACGGCCGTGACACCGGACCCACCCCTGTTCGCAGAGCGGCGGTTGCCCGGAAACGTCACACTGAGTCCTTTTACCTCAATAAGCGGTTCCTTCATCTACCACAGGGTTCTTATGATTATCGAGTCTGTATTTTTCTGTATATACTAAAAAGCACAGACCCATACACACCCCAAACAACGGCATCAACCGACCGACCCCTGACGAGATGAGCGAATCCGGGACACTTTACATTGTCGCAACCCCCCTCGGCAACCTTGATGATATAACATTCAGGGCCGTACAAACCCTACGTGAAGCNGACGCCATAGCCTGTGAGGATACGCGCCGGGCATCGATCCTCCTCCGGCATCTCTCCATTACAGGAAAAAGGCTCCTCAGCTATCACAGTCATAATGAGCACAAAACCGCGGGAACGATTACCGGGCTCCTGCTTGACGGCACCTCGGTCGCCCTCGTCACCGATGCAGGAACACCGGCCGTCAGCGATCCGGGATACACCCTGGTACAGGAAGCCTGGGAAGCCGGTATCCGCATCGTTCCGATTCCCGGGCCCAGCGCACTCACGACCGCTCTTTCCGTATGTCCACTACCCACATCATCATTCTATTTTGCGGGATTCCTTCCCCACAAGAAAGGAAGGAAATCCAGACTCGAGTACCTTGCTTCTCTGCAATCGACGTTCGTGCTGTACGAATCCCCATACAGGATCCCGAAGCTGCTCGACGAACTCGACATCCACTGCCCGGATGCCCGCATCTTCGTTGCCCGGGAGCTGACCAAGCTGCATGAGGAACTTCTCTGTGGCAGTAGCGGGGAGCTGAGGGAACACTTCATGAACCGCAAGATCAGGGGCGAGTTCGTCGTCATCGTCTCGCCTGCACCATCTTTATCAACGACAAAAAACAGCAGTAACACCGATGCAGATCATCACTGACCCTACTGCCATGCAGCGCATTTCCGAAGACCTGCGCATGAAACACCAGCTCATAGCCGTCGTCATGACCATGGGCGCCCTGCACGAAGGGCATATCAGTCTTGTGCGCGAAGCGAAGAAACAGGCGGGAACGGTTATCCTGACCATTTTCGTCAACCCGTCACAGTTCGGCCCATCGGAAGACTTCCACCGCTACCCGAGACCGTTCGACAAGGATGCCGCCATGGCAAAAAGTGCCGGAGTGGACTACCTGTTCGCCCCTGAGCCTGATCTGATCTACCCGGAAGGATTCCAGACATCAGTAGCTACAGGGAGCGTGGCCGAGCGGTTCGAAGGCGCACTGCGGCCCGGACATTTCAACGGCGTTGCAACCGTCGTACTGAAACTGATGATGCTGACACGACCTCACCTTGCTATTTTCGGCCAGAAGGATGCGCAGCAGCTCGCCGTTCTCAGGACAATGGTACGGGACCTGAACCTCAACGTCAGGATCCTGGAAGCCCCCATCATACGAGAACATGACGGGCTGGCCGTAAGCTCGAGGAACATGTACCTCTCGACATCCCAGCGGGAACTGGCACCGCTCCTCTACAAAACCCTCACCGAAACTGCAGCACGCCTGGCAGAGAACAGTGAAAACTACAAGGAGATCCTCGATGCATCGAAAGAGCGCCTTTCGTCTATCCCTGCAATGAACGTAGAATACCTGGCCATCGTTGACAGGGATACCTTCGTCGAAACCAGGCCGGACAACGACCCTTGCCGCTGCCTGCTGATCGGAGCCGTACGCCTGGGAGGAACGAGACTGCTCGACAATGTGCAGTTGCCACCCCGGAAAACGGCAGAAGATGGGGGCGCGTAATAATCGACAAATAATCTTATATTGCTTAATTGAAGCAAAAGGCCATATGACCGGGGCGAAAAAAGGACCACAAGCCCTGGAAGCTGAAGTTTTAACGCGTTTTGTCCACTAACAATTGATGTCCATGTTTATACGAAAAGAACTTGATCTGGGTAACGGCAAGCAGCTTACCATCGAAACCGGAAAAATGGCCAAGCAAGCTGACGGCTCAGCCGTGGTAAGGCTTGCCGACACCATGGTCCTTGCCACGGTTGTCTCGAGCAAAACTCCTCCGTCGGCAACCCAGAACTTCTTCCCCCTCCAGGTCGAGTACCGTGAAAAATATTCGGCAGCCGGAAAATTCCCGGGCGGCTTCTTCAAGCGCGAAGGCAGACCTTCAGAAAAAGAGATCCTGTCAGCCAGGCTTATCGACCGGGCCCTCAGACCACTCTTTCCTGCCGGTTATTACCAGGATACACAGATTATCATTTCAGTCATATCCTCTGACCAGGTCAACGATGCCGACATTCTCGGAGGGATAGCCGCGTCTGCTGCAATCATGGCCTCAGACATCCCCTTCCCTGCCCCCATGTCAGAAGTGCGTGTCGGGCGAATCAAGGGCGAGTTTGTCGTCAACCCGGATAGCAACGAACTCAAAAACAGCGATATAGACATCTGCATAGGTGGAACTGCCGAAACCATCTGCATGCTCGAGGGTGAAATGGACGAAATTTCCGAATCGGAAATGCTCGAAGCGATCAGGTTCGGACATGAGGCAATAAAGAAAATCTGCGCCCTGCAGCAGGAAATAGCAGATGAAATCGGCAAAACTGACAGGCAGTTCGTTGCCGCCTGTGCTTCCGATGAGCTCAGGACGATGGTCGCAGGCGTCTGCGCCGAAGAACTCAGAGGGCTGGCCTATATGCCGCTCGGCAAAGAAGAACGCGCCGAAAAAACTGCAGATATCTATCGCAGAACGCTGGAAGAGGTCATGTCGAAGCAGGCTGAACTGGGCGACCAGGAACATGCCGCCCCTGAGCAGATCGTCAAGGACGCCATCCATGACATTGAAAAACAGGTCATGAGGGAAATGATCCTCCAGGATGCCAAACGCCTCGATGGCAGGAAGCTTGATGAAGTCCGCCCAATCAGCATCGAACTTGGCCTCATCCCGAGAGCTCATGGTTCTGCGCTCTTCACCCGCGGTGAAACCCAGGCCCTCGTCACCCTGACGCTCGGAACGAAAAAAGACGCCCAGATGGTCGACACCCTGACCGATGACAGCGACAAACGCTTTATGCTGCATTACAACTTCCCACCATTCTCCGTTGGTGAAACCGGCCGCGTTGGCGGAACCAGTCGCAGGGAAATCGGGCACGGCAACCTGGCTGAACGTGCAATCAGGAAAGTAGCCCCGGCTGAAGCAGACTTCCCTTACACTGTCCGTATCGTTTCGGATATCCTCGAATCCAACGGTTCATCATCGATGGCCTCTGTCTGCGGCGGCTCGCTTGCAGCCATGGACGGCGGTGTCCCTCTCAGCAAGCCGGTATCCGGCATCGCAATGGGACTGATCAAAGAAGGCGACCGTTACGCAGTACTGTCAGACATACTCGGCAATGAGGACCACCTCGGCGACATGGACTTCAAGGTAGCCGGCACAAGGGATGGTATCACGGCCTGCCAGATGGACATCAAGATTGACGGGCTCGACTACCATATCCTCGAGCAGGCGCTCGAACAGGCCCACCAGGGAAGGCTGCATATTCTCGACAAAATGAACGAAGCGATCATCACTCCTCGTGAAGAACTCGGCCGTTATGCGCCTAAACTGACAACCATCCAGATACCTGTAGATGCCATCGGCCTGATCATCGGCAAAGGGGGCGAAACCATCCGCAGCATCACCGAGGAAACCGGTGCAGAGATCAATATCGATGATGATGGAACCGTCACCATCTCCTCTGCCGACAACGAAAGCTCTGCAGCAGCGGTTGAAACCATCAAGACACTCATCTCGAAGCCGGAAGTCGGCAACGTCTACTCGGGCAAGGTACGTGATATCCGCGAGGAACTCGGTGCCTTCGTTGAATTCCTGCCGAAAACCGACGGACTGGTCCATATCTCGGAAATCGCGAAGGAGCGCGTTTCCAAGGTCAGCGACCACCTGAAACCGGGTGACAGGATCAAGGTAAAACTCCTCGATATCAGGAAAGATCCCCGTACAGGAAAAAACCGTTATGCGCTCTCCATAAAGGCGCTGCTCGAGGAACCTAAGGAAGAGAAGGCAGACAATGAATCAGAGAGCTGAGCTCTGCCTTCCCCTGGCTGACATGACATAAAGTGATAAAAAGCTGTGCAGTTCACACTGCACGGCTTTTTACGTTCCAAACTGCAAGATCAATCATAACAGCATGCGTTACAATTTCCCTGACATCGAAAAGAAATGGCAGCGATACTGGGCAGAACACCGGACATTCCGTACCGGCGACACCCAGGGCAAGCCAAAATATTACGTGCTCGACATGTTCCCCTATCCCAGCGGCTCCGGACTCCATGTAGGCCACCTGGAAGGGTACACCGCTACAGATATCATGGCCCGCTACCATCGCAGCAAAGGCTACAATGTCCTGCATCCTATGGGATGGGACGCTTTCGGCCTGCCAGCCGAGCAGTTCGCCATAAAAACAGGAACCCATCCAAGAGAAACAACGGAGAGGAATGTAGGGAACTTCAAGGAAACACTCCAGCGAATGGGCTTTTCCTATGACTGGGAACGTGAAATCAACACAACCGACCCGAACTATTTCCGCTGGACACAGTGGATCTTCCTCAGAATGCTTGAAAAAGGCCTGGCCTACATGAGCGAGGTCGATGTCAACTGGTGCGAAGAGCTCCGTGTCGTCCTGGCCAACGAAGAAGTCGAGGAAAAAATCTCTGCGGGCCATACCGTCGTCCGCAAACCGCTGCGGCAGTGGGTCCTGAAAATAACGGAATATGCCGAAAGACTCCTCGAGGACCTCGACGAACTCGACTGGCCCGAAAACGTCAAGCATGCAGCGCAACTGGATAGGCCGTTCGGAAGGCATGGAAATCGACTTCACCCTTCCCTGCCATCGCCAGAAGCTCAAAGTCTACACCACCAGACCCGATACGCTTTTCGGGGCAACCTACCTCGTCATTTCCCCCGAGCACCCGATGGCAGAAAAACTTGCGACGGCAGACAGGCTCAAAACCGTCAGGGAGTACATCGGCAATGCGAAACTCAAGACAGAACTTGAACGAACAGGGCTCCAGAAAGATAAAACCGGCGTCTTCACCGGCTCGTATGCAGTGAATCCGGCCAATGGAGAAGCTCTGCCGGTATGGATATCCGATTTCGTGCTCATCACCTATGGCACAGGCGCCATCATGTCGGTTCCCGCTCACGACAGCCGCGACTGGGAGTTCGCCAGGAAATTCAACCTCCCAATAAGGGAAGTGATCAAAAGTCCGCACGATGTACAGGAGGCGGTCATGGAAGACAAGGGCAGCACCTGCGTCAACTCGTCAAACAGCGACATCAGCCTGGACGGCCTCGATTTCTCGACGGCATTCAATGCCATGGCAGACTGGCTGGAATCGAAAGGTCATGGCAAACGGAAAATCAACTACAAGCTTCGCGACTGGATATTCAGCCGTCAGCGCTACTGGGGCGAGCCTATTCCCGTAAAGCACTACGAAGACGGCTCCCTGCGTCCTGAAACAGACCTGCCGCTCACCCTCCCCGACGTTGAGGCCTATCAGCCATCGACCACCGGTGAATCACCCCTGGCAAACATCGGGGAGTGGCTGCATGGAGAAGACAACCACGGCAAATTCCGCCGTGAAACCAACACCATGCCACAATGGGCTGGCAGCTGCTGGTACTACCTGCGGTTTATCGATCCTCAGAATGCAGAAGCGCTTGTCGATCCGGAGAAAGAAGCGTACTGGATGAATGTCGACCTCTACATCGGAGGTGCAGAACATGCCGTACTCCACCTGCTCTATGCACGTTTCTGGCACAAGGTGCTCTACGACCTTGGCGTTGTCTCTACCCGTGAACCCTTCCAGCGCCTCTTCAACCAGGGCATGATTCTCGGTGAAGACAATGAAAAGATGTCGAAATCCCGGGGTAACGTCATTCCGGCCGACGACGTCATGGGCTCTTACGGCGCCGATGCCGTCAGGCTTTACGAAATGTTCCTCGGTCCGCTCGAACAGGTCAAGCCATGGAACACCAACGGAATAGAAGGGATAAGCCGTTTCCTCTCCAGGGTATGGCGCCTCTTCTACCCGACAGATACAGAAGGCAGCGAGCTCCCTGTCCTCGACGATACGCCTCTCGCCGAGCCCCTTCTCAGGCGCATGCACAAAACCATTCGCAAGGTCTCTGAAGATACCGGCCAGCTGAAATTCAATACTGCCATTTCAGAAATGATGGTGTTCACCAACGAGCTGCATAAAACTGGATGCCGCCAGAAAACCGCCCTTGAAACCCTGGTCAGACTGCTGGCGCCTTACGCGCCACACATCTGTGAAGAGCTCTGGCAGGCTGCAGGACATGACGAAAGCATAGCACTGGCCCCGTATCCGGCATATGATCCGGAGCTTGCCCGGGATGAAGAGCTGACCATAGCGGTACAGGTCAACGGCAAGCTCAGGGGTACCTTTACCACTCCGGCAGGCACACCAAAAGAAAACCTCATCCAGCAGGCACGCAGCATGGAAAGTGTTGGCAAGTTTCTCGAAGGAATGACTGTCGTCAGGGAAATCGCAGTACCAGACAAGCTGGTCAACTTTGCCGTTAAACCGTCCATGAACTAAAAAAACTGCAGCTGAAACGTAAATCGGTACCTGGCGGGGATGCAAAAAGCCGTGAACTCCCTGTAATTACGTCAGATATCGTCCTTTTTTCTTCAGCAGGGTGCAGCATCATTTGCTTGCACCCTGCTTTTTTTTGTATTATTTCAAATTAACCTGGTCGGTCGTACCTCACCGACCCCGTTGTGTTCCTTCTTGCATAGTGTTAACCTAAACTACTCGCATTCATGGCTACGGACAAACAAACACCACCACAGCAACAGGAATCCGGAAGTGAATCCATCAGTTCAGTTCTCTCCGAAAAAAGAAAATTCCCCCCTCCGACTGAATTCTCCAACGCCGCTCATATCTCCTCCATGGAGGACTATGAAAAACTCTATGCAGAAGCAGCAAAGGATCCCGAAGCCTACTGGGCAGGAATAGCAGAACAGTTCCACTGGGAAAAACCCTGGGAAAAAGTGCTCGACTGGCAACCTCCATATGCGAAATGGTTCCCTGGCGCAACCACCAACATATGCTACAATGCTGTTGACCGCCATGTCAACAGCTGGCGCAAGAACAAGGCGGCCGTCATCTGGGAAGGTGAAGAGGGTGACCAGAGGGTTCTGACCTATGCCGAACTCCACCGCCAGGTCAGTAAATTCGCCAACGTCCTCAAAATTGCAGGTGTCAAGCCAGGCGACAGGGTAGCCATCTACATGGGCATGGTCCCGGAACTTGTCATCGCCGTACTTGCATGTGCCCGCGTAGGAGCTGTGCACAATGTCATCTTCGCAGGCTTTGCCGCCCACGCCATCACTGAAAGGGTCAACGACTCCAAAGCGAAACTCATTATCTGTGCCGACGGCACTCGCAGGCGCGGCAGTACCATCAACCTCAAGAACATTGTCGACGAAGCTATCGTCAATACCCCTTCCGTACGCAGCGTCATTGTCCTGAAAGTGACCGGTGAAGAGGTCAACATGCACGACGGTATGGACCACTGGTGGCACGATCTCATGGGACTTGCCATGGACCATAACGAACCGGAGTTCGTCGATGCCGAACACCCGCTCTTCATTCTCTACACCAGCGGCTCTACAGGTAAACCCAAGGGCATCCTGCATACCACAGGCGGGTACATGGTGCACGCAGCAAACTCCTTCAAGTATGTCTTCGACATCAAGGATGAGGATATCTACTGGTGTACGGCCGACGTAGGCTGGATCACGGGTCACAGCTACCTTGTCTACGGTCCACTGCTCAACGGCGCGACGCTCATGATGTATGAAGGTGCCCCGAACTATCCACAGTGGGACCGATTCTGGGACATCATCAACCGCCACAAGATCACCATACTCTACACTGCACCCACCGCCATTCGCGCCTTTATCCGCGCAGGCGACGAATGGGTCACCAAGCACGACCTCTCGAGCCTCCGCCTCCTTGGAACGGTTGGCGAACCCATCAACCCCAAGGCATGGATGTGGTACCATACCGTAGTCGGACAGGAAAAATGCCCGATCGTCGACACCTGGTGGCAGACAGAAACAGGTGGTATACTCGTATCCCCTCTACCGGGTGCAACTCCGACCAAACCAGGCACCGCGACCAGACCACTACCGGGCATCATGGTCGACGTCGTCCGCAAAGACGGTGAACCATGCAAGTCTAACGAAGGCGGCTACCTTGTCATCAAGAAACCATGGCCCTCGATGCTCCGCACCATCTACGGTGACAACAAGCGCTACGAAGAGACCTACTGGTCGGAATTCAAGGATATGTACTTCACCGGTGATGGCGCCCGCAAGGATGAAGATGGCTATATCTGGATCATGGGCCGTGTAGACGATGTAGTCAATGTATCGGGGCACAGGCTCGGCACGAGCGAGGTAGAAAGCGCCCTGGTCGCACACGAGGCTGTTGCGGAAGCCGCCGTAGTAAGCCGTCCAGATGACCTCAAGGGCAACGCGCTCATCGCATTCGTGACACTGAAAGACGAATACCAGGGAGACATGAAACTGCGCGAAGACCTCAGGAACCATGTCTCGCGTGAAATTGGACCGATCGCAAAACCTGATGAAATCAGGTGGGCCCAGGGACTCCCGAAAACCAGGAGTGGCAAAATCATGCGCCGCCTCCTCAGGGAACTGGCATCATCCAAGGAAATCAAGGGTGATGTCACCACCCTCGAGGATTCCGGCGTGCTTGAACAGCTCCGCGAACAGGAAGAAGAGGACTAGACCTCTTCAGTCTGCATAAAAACAGTAAAAGCCGTCCTGAGCACAGATGTTCAGGACGGCTTTGTTTGTTTCAGCCAATCAACTTGGTGGCAATCACATCAGCGGATTAAGCTGCCAGATAACAAAATTGAGGTAGGACGCGAAGCTTACCCAGAGCAGGTAAGGCACCAGCAGGTATGCCGCAACACGTGACTGCCGACCAAACAGCACCATGGTAGCGACAATGGCAAGCCAGAGCACGATGATCTCCAGAAATGCATAGAACGGCGCCTGCATACCGAAAAAGAGCGCAGACCATGCAAGGTTCAAGAGAAGCTGCAGGGAAAAAACAGCCACTGCCACCTTGACGCCCGGCCTGGAAAAGCCATCTTTGACAACAAGATAGAACGCTGTACCCATCATAATGAACAACACCGTCCAGACAGGTGCAAACAGCCAGTCAGGCGGATTCCACGAAGGCTTCATCAGCTCCTGGTAATACCATGCAGAACCCTTTTCGGGTGTAAACTGGCTGCCGGCAAACCCGAAGGCCAGCGGAACGAGAATGGAAAGCACAAGGGTCAAAGATCTGTTTTTCATGGCTTAGTTATTTGTTTCATATACGGTTAAATAGAGCATCACCATCAATTGCAACATCACCGGGCACCGATAGGTTCCTTGAGACAATCCCTGTTTTACCTCAGTTGGAACTGGAGAATTGAGTCGGCAGCGTTAGTTGGTTGACGTTGTTTGAGATTGTTAGTGTTTTGAGTGCCATCACTGCTGTTGTTTGCTCGCCATGTCCTGAGCCACCAGCGAATANTTGTGCTCAAGTTGCTGCATTTCCGTCAGAAGAAATTGCCTTTGAACCCTAACTGC
>JGI997J19993_1000069_pt1 | contig 41229 bp, 60 predicted proteins | sample Etolagbewater25m_FD_19993 | JGI IMG/M metagenome (IMG submission 19993)
GGCTGGAAAGATCCACGTAATTGTCTTACTTTAAATTTTTGGTTAAATATAATTGAGGAAATTGGCGAGCCATATCATGTTTTGATTTCACACAGGAATTTAAATTCAATTGCCAAATCTATGAAAGCCAGGGGAAATGGGGGTTCTTTGGAAAATTTGGAAACTTTATCTGAAATTTATTATGATAGAGTTAATTCAATTGTTGGTGATAAATGTAGTACGATAATAAATTTTGACCAATTATATAAAAATCCAAAAAATGCATTGAGTAAATGTCCTGATTTTATAAAAAATAAAATAAATGATTATTCTTTTTTAGACGAAGATCTGGTACACCACCAGTAGAGGTACAGTAATGAATATTACAATTCCTTCCAAATTAATACAATTAACTGGAAATATGTATTTATCTAGGTATCCTATGTGGATGCAATATAAGCCGCACCATTATCATGTTCATGGTGACAAAATACAAAAGATCATTCATCTCTTAAAACCAGGTGACATTTTATTGAGACGTTACAACGGATATCTCAATACTGTATTGACTCCTGGTTTTTGGGGCCATGCAGCATTATATCTTGGTGATGGTGAATTAGTTCATTCAATTTCTGTTGGTGTTACAAAAGAAACTATTTTACAATTTTGTAGATGTGATGCTTTCGTAGCTCTTAGATTCAAGAATCCTTCAACGTCTATAGATTCAACATTGAAAAGAGCAAATGAAATAATAGGGAAACCGTATGATTTTGAATTTGTTTGGAGAGATGACAAATTTTGTTGCACTGAAGTGATAAACACTTGTTATCCAAATAATTTTGATAAATATTTTAAAGAAGTAATAAGAGGATTTTCAATATTCCCATTTAAAATACTGAGAAGTCAAGCTTTGTTACCAGATGCCATTTATAATCATCCTGAGTTGATAAAAATTGTTGAATCGAAGAATAAAAAAATGCAAATTTTTAAAGAGTAAAATTATGATAACTCACATACATGTAGCAATACCTTATGCACCAAATCGTAGATTAGCAGATGCATATAATAAAATAATGGAAGAGACGGATTCAGAATGGGTTTGTTTTGTAGATCATGATGTTTACTTAGCAACTCAACCAAAATGGTATCAAATGTGTTTGAACGCTGTAAATCAGTTGGAGGGACAGAAAATTGGGTGGATTACGGCAAAATGTAATCGTATAGGGTGTAAACGTCAAAATTATATAGTTAATCCAGATCCAGATGATATAAAATATCATGTTGGTATTGCTAAAAAAGTATACGAGCAATATGGTGAAATTGTATCACAATTAGGTAAAACAAAATTGTCTGGCTTTTTTATTTTAACAAATAAAACTGCATGGAAAGATGTTGGCGGATTTAAAGATCAAGGTAAAGGACTTTCGAAAATTGATAATGATTATTCTGTAAGATTAAGAAAAGAAGGCTATGGCCAATATATTATAGAAGGATTGTATTTCTACCACATGTGGAAGAAAATAAAAAAGGAATTGTATAAATAGTTTTTGTGAGGAATTATAATGGATGGTTACCTACAATATAGAGAACAGATGAAAACTGGTGATATTTTACAATGGAAATCGAATACACCAATAGGTTTTGCTATTAGATTTTTTTCCGGTGCTTACAAAAAAAGTGGAGCTTATAATGCAAACCATACATCTATGATTGTTGATATTGAAACTTCCATTACTACCAGTCGTAAGTTTATGCTGGAAGCAGTTTCCTCAGGGGTAGTTTTATCCGCAGTTTCAAGAGTTTTAAAAAAATTCAATGGTGAACTATATTTATTACCTCTGAAGGATGAATTTGATAATAAAAGATCTACTCTTAAACATTGGGCTATACAAGAAGTTGGTGTTGAATATGATTATGTTGGTTTAGTTAGCCAAATATTTGGTCGTATATCGGTGGATGTAAAACAATACTTTTGTTCCGAGTATGTATATGTGGCCTATCAAAATGCTAACATACCAATGAATAATCCATCTGGGTTAGCCCCAAGACCAAATGATATACCATCTTTAGGATGTTTTAAACCAGCTATAAAAATATAGGTTTTTTATGAAAATTGCAGCCTTAGTAGTAGTTAAAGATGAAGCTGATGTTCTACCTTTTTGGTTGGAGTATATGCAAGACAGGGTAGATTATTTTTTATTCAGGGATAATGAAAGTATAGATGGTTCCTATGAAATTGCAAAGGCCCATCCAAAAACAGTATATTGTGAAATTGTTGAAGGAAGATTTGTAACTGCATTTTGGGATAAATTGATAGAAAAAGCCCAAGATTATTTATCTGATACTGATTGGTTTTTAATTACCGCTCCTGATTTATTTCCCTTTTTCGAATTAAAATTAACAGCTAAGAAAGTGGATAAATTAATGCATTCTTTTAATTGCATAGAATGTTATTACCCCAATTTTTTCTTTACGAGAGAAATGTATCAAAGATATGTTTCAGATGAATTATATAAATCTCAAATAGACACATTCAATATTGCTAATTATAAATATTTCAAGAATACTGGTAATAAATTTCCATTATTTATAAAAAACATGAAAATAGAAGGACAAAGAGTAAGATATACCAGACAAAAACAAGAACCACCCTATATTCCAAATAAACTTGTTTATAGAGATGGTATAAGATGCTTTGGGCATTATCGTTTTAGATCACCTGAACAAATGAAAAATCGGTTAGAGCAACGAAAAATTATAAATCCAAATCATAATAAAGGAAAAAGTTTTAAACATTATACTACTTGGAATTGGGAAGATTATCTTATTTCTGAGAAGTATTTACATAATGGTGAATTTACTATTTCAACTTTATTAAGAACACCGATGGATAAATTATTGAAACAATCAGGTAATATATGATGCAGGTATCAGTTATAATGCCATTATATAGATCTAAGTATATTGGTTGGTTAGCGTTCGAATCATTAAAAAACCAGTTAGGAATAGATTTTGAATGGGAATTAATCGTTGGAGAAGAAAATACTGAAGAATATTTAGGAAAAGATACTGTATTATCATATGAAAAAGATTTAAGAAAAGTAGGATGTGTAAATCTAGTCTATACACCGTTTAAAGAATGGATACCTTTATCTAAAAAATATCGTATCTTAACACAACAATGTAGTGAATCAAAAATATGGACTATTGCGGTTGGTGATTATTATTCTGCTACAACTCGTATAGCTAGTATGTGGAGATCATTTAAAATTAATGATTGGGATTTTTATCGTACTTCAAATTTAATTTTTTATGATTTTTTAAATCACAAATGGGTTGTTAGACGGGTTGGAGAACGGGGAGCCTGTTGTAAGGCCGTCAAAATGAGTATCGCTAAACAAGTTTATTATGATGACGAGCGTCGATATGGATTAGATGGGTGGTTTTATCGACAATGTTTAAAAATTAAACCTGATCTAAAGACATATGTTGATAATACATATTGGAAAGATGGATTTAATACTCATGGATTTAACAATCTTTCTCATGACAGAACAGAAAAAATAAAAAATAATTCGCATAAATTCCTACCTTGGGATTTAACTGTTTCTCAATTTCCACCTTCCATTTTAGAACAGTTGAATAAAACCGTAAGATATCTTGATAAACATAGAATAGGAAATTTTAAATGATAGGAATACATATTACGACATATAATAGACTTGAGTTTACAAAACAATGTATTACTTCGCTTATCTGGAGTAAACCTAAACAAGTAAAGATAGTTGTAGTAGATAATAATAGTACGGATGGAACAGTAAGCTATTTAACTGATTTGTACAATGATGGTATTATTGAAGAAGCTATTTTTAATCCTGAAAATATGCATCTTGGTTATGCTGTTAATCAGGGATGGGAAGTATTATCTAAAACTTGTGATATATTGGGGTGGTTAAATAATGATTTTCTTTTTGAACCCGGATGGGAAAATAATGTCATAAATTGTTTTAATGACTTGCAATTAGACTGCCTAGTTGGTACGGTTAGACCTGATAGAGAATCTAGTAGAAAAACCACTAGTAATGGTGGTACTTATACGGAAGTAAAAGATGTAGGTGCAGCATATTTTGTAACTACAGAGCAGTACCTAAATGGAATTAAACCATCTCCACGTAAGTTTCAAAAAGGGTATGTAGGACCGGGTCCTCAATTTCATAAAAATTTAAAAAACTTGAAATTTGTTAGATTAGCTCATCCCGGTATTCTAGTTAGAGATTCAGAATATAATAATCCAGACTATGTTGATTATTATGATAATACCATGTCTATCAGAGGAAGGAAAGGGAAATTAGAAAAATGGAGAAGAATGGATAAGAATGGTAATCCAAGGGGTTGGTGTAATTGGAATACATTTGTGGAAAGATATTACAATGAGAGGATGAATAATGGAACCCTTTAGGGCTTTACGTGATTATGATCAAAATTCAAGTAGTGTAGAACTAGACCTCATTAAAATAATTTTTAAAGGCTCTTATTTGGTCCGATTGGGTACTATTTTGTACCCTGATGTCTTTATAGGCGATGGTTTTGTTACAGGTAATAATGCCGTAATTCGAAGCAATACTATATTTGGTGATAATGTATTGGTTGGTACAAATGTGGTTATAGAAGGAGAGTGCACAATAGGGAATAATGTAAAATTGCAAACAGGTGTATATGTTACTCTTTATACTACAATTGAGGATGATGTATTCATGGGACCTTATTCTGTTACAACTAATGATAAGTATATGATTTATGGTAATGGAGATTCATTAGTTGGACCTACCATTAAACGTGGAGCAAGGATAGGTGCAAATGTTACCATTCTTCCTGGTATTGTAATTGGTAAAAATGCTGTAGTTGGTTCTGGATCAGTGGTAACTAAAAATGTACCTGATAATTCAATGGTTGTTGGAAACCCGGCTAAGCTATTAAGAAAGGAGGATTATTATAGTATCTAAAATAGTTTTACGAAACCATTAAATTTTTATCGACTTTAAACAAATGGCATTTAGTCGATATGCCTGAAGGAGAAAATAGATGGTATATCAAGAAAGTTTTGTGGCTGTAGTAAAGTGTCACGGTAAGATTCTTAGGGAACAAAACAAAAGTGAAGTTCATTTGCCTTTTGGTTCTGAGTATTCACTTTTATTTAAGAATTTGAATTCTAGAAGGGTGAATGTTAATGTATCTATAGACGGTACAGATATTTTGTTTGGTAAATCTTTAGTTATAGATGCTAATTCTGAAATGGAATTAGAAAGATTTTTGGACCATGTTTCCCATGGAAATAAACTTAAATTTATAGAAAAAACAGAACAAGTTTCTAACCATCGTGGGGACAGAATTGATGATGGTATTATCAGGATAGAATATGCTTTTGAAAAGCCCATTAATTACAATTGGACATATACTTATCCATATCCGACCTTTTTTTCTAATTCTACTAGTAATTGTTCTTTAATAAGTCCAGAAACACCGCTTTATGAAACTGATATGAGTGTCAATTTATGTTCCAGTGTTAATTTGCCTTCCAGTGATTGTGGAATAACTGTACCTGGTTCCAAATCACAGCAGTCTTTTGAATATACTTCAATTGGCACTTTGGAAAATTCCAATGTAATTATATTGGTTCTCAAAGGTACTACCAAACAAGGAAAAGTTACTAAACCATTGGCTGTCGAAACAAAATTGAAATGTATTACTTGTGGGACTAAACATAAATCATCTATGAAATTTTGTCCTGATTGTGGTACAGCTTTATTTATAATTTAGGGGTCAAAGATGGAAAAAGACTACTGTAAGATTATTGATATTTTTACCATTATTTTTGGTTTTCCAATTATTCTGGTTTCAGAGAAACTTGTTAATCTTATTGGTAGTCTCTTATTTAAAGATAGGAGATAATCCAATGAATTTGGCAAAAATAATTATGATCAGTTTATGGTGGGGCATTTCTTCCGTTTTAGTTGCTATTATAATTGTAGCTTGTTGGTTCATATTTTTTATTCCTTTTGGGTTATTCTCAGTGGAAAAGTTGGATTGGAGATACAATGCTTAATATAGGTGTGATTGGTTTGGGAAATATGGGTGCTAATCATCTCAGGGTATATTCTGAAATTACAAATGATTACATAGGAGTATGTGATAAAAAGACTAAAGTTACTAACTATCCATATCAATCGGATTACAAAAAAAATGACGAATGTGGATGCAGTAAGTATTGTCACGCCTACTAATACCCATAAAGAAATTTCTTGTTGGTTTATGGAACACGGAATACATTGTTTAATAGAAAAACCCATTGCCCATACTATTGCTGACGCTAAGTATATGGTTGAGTGTTCTAAAAGAAATAATGTAAAAGTCCTTATTGGACATATAGAAACATTTAATCCTGCTGTTCAGAGATTAAAACAAGAGTTACAAGATGACATTATTGGAAATATAATGTATGCTTCTGCTAGAAGATTGGGTCCTTACGTTTCGAGGATAATGGATGTTGGTATCGCTTTAGACAGTGCTAGTCATGATGTTGGGGTAATACGTTTCCTCTTGGGTAGTAGTATTAAACAATCATATCTAAGAAATTGGTCAATAAAAAATGAAAAGGGTGATTATGCTTTATTATTTATGGATATGGGAGATAAAGCCGCTTCTATTGAAGTAAACTGGTTTACTCCTTACAAAATTCGTACGTTGGACATAACTGGTGATAAAGGTACATTACATCTAGACTATATAAAACAAACAGTTGATATATTTACTGATAAATATTCTAGTAGTTTAACAATTGTAAATAAAGAACCTTTGAAAGAAGAAATATTACATTTCATAGACTGTATAGAAAATGATAAAACTCCTTATGTTAGTTGTGAAGAAGGTCTTGAAATATTGAAAATAGTATTGGGAGGATAAAACTTTGATACCTTTGCATGTACCCTACGTTGGGGAAGAAGAATTAGTTGAAATTAAAAAAGTTATTGATTCTAGATGGCTGACTCAAGGACCTAAAGTCACTGAATTTGAAAAAAGCGTATGTAATTATATTGGAGCTGATTATGCTGTGGCCTGTACCAGTTGTACTACAGCTTTACACTTAGCTTTAGTTGCATGTGGCATTGGTAAGGATGATGAAGTATTAGTGGCTGATTATACATATCCTGCTACTGGACACGCTGTAATTTATTGTGGGGCTAAACCAATATTTGTAGATGTAGATAAAAAAACCTATAACATCAATCCAGAAGATATTAAAAGAAAAATAACAAGTAGGACAAAAGCTATAATTCCAGTACATACCTTTGGACAATGTGCTGATATAGATGCTATTAAAAAAGTAATTCCGGATGATGTATACATAATTGAAGATGCTGCTTGTGCCATGGGTAGTAAATATAAAAATAGATTTGCAGGAACTTTAGGTCACATTGCATGTTTCTCCTATCATGCTACAAAGGGTGTTGGAATAGGGGAGGGTGGAATGATTACCACCAATGATAGCTTACTAGCTGAAAGAGCAAGGCATTTCTCAATATTTGGTATATCATCATCATATAATAGAAACAATTCTAATAAGTTCACTATACCTACTTTCTTAGATATAGGTTTTAATTATAAATTAAGTGATGTATTAGCCGCTATGGGCGTGGTACAAATGAGAAAATTAACAATGATTCTTGAAAAGAAGAAAGAATTAGCCCTGTTATATGATGAATTATTGAAAAACATACCTTATATAGAAGCCCCATATGTTGAAGATTTTAATACACCTAATTGGCAGGGGTATACTTGTTTATTAGATCCAAAATTATTTAGAGATGAACTTATTGAAAGAATGAAACATTCAGGAATACAAACTCAGATAGGAACATATTCTTCTTCAATTCAACCAGTTTATAACTGTAAAAATTATTGTTATAACTCTATTGGAATTTACAATACATCAATCAGACTCCCAATGTATTTTGAATTAACAAAGGATATGATAAAACAAGTTTGCAACTCTTTAATGAAAAATATTAATATAATGTTAACTCCTAAGTATGGTGACATTTAATGGATCTTAGTAATAGGGAAATTTTTATAATTGGCGGGGCTGGATTGATAGGTTCTCATATCTGTGATCTACTCATAAAAACTAATGTAAAAGAAGTATTAATTTATGATAATTTATCAAGAGGAAACTCATCTAATCTTGAAAAAGTTTTGGAAGATAAACGATTTAGTTTAGTGAATGGAGATATTCTATATGGCGAGCAGTTAAAACATTTTTCAAAAGGGTACACTGATGTTATTCATCTAGCTGCTATATGGCTGAATCATTGTCAGGAATTTCCACAAGAAGCATTTCAACAAAATTTAATTGGAACAAATAATGTTTTTAAAATCTGTATAGATAATAATATTTCAAACATTGTTTTTTCATCTTCTGCTTCAGTATATGGTAATCCCGATAGTGATTTGATAACTGAAGAATCCCCATATAACAATACTACATTTTATGGTGCAACAAAAATAGCCGGAGAACATCTTTTAAAGGCATATTGCAACAAGTATAATATAAACGGAACGGCTTTACGATATTTTAACGTTTATGGCCCGAGACAAGATTATCAAGGAGCTTATATTTCTGTAGTAACAAAAATGGTAGATGCCGCTTTGTCAGGTAATCCATTAGTTATATATGGGAATGGAAAACAATCGTTTGATTTTATTTACGTAAAAGATATAGCTAGAGCAAATTTAGCTGCTTTACAATTAGATGTTGGTTTTAATTATTTTAATGTATGTACAGGTAAAACAATTTCCATCTTGGAAATTGCAAAGACAATATGTGAAATATGCAATATAGAAGAAAATTTCGAATACAAAGAACATAATTTTCCGGTATCTTTTAGGAGGGGGTGTCCAATAAAAGCTTCTAAAGGATTATCTTTTTTAGCTCAAACAGATTTAAAAGAAGGATTAACAAACCTCATTAACTGGATACGAGATGACCGAAATTAAATTAACAGACGGAATACTGAGAAAATATCCTTATATTCATTATTTTGGGTGGCCACATTCTAAATCACTCCATGAATGGTTTTATAAGTTGGATCTAGATTATTGTAATATTTTAGTTAAAGATCCTATTGATTGTTTAAATTTTGTCACAGATATAATGCACTATTACGATGATAAAAAAACCCATAAAATGGGTGAGCATTGGTTGCAATCTGCGCAAGAGGTATATGATTGGATATTTTATAAGAAACAAGGTGATTGTGATGATGCAGCAGTTACTTTAGCATCTATTTTGTATTCTTTAAATGACCCGAATATACAACTGGCGATAGGTTATTATGGTAATCCAAAATATGCTACAGTTGGTAAAATACAACCTAACCATGCATATTGTCTGTACGATATAAAGGGTAAATTATATTTACTTGATCCGGTAGGAGATACTCAGGTTAATAATATATATCTTATAGAAAAGCATACAGATTATACTACGATGGTATCAGCGGAAGCTAACGGGAGGGTATGGTTACATGGACCTTATGCGAAAATGTGTTCTTAGTCTAATATTCATTGGTCTAGTTGCTTGTAGCCCTAATATAGGAAAGTTCATAGAATCAAAAACAGTAATACAATATTCACAACCAACTATAGGAGAATTACAATCGGAGCTAACTTATCATACAATGAAATGTAAACATGGATATGATCAATCTTGTTCAAGAATGAAATCTTTAAAAGTACAATTACAAAAGAGGCTACAATAAAAATATCTAATTAATAAACCTAAATAGGAAAAATAAAAATGAATATTACACTAGTTGTTTCTATAGACTCGAATGTATATAGCGGGTTTAAAAGACCTAAAATTAAAAATTTGCCTTTAGGCTTGGCGTATATAGCAGCCAAATTATTACAAGATGGACATAAAGTTTCTATAATAGATCCTTTAGTTGAAGAATTGGATTTTGATACAACTATTCAAAAAATATTAGATACCAACCCACATATAGTAGGTACATCTGCTACAACTCCTGTAATAGTTAATGCACTTGAGGTATTACAAGCTGTTAAATTAAAAGATAGATCTATTTGGACTGTAATAGGTGGACCTCACATAAGTGCTACAGCCTTTCAGACCTTATCTGACAATATAGACTTTCTGGACTTTGTTACTATTGGTGAGGGCGAACATACAATATCAGAATTAGTAAATAAATTAGAATCAAGAAATTTTGATAATATAAAAGGGCTAGGATTTGTTAAGACTCAGAATATAGTGATTAATGAATGTAGAGAACCAGAAAAAAATTTAGACATATTTCCTTTCCCTGCTCGTAATCTATTTTCTGTATCCAAATATATAAATACTATACGTTTTAATCAAGATGAAACTCCTCATATCTCATTAACAAGTAGTAGAGGATGTGTTGGAAAATGTACATTTTGCGGATCAAATACAACTTGGGGAAGATTTGCTAGATTTAGATCACCTCAAAATATTATTAATGAGATTATAGAATGTAATAAATTATTCAATAGTGAGCATTTTATATTTGTAGATGATACTTTTACTACTAATAGAAATCATCTTAAATCTATTTGTACAAAAATAACAGAATTACCTTTTAAGTTACAAATGTTTTGTTCTTCCAGAGTAGACACTATTGATAGAGAAAAACTAGAATACTTAAAAAAAGCAGGTTGTTATTGTGTAACTTACGGCATAGAATCTGGTGATGATGATATACTGCAATTAATGGGGAAACATACAAATGTTTCAATGATAAAAAATGCTATAAAGATGACAAAAGAAGTTGGCATACAAACCCATGGTTCTTTTATTATAGGCAATTATAATGATACTAGAGAAACCATACAAAAAACTATTCAATTAGCAATAGATTTAGAACTAGATCAAGTACAGTTTTCTATATTAGTACCATTACCAGGAACTATCTGTTATGATCTTGCAAAACAGGAAAATTCTTTTAGGTGTAATCCTACAGATTTTAAATCTTTCTTTTGGTATTATTCAGTAGTAGCTAATATGACTAAGGATGTAATGGATTCAGAGTTGATAGATCTTCAAAAAGAAGCTTATTTTAAATGGAACCAAAGTAAATGTTAACCTTAATTTCTTTTCCAAGGAGTGGTAGAAATTGGTTATGTCTATTACTAGATGTATATCATGGTGGACCTGTATTTAATAATAGGCTAAATAATCCTTCACATCCAGATTCTAAGGATTTAATTGGTAAATATATACATGATCATAAAGCTAATAAAAAAATAAATGGAAAGATACTATATATTTGGAGAAATCCTGTAGATGTAATATTTTCCATGCTAAATCAAAAAACTATTTATATAAAAAAAGATAGACAATTACATACAGAACAAGACAAAGTAGTCGTCTGGACTAATAGATGGATTAATCATATGAATAAGTGGTTAGTACCCCAATATGAAAGAATTCACTATGTAAAATATGAACAATTACAGTTAAATCCCATCATAACATTAGCAGAGACAATTAGCTTTATATGGCCTGAAGATACCGTTTCTGTTTTTAGATGTGAAGCAACTGTTACTGGAGTTACAAAATCTTTTGTTGATAAAGTATGTCATGAATCTAATGCAATTGTGCCGTATACTAAAGAAGATAAAAAAATGTTTACGACTTGCTATTCCGATATGATTCTAGATGCCATACCTCAAGAAATTAAGAGGTTTTTATGAAAAATTTAAAAGTGGGTGTGATAGGGTTAGGGTTTGGGAAACATCATGCCAGAATTTATAATTCTTTTCCAAATACTGATCTAATAGCTATATCTGATTTAGACCCTTCAAAAATCAAATATATAGATCAATCTTTAAAAGAAATCCCTTTTTATACAGATTATCTAGATCTATTAAAAATAGATCTAGATATTATAAATGTAGTTGTCCCTACAAGACAACATTATTCTATAGCCAAACACTTTTTGAAACAAGGTATTAATTGTTTTATAGAAAAACCTATAGCTTACACTTTGAAAGAAGCAGAAGAATTGGTACAATTAGCTCACAATAATAGTGTAAAATTAGCAATAGGCCATATTGAAACTTTTAATCCTGCAATAGTAAAGTTAAAACAAATTCTTTCTGAGAATATATTAGGAGAAATAAAACATATCTCTACTCGTAGAGTGGGGCCTTTTGTTGAAAGAGTATTGGACATTGGTATAATGATGGATTCTGCTACTCATGATGTAGGTATAATGTATTATCTTCTTAACAAGATACCTAAAACTGTATTTTCAAAGTTTTGGTGTATAAAAAACCCTAAAGGGGACTATGCAGTCTTAGTTTTTGATTTTGGGGATAAATCCGGATGTATAGAAGTAAATTGGTTTACTCCTACCTATATAAGAACATTAGAAATAACGGGGACAAACGGTTATGCTCATCTCGATTATGCAGATCAAAGTCTTTCTATATATACTGAAGATTACAATTTAATACCATCTATAGTTAAGCAAGAACCTCTAACCATAGAATTAAAACATTTTGTAGATTGTATAGTAAATAATGAAATGCCTCTAATATCAGGTGAAGTTGGTTATCAAATTTTAAAAATAGTTTTAGAAGCAGGTGCCCAGTGAAAGTACTATTTATTTGTCAAAGAGATTGGGCTAATCATTCATATATTATGACCCAATGTTTAAAAAAAGTAGGTATTGAAGCTATAGCAGTAACAACCCATGCTAACAAGTTACATTTTCCAGAACAGGCTATTAAATGCAATGATCCTAATAAATTAAATGAGTATACTAGGGAAACAGATGTTATTGTTTTTATGCATAGTCAATTTATAGGCACAAATGTAGATTTAAAGACAAAAAAAGTTTTAGTTTTCCATACAGGTTCTAGATATAGACAACACCCTACTGAAATGAATTCTTTATTTGATCCTATTGTCGACGTAACTCTAACTGCTGCCGATACATTTAATCTTTGTGGAAAAAATGAAAAATATGTAGTTGTTCCTGTAGATACAGAAAAATTACAACCTATATATAATACTAATAATTTAATTATTGCTCATTATCCATCTGGAAACAAAGGGAAAGACATAATATGTAGCGTGATGGAAGAATTTGACGTTGAGTTTAGATATAGTAATGAAGTAGTTTCCTGGGAACAGAATATTCAACGATTATCAGAATGTGATATATACATAGAAGATTTAAGACAAAAACAACGAAATAGAGTGACATCTGGATTTGGATTAACAGCACTAGAAGCTGCCTCTTTAGGAAAGATAGTAGTTACTAGATTGATTTATAAAGAGAAATATGAAGAAGAAATAGGTAAATGTGCTATTCAAGTTGCTAATAATAAAGAAGAATTATATAATGTAATAAAGAATCTTATCAGCTTAAATCCTGATCAAATTTTAGAACTAAAACGTCAAAGTAGAAAATGGGTAGAAAATTGTCATTCTTATAAAGTTGTGGGTAACATGTTTAAAACAATATTTAATGAGATAAAGAAATGAAAATATGCTCTAGATGTATATATGATGAATCTATTCCAGGGATTGTATTTGATGATAAGGGTGTATGTAATTATTGTCATCAAATAGATCAATTAAAAGAACAATATCAAACAGGTAAAAGGAAAGGAATAATTACATTTGAAAAAATTGTAAAACAAATTAAAAAAGATGGGGAAGGAAAGAAATATGATTGTGTAGTTGGGGTCAGTGGTGGAACAGATTCTTCTTTTTTATTAGATAGAGCAATTTATTATGGTCTTAGACCTTTAGCAGTACATTATGATAATACTTGGAATACAGGTATTGCTACTCAAAATATTAGAAAATTGTTGGAAAAAACCAATGTTGATCTATATACCCATGTAGTAAATAACATTGAAATGGATGATATTTTCCTCTCTTTTTTCAAAGCAAGTGTACCTGATTTAGACTGCTCCACAGATATAGCCTTAGCAGAAACCCTTTATAGGGCTGCAAATAAATATAAAGTAAAATATATATTAGAAGGCCATTCCTATTTAACGGAAGGAATTGCTCCTTTAGGGTATATTTATATGGATGGAAAATACATTTCTTCTATACATTCAAAATTTGGTCGTTTAAAAATGGATACATTTCCAAACATGACATTTTTTTCTTTTTTAAAATGGGTAGCACTTAAACGAATTAAAAAAATAAGACCCCTTTGGTATTTACCCTATTCTAAGGAACCTACAAGAGAATATCTAAAACGAAAATATGATTGGAAATACTATGGTGGGCATCATTTAGAAAATCGTATTACAGCGCTTCATAATAATTACTATGCCCCTACCAAATTTGGTATTGATACGAGAAATAATAGTTTATCAGCAGAAGTAAGGGCTGGACAATTAACGAGGGAAGAGGCAATCGAAATATATTCTAAACCACCCGAAGTTGAAAAAAACCTGTTACAATATTTCAAGAAGAGATTATATTTATCTGATGAAAAATTTAATGAGATAATGGCAAGACCAAAAAAGTATTTTTACAATTATTCAACCTATAAAATAAGATTTGAGAAATATAGAGTACTATTTAAACTTTTGGCTGGATCAAATTTAGTCCCTATGAGTTTTTATCTCAAATATTGTTTTCCATTCGGGTATAATCATGATAATATTAAAACCTAATTATGGTAATATCTTGTCTATTCACAACATGTTGAAATATATAGGTTATGATGCGGAAATAACAAATGATCCAGACAAGATACAAAATGCAGATAAAATAATTTTACCTGGGGTTGGAAAATTTGACACAGGAATTAATTTTATTACGCCATTAAAGGATTCACTATTGAAGGCTAGAGATAATGGGGCATATATTCTAGGTATTTGTTTAGGGATGCAAATCCTAGTGGATAAGAGTGAAGAAGGTTATAAGGAAGGGTTGGGATTAATAAGAGGAGAACTAAAAAAATTTAAAGTACAAAAACATGTACCTAATATAGGATGGAATACTTGTACACAAGTGCAAGCTGATCCAATCTTTAAATATTGTAAAACTTCTAGATATTATTTTATGCATTCATATTATTTAACAAATGTTCCTAAAGAAAATATTTTATATACTTCAACATATGAAATAGAGTATATTTCTGGAATAAAACAGGGTAGAATATATGGTTTTCAGTTTCATCCTGAACGAAGTCATAAATATGGAATGGCATTAATGAAAGGTTTTTGTGAGCTATGAGAATTATTCCCTCTCTGCAATTACTAAATGGATCATTAGTTAAAACTAGACAATACAAAAACCATGTGTATATAGGAGATCCTGTCAATACATGTCGAATATTTAATGAATTAGAGATTGATGAATTAAGTATTATTGATATACGAGCTACCATAGAAGGATATTCTATATCATGGGATATATTAAAAGATATAAGTAGTGAGTGCTTTATTCCATTATCTTATGGAGGGGGCTTAAATTCTTTATCAGCTGTTGAAAATATCCTTGCTTTAGGTTATGAAAAAGTTATTTTAAATACAGCTTTATTTGAAGATCCATGTTTTGTCAAAGAAGCAGTTGAAAGATTTGGATCGCAAAGCATTATAGGGGCAATAGATGTAAGAAAAAAACGATCTCAATATATTCCCTACATTAGATCCGGTACATATAAAATACCCACAACTCTTTCTAAATATATTTATGAAATTGAACATTTGGGGGTTGGGGAAATCCTATTGACTGATATTACTAATGAAGGAACATGGAATGGCATTGATATTTCCTTAATAAAGTCTGTAGAAAACTTGGTGACAGTACCTATTATAATTAGAGGTGGTTTTAACTCTATAGAAGATATTAATAGAGCTTTTAAACATAATATAGACGCAATAGCTTTAGGAAATATGGTTGTTTTTCAGAAAAAGGATTGTGGGGTTTTGATAAATTTTCCGAAAAAGGAGAATATAAGTAGAAATGAAATCTAATGGACCAGGTTTTGATTATAAATTATCTAATTTTAAAAATGTGATTATCGAGGATAGAGTACGAATATTTCATTCAGAAAATGTAATAATAGGAAACAATGTTTATGTAGGACATGATACTATTATCTGTGGGTATTATAACTCTATTTTAATCATACATGACAATGTTTGGATAGGTCCTCAATGTTATATGCATTCTGCTGGCGGTATAGAAATACAAGAAAATGTAGGTATAGGCCCTGGTGTAAAAATACTCACTTCATATCACAATTTAGAAGAATTGGAAAAGCCAATTAGACTAAGATCTTTAATATTTAAACCCGTTAAATTACAAAAAGGTTGTGATATAGGTATGGGGGCTATCATAAATCCTGGTGTAATTATAGGTAAAAATGCTCAGATTGGTAGTGGTTCTGTAGTGACAAAAAATATACCAGATTATACAATTGCAGTAGGGAATCCAGCAAGAGTCTTAAAACGAAGAAATCTAGCAAAATAGCATGTTATGTATGAGGTGAACCAATATGAAAAGATTTGAAATTAACGGGTATTTCTTCTATTTTAAATCCAAAACCAAATACACTTGTTTTTAAGACAAATTCTGACAAATTGAATAATATAAACTATACAATTATTACTGAAAAAGCTGGTAAAAACATATCTAATTACTCATATATCGTTGTAAAACATCCATTTATTTCATTTATAAAGGCATGTGAATTATTCGGAATTAAATCTGAAGAACCCGACATTCACCCCTCAGCTATTATTACTAATACAGAAATAGGGAATAACGTAACTATACAGGCTGGTTGTGTAATAGGTGAAGAAGGCTTTGGATTTTATAAAAACAATACCGGAAATTTATTAAATTTTCCTCATATTGGTAAGGTATTGATAAAGGATAATGTTTCCATATTTACAAATACTACTATTGCAAGGGGGGCTTTAGAAGATACTGTTATAGGTGAAGGTACAAAAATTGCAAGTTTAGTAATGATCGGACATGGCGTAAATATAGGTATGAATAATATTATTTGTGCTCAGGTTAACATTTCAGGTAAAACGAAAATAGGTAATAATTGTTTTATTGGTTTAAAAGCTTGTATACGGGATAATATAGAAATAGGTAGCAACGTTACTATAGGGATGGGAAGTGTCGTTACAAAAAATATTCCAGATAATGCTACAGTTTTTGGTAATCCAGCTACTATCAAGGATTTTTCATAAAATTTAGTTTAACATATATGGGAACTTTGACAGGGGCACAATGTTGGGGGGTTTTAACATGAATTTAATGATAGTAGTTGGAGCACGTCCAAATTTTATTAAGTTAGCTCCATTTATACGAGAAATAGAAAAACAAGGTGTGTTTGACTATCGTATAGTTCATACTGGACAACATTACGATGATTGTATGTCAAGTAATTTTTTTAGGGAATTGGATATACCAGCTCCGGATGTCAATTTAGAGGTGTGCAGTTCATATCCGGCACGTCAGACCTGTAAAATAATTGATAAACTTGAATTGCTTTGTTATAAAGAACGTCCAGACTGTATGGTTGTAATAGGTGATGTAACTTCTACAATGGCAGGTGCAATTGTTGCCTCAAAAATACCCGGCATAAGGATAGCACATATAGAATCTGGTGAAAGAAGCTATGATAGGGCCATGCCGGAAGAAATAAATAGAATAGTTACCGATCATTTGTCTGATTATTTATTTTGTACAAATCAAATGGCAGATTCAAATTTACATAAAGAAGGTATATCTGTGGATCGTAGATTTGTTGTCGGTAATCTTATGGTTGATAATTTGAAATATTGGGAAGATGAAATAAATATTTCTTTACCTGAAAAATTTAATCCTTTTATAGTATTGACATTACATCGTGCCAGTAATGTAGATGATCCGGATACGTTGCAATCAATACTTAAAGCTATTGAAATAATTAGTTATGAAAATGAAATAATATTTCCAATACATCCTAGAACTGCATCAAGAATAAAAAAATTTAATTTATCGAATTATCTAAGTAAAGTAAATGTGCAATCCCCAATGGGTTATAAAGAATTTTTGAATTATGTAAAACATTCTGATTTGGTAATTACTGATTCTGGTGGTTTGCAAATAGAAGCAGCTTATCTAGGTACAAATTGTATAACTTTGAGATATAATACAGAACACATGTGTACAATTCAACAGGGTTGTAATGTATTGGCTGGAACTGATACTGATGAGATATTGGAGACTTTTTATTTTATGCACGATGAAGATCGTAATATTAAAATATATGATCCAACTTGGGATGGTAAAACATCGGAGCGTATTATAAACATTTTGAGGGATAGGTTATGAAAAAGTTTGTATTGATTGGTGCAGCCGGATATGTAGCACCGAAACACATGAAAGCAATAAAAGAAATGAAAGGTGAATTAGTAGCAGCACTTGATCCACATAGTTCTGTTGGTATTATTGATTCTTATTTTCCAGATTGTGATTTTTTTACTGAATTTGAAAGATTTGATAGGTATTGTTCAAAAAGACACGATATAGATTATGTGGTAATTTGTTCACCCAATTATCTTCATGATTCTCACTGTAGGTTTGGTTTACGTTTGGGGGCCAATGTAATTTGTGAAAAACCATTAGTTTTAAATGAACGTAATCTTGATGGCCTATCTGAAATGGAAGAACAATATGGTAAGAAGATTAATTCCATTTTGCAATTACGTTTGAATGAAGATCTAATTAAATTACGTAGTAAAATACAAAATGACATCGTTGATACACGGCCTAGTCTTATTTATCACACACCAAGGGGTAATTGGTATTATAATACTTGGAAATCTGAATCAATAAAATCTGGCGGTTTATGTACTAATATCGGTATTCATTTATTTGATATGTTGACTTGGATTTATGGATATCCAACTACTACTGAGGTTATAAATATTTACAGTAATAAGTTGGGTGTACATACTGTTAAAGGTACGTTATATTTTTCGTCAAAAGTAGCTATAGATTTTGATTTGTCAATAGAAAAATCCAATAAACCAACTAGAATTTTAAACATTGGTGGGTATGTCCATTCATTTACTAAGGGTTTTACTGATTTACACACTAAAAGTTATTTTGAGATTTTAGAAGGACGTGGATTTGGCATTGAAGATGTTCGCAATGCTATTCGTTTGTGTGAAGACATAAGGAGATATTAAACATGAACAAGATTTTGTACTTAACAGGGATGCATAGCTCCGGTACATCCTTGACATCGAATTATCTTCAACATTGTGGCGTACATATGATGGGAAATGCACCAACTGATTTTTTATGTGAAGATAAACAATTTAGAAGGACTTCACATAAGATTTTACGTGATAGTAATATTCATAGATACGCAAAAGAAGAATTTGATCACACTAAAATAAATCCATCAAAAACTACATGTACATTAATGTCAAATACAATTATAAATTATGTTGGATTAATGAGACGTAAAAATTGGGGTTGGAAGGCACCGATTAATTCATTGTGTATTTGGAGTTGGCTGCCAATGTTGAAAAGCATTACCAATGGTTCACATGAAGTGTGCATAGTTTTAATATTTAGGCATCCAACTGAAGTTATACAATCTTTTTATAGGCGCAAAAGTAATAAAGATTTGAATTTTATTGGTTCATTAAGTAAAGAACCTTATTCCAATATAGAAAGTATTTGGTATAATTATAATAAATCAGTACTTGATTTTTACAAACAGTCTGAGGGATTTAATTTAATCGTTGTTCGTACTAAAGATCTGATTGAAAATCCAACAGTATTGACAAAAGCATTGGATCTTGAACAGGCAGATTTTTCAGTTATTTTTAATAAAAAAAGATTTAAAGAAGAAAAGAAACTAATATTCAGATTAGAAAAATCAAAACCACTCTGGGATGAATTAATGGATTTGAGGATAAGATGAATATAAAAATTACCAATCATGGTGCATCAAAAATATTATGTCCTGTGAATAGAGATGGATCAATACCTCTATTACCTGGTTGTTCAATTGATACTTATACAGATGAAGTTTATCTTGAAAAATTAAAAAAATTAGAAATACATAAAATAACTGTTGAATCAGACGGTAAATTTTTGGTCGGTATTAAAAAGAAACCAAAACCAAAACGTAAAATTAAAGAGGTATCGATTAATACAGATACTAAATTACTTTTGCGTATAGCTGCTCTGAAATCTGGTATTAATAATATCAATAGAAAGTTACGACATAAAATCATTGATTTAGAATTTAGACTTGAAAATATTATTACAACTGGTGGGAAAGACATAAGTCAATTTATGAATGTGTTAAAATCATCGATTGATGAGGAATCAAAGTTAGCTATTTTTAAACGAGTTATAGAAGATAATTTGAAAATAAGGGAGAATTTATAATGAGTGAGACTTATTATGTTGGAATTGATCTAGGTACAAGTAGAACAAGTATAGCAACATCTACAGGAGTTCGTTTGACAACTGATACTGTGGTTGGATTTGCCAAAGATGTTATTTCTAAAAAGAGGTTTGGGGCACCATATTTATTGGGAAAGGATGCTATTGATAATCGTTTAGCTTTACGTATGGTGTGGCCTCTAGCTGATGGGGTTATACAAGTTAGTGATGATAACATAAAAGCAGTTCAAATAATACTTAATAACATTATAGATGATGCAATACCTGATCGCAAGACAGATGATATAATTTTTGCTGCTGTTGGTGTACCAGCACAAGCAAGTATCGGTAATAAAACTGATATTTTAAAAATATCAAAAGGATTGATGAATAAACTTTTGATCGTATCGGAACCATTTGCTGTGGCTTATGGTTTGGATAGATTTGATGAGGTGCTTATAGTTGATATAGGAGCAGGAACTGTTGATCTTGTTAGAATACACGGAAGTATACCAGAAGAGGATGATCAACTAACTCTTACAACAGCCGGTAATTACCTTGATAAGGTTATTACTGATGCTATCCTTGCAAAATATCCCAATGTTCAATTAACTAAACAAATCATAAAAAAGATCAAAGAAAAATATGGGTACGTAACTGTATCAGAAACTGTAAAAGTACGTTTAACGGAAAAAGGTAAACCAAATGATTATGACATAACTGGTTTATTACAAGAATGTTGTTTTAAATTAACTGATCCTATTTGCGAAGCCGTTCAAAAATTGGTCGGTGAATTCGATCCTGAATTCCAAGATAGACTTAAAAATAACATTATAATTGCTGGGGGTGGATCTAGGTTGCGTGGAATAGACAGGGCTATTGAAAAGGGTTTAGAGGAATATGGAGGGGGTGATGTATCTACTGTTCAGGATGCTGAATTTGCCGGGGCCGAAGGTAGTTTAAAAATGGCCTTAGAAATGCCAGATGAATATTGGGAAAAACTATAACTGGAAATTTAATATGTCGAAAAAATCAAAAGGTAAACATATAAAAATAATAAGTGATGGTAATGTACTTGACATCACAAAAATAGATGAATATGCTTGTGGACATAAATATTTTTATGTCAGATTTATTGATTCGATAGAGGGTGAAAAAACGATCTCAGTTTTAAGAGATAACATAGTAAATGTTATTTATGAAACATCTAACGGGGTTTGGAGAAAAGCTAACCTAAAGAAAAGTTCTATAAAATGAAAAAAGAAAACGGGGATAGTCTTTCTTGCACATTTTATTGCTGATGCTTGTCTTATATTCTAAAAAATTCAATGTACAAGGAAGACATAAACCGTTTGCTTCTCCATATTAAGTTTAAATAAGTTTAGAAATTGAATTCTCTAAATTTAATTCATCATATAATCTACGTATGCCCAACAATCTGTTACGATTATATGGGGTTATATTAACTGTATTAGATTGATTACCACCCAATATATAAACATTACCAAATTCACTACCTGAATATAACCCTACATGTCCTTGATATTCTAATACTTCAGGTCCAGGATCACTTTCTTTCCTTTTAATAATTACAATATCATACCCAGGAATTGCTAGGTATATTGAGATCGGTTTGCCAACACTTAACCATGATCTAGCTCTTAATGATTTTGATCTAGGTAATCTTAGTAACCATGCCACATAATTGACAAAGGCACTACACCAAGGAACCTCATCATTTTCAGGCCATTTATTATCCAACTTTAACATTGCTAAAATGTGAGGATTATCTAAAGTACCTGATATTTCCGTTGTACCAATAAATCTTTGTGCTAAGTCATAAAGTGTAATATTCACAATATCCTCCTGGATTTTAATATAGATTTAATTCTACTTATTATCAGAAGTTTTTACTGTTCTCCGTTCCATATCATCAATCATATCTAAAATTGTTTCTGTTTCCGATACCCTTGCTTTCATTATACTCCGATACCGACTTTTACGACATTTAAGATCATACAATGCAGCTTCTTTAGTACTTCTTGCGAATACTTTGTTACCGTTCTTTTGAACCCATCTATCTTTATTTCGTGTATAAAAACCCAAATGATCGTTTATCCAATACCCTTTTGGTGTTTCTGATACTACTGGATACGTTTTCAATGTAATTTTGGGTCCACTTTCGTAAGAAATTGTATCGTATCGGTAAAGTTCTTCAACCATCAATCTTCTCCATTAATGATAAGTACTCAATACCATCATACAAAAATATATCAAAGGTAAGTTCCATATAGCATCATGGTGTTTTAAAATATTCTCACCATGTAAAATATTTTTTGTTTCCATTTCTACCCTCTCATTTAGTATAAATCTAATTCTACATTCGCTTCATCAAACATTATTTTTGCAATATTGTTATTTTCACCCCATCTTTCTTTTTGTCCTTCATCTCTTATTTCGATTGATACAACTCTCGTTATACCTGATTGAATTATTTTAGCAGCACAACTCGCACAAGGGGGCATAGGATATACATATATAGTACAATTGTTTAAATCTTGTTTAGCAAACAATAAGGCATTTTCCTCACCATGTATTACAGCCGGGTATTTAAAGTTTCTATCATTGTACCTATCAGCCAGGTCTTTTACACCACTAGCAAAACCATTAAAACCTAAGCTAATTATTCTATTACCTTTAGCTATTACTGCTCCTACTTTGGTTGATGGATCTTTAGACCATGTTGAAATCAATTGTGCCAACTCTAAAAATCTTTGATCCCATTTATACTCTGATTTGTCACATACTACTTTGTAATCATTTATAGAAGGCTTACTGTCTTGTTCCAATAGTTTCATTACTACCCTCCAATCTCTATTTTAAAGCTACCGACTTAACAACATCATAAATAGTCTGCTTAACCATATCTTCATAAAACAACCAATAACTAAATGATTTAAATAACCAATAAATCCCACAGGTAAAAGTAAGGAAAATCGTAATGCTAATTAACCAGTAAAAAATGCGTTTGGTGGAATCTTTCATTACTATTATCTCCTTATTTACAAGTGAACTATCTTGGGGACGAGCCCCAAGGCTTCCTGCTTTATCGAGGTTTGCTTAATTATATTCGTAATCAAGTCTTACATCCTCATTCTATATTATTTTTAAGAGCATTTGAAATTACTTTTTCAACCCTTGATTTACTACTATAGTCATTTCCCGTAACATAATATAATCAATCAGGTAAGGTATCATAAGTTGGAATTTCATCTTTAGTAAATAATGTAAATTTTGTTGGGTATATTAATTCATAAGATAATGTATTTACTGGATTTTTATTTTTATATATTTCAGATAATAGATGTAATCGGTCTACCAACTGTTTTTGTTTACTTGTTAAAAAGTTCGGTTCTTTGTTTCTTTGAATGGCATTTTTAGCCGACATACTTACACAAAATGTTTCTATGTAATTTGCCCATATATCTAGTGCAAAAGCTATCAAGGAATTATCATTTTCTACATCATACATTATCAGCACCTTTAAGAGTTGATTTTTGATTATTTGAATATATCTTTAAATTCTTAATTAATTATTATATCATTGTATTTGTTTAATTGATCTTTATGGATTATAAGTTGTTCACTTATCTTTTCTTTTTTTAGTGAACCATATCTAACTATCGTATCGCCAAATGAATAAATTGGTGTGAAATCATTTGGAAATTTAAATTCAGTAATGAATACCCAATTTTTTAATTTAACTAAAGATCTAGCATAATCCCAAAATTCACTACCATTTATACTTACAGGATATGCTTTAGTTCTCATTGAATATGGTGGATCTAAATAAAATATCTGATTTGAATCAACTATTTTTGAATAATCAGAAACTTTAAATTTTATATTATTGCAATTAATTGTTTTCAAAATAGTTTGTTTTTTAAAGTTAATACTTTTTTTAAGTTCAGTGTAACGTTCAACTTTACGATTATTCCTTGCATACCCACCAAACCATTTACCACCAAATGACATACCGTGACCGCAATATGCAGTCATTGGATCTTTTGGATCGATGATATTCTTAACTTCATTATACATTTCTTCAGTCACGATGTCTGGTGGTTCCCATCCTCTAAAAATTTCTTTCCACATATTTATTAATGATTCATTTGCATCGGACATTATCATTTTTCCATTGAAAAATTCAGAAATCCTAATAGCAACACTTAAAGCACCACAAAATGGTTCATAATATGTTTTATCTTTTGTTAAAACAGGTCTGATAGATTCAGCTATTTTTCTACCCTGTCTCCATTTTCCACCCATCATGTTCATAAATTTGTCTCCAATCTGAATTCTTCAATGGTCTTACCTCTCAGGCATTCCCCTAATTCCCAAACATAATTATATAGATGCAGCCCTTTTGATGAAGCTATAGTTTCACCTGGTTCGATTCCAATTTCACCAGCTATATATTCTTTCATCATTTGGATTGCCCCTAAGTTAGCTGGAAATCCATTCCAAAGATCCCACGATCTGAAGTAAACTATAAAATATAATTTATTATCCTGAATGCGAGTATCAATAGATCTTAAACAGGGTTGGTCTTGTAACAATATATCTGACGGTTTTGCTACTTGGAGAACCATCTGATTATTTCGAAAACCCTTATTCTTGTACACCCAAATAACTAGTTCAATTTGATTTATATAATAACCAAATTCATCACGAATTAATATATTGTTATTCTTCCAGATGTCCCATATTTCTTTTTCTTGAATCAGAATATCTTTATAAATTGTTTTATAATGGTGAACAAACTCAACAGGAATTGAATATTTAGACAATCTTTGACCATATGTATAAGATTCACCTTCTTTAATTTCTCCTGTCATTAAATAAGGAATATATTCTTCCAAGTATCCATCTGATACTGGATTTGGTAATCCATATTGTTCTGGAATTTCAGGTAGTAAAGGTCTTATTTCAGGGTGCTTTATTTTAATTGTAATATAATCAAATTCTAATCTTTTTTGTCCGGAATAGGACCCTCTATCGATAATAAAAGGTCTACCAATTTCAATACACCTATAAACCGTTTGGAACCAAGCATCTGGTAAAGTTGTTGCCTCTATTGTTTCCAAATTGTATTTCATTTAGTACCCCTTACCTTGTCTGGAAATTTACAGTCCTATAAAAAGTCAAAAAGTTGAAAATCGAATGATATAATTTTAATATATTATTTGTGTCGAAAATGCCAAAACCGGACTTTATACGAGACCATCAAAAATTAAGAATAATTAATCGACAAACGTTTTTTACTTTTTATCTTAAACAGTTTATCATGTTTTTGACACCATTCTATTTCGGTAAGATTTGATTTTCTTATAGCAATAATTCCTTTTCCCCTTTTAAATTTTGCTTTTGATCTATTTTCATTGGGTGTATGGATTGGGCAAGTTGGTCTATTTTTAGACATTTTTCCTCCTTATTGCATTTTTAATGCGTATTTGTCAAAACAGACTGAATTACAAAATGACAATCCAGCCTCATACATCTTTTTCTGAATATACCTACCACAACACTTACAACGTCTGTACCAATTACATTTCTTCTGAACACCCGACTCTAATAACATTTTATCATTTTCATATTCGTCTCCGTCTTTTATTGCTGCTTGAACAATCAACCATTCTATAAAAACGTTGATTGGGACATCCATGATCTGGTTCTGTCTTATGTTAAATTCTTCACCCAAAAATCTTATAAATTCCTCTAACAAATCAGAAGCATTTATATAACGGTTAAATTCTCTTATATTATTGGCTTTGTATATGACTTTAGAATCCTTGTCATCAATTTTGAAACTACCGTCTTTATTTATCTTTAAGATAGAGCCATCAGGAAATTCAACTTCACCTTCCAGGCTATTTATCTTTTTAAATGCCACACCACTTGGGAATCTTATATTGTGTCTTTCTATAACTTCAATAGTATTGGTATCATCATGATAAGTACTCGCCGTAGATGTCAGTGGAGCAGATGAACCTGTGTACCAATGTACATAATTTCCTATGGATGCTGTGCTTGCTGTTGAGGTTCCAACTGAATTATATGTTATAGACATTAATGTTTCCTTATAAACATATTAGTTAATTCTTTATATAAATCCATCCACTCTTTTCTTGTCTTTGAAATGGCATAGTATATAACAGTTGGGTAATTTCTAAATGTATAAGTTATCTTATCATTAGAAAATTCATCTATTTTTAAATCCCAATCATATACATATCTATAAGATTTCATTTTTTCTAAGGTAGTCTGTACATCTTCTATTTGACAATCCATAGCCAGGTAATAAGCAACTGTCATTACATTACATACATCTACAATTCTAGCATTAGCTAAAAATGGATAGTGTACTTTATGTCCCATATAACTCACAAGAGTAACACTTTCCTACAATAACGTATTTATCCATCATAACCTTCCTAAATCCACATCAGTTCTATGTAACCACTTATCACGTAAAAATTGTGCAGCTGTACTTGTCTGAATTGGCATATTGTTAGACTTCCATACCTTTGCAAAAATATTTTTAGTATTATGCGCTGAATCCCATCTATCTTCTGTTATCATACCATCTTTTACTTTTCTAAAATGTTCATGTCCACAGTAAGGACATATAATAGTGTGATTACCATTCAGTCTAACATCTATTTCTGATACGAAATTTTTGTAACATTCAGTACAGTGAGTATCTGATCGGATAGGTTTTTCATCTTTCAATGCATCATATAATGGCATCGTTATCCTCTAATTTTGTCAGTCAAAATGGTTGTGGGTAACTGACTCGAACAGTATCTTTCAGTCGATAGGCAAGGTGACTAAACCAAAAACTCAATGAGACTGAGCGCTTTACCTTTAAGCTATACCCACATAATGAGTTACAAATTTGGTTTTATAATCCAGCATTTTTATTTAGTAGTTCTTGAAACCAAGTTCTAGCTTTATTGAAAACAGAACGTCCAATATCTTTCAAAATCAAATTATTCTCACTAAGAGTATCACTTTCCTCTTTAGCAATATCATTAATAATCCATCTTAAAAAATCTCCCATTTGTTTTATAGATGGTTCTGTATCATTACTTGTAAATAATTCTTCTATAGCCTGTTCCATTCTATTTTCAGTAACAGCATACTCAACAAATTCTTTTATGGAATTTATCTTTTCAACATTAACTGAAGCTACTGTTTTTACTTTGGAAACACTATGTTTTTTTCCCTTAGTTTTAAAAATATGCCTTTGACCACTATAATTACCGGTCCATACAATACCTTCACCTATTCCAGATACACCAAATTTTTTACCAACAGGGCATTCTTTTTCTACATATTCGACCAATTCTACAAATTTATTCTGGGACAATTCTGGATGATTAAAATCAACCGCTATTTCAAATGTTTCAAAATCACTTATGTTATAAATATCATATTTAGTATTTTTTAGATTATTTGCGTTTATATAATAAGGATTACCCTCTTCTGGAATTACTTTTATATCAAATATAATAAATCTTTTTGATAATTCGTGAATGGCACAACCCCTATTAATGCCTCTACCGCAATATTTCCCAAATATACTTACAATACCCATCGGAGTAGTAATATAATCAGCTATTTGCCAAAATAAATCTTTGAATACTTCTTTTCTATCATTACAAAATTGATAAAATCCATTGTTATTTGAATTAATGGATAAAATCTTTTTTCTGGATTGGTACCAAATGTTTCCATCATTAGACATACAAACTGATCCATTACTGCCATGTATTTTTACGGTTCCTTTAAAGTTGACAGTTGGTTTTTTTACATTTTGGTTGTATATTGGTTCGTTATTTTCGTCTAGTCCCATAAATCGGACTTGATGATTTATATTCCTAATTACATCCCTAAACTGAAGAATTTCATTAAAAGACACATGTCTTTTCATAAGTACCTCACTATTTTGTTTGATGTAGCCACATACTTGTCCACATATTTGATTCAAAATGTTTATAATACTTTTGAAATTCGTCATCGTAATTGTAATGCCATTTAAAATTTTTACATTTCGGATTAGCACAAGAATTCATATAATCAAATTCTGGACTATCAGAACCTTTCTCAATTACTATACACCCGCAATTATTACAAATACCATCAAGCCACACATTCATTTTTATATCCCCAATTCACTAATAGCTCTTTGTATTTTGTCTACGATAATCCTACCCTTCTTACCTATTTGATCCATTTTCATCTATCAGTTGGTTTTTTCATTCTTTTCTGAATAGATTAAAGTTATTGTTAATGTTTTATGTGTAAAATTAGAGCAAACATCTGACACTTTTGCAGTAGGTAATACTACTTCAATACCAGATGTTAAACCCTTTAAAGTAACTTCGACATTTTCAGGTTTATAATCTTTATTATCCCCTAAAATAGGATAAGCGAAATTATTTAACTTCTTAGAAATTTCTATAAATGCCATTTTATTTCTCCTTTTAGTTTTCGTTCATAATTAACAATTATCATAATCTAAACTCTCAATTCACCAATGGCTCTTTGGATTTTATCAACAATAATTCTGCCTTTTTTACCTATTTGATCCATCATGTGTGAATAATTTTCTTTTTTTATAATGTCCCCTCTGAGATTCTTAAGTTTGACAATCCTTTGAGCTTCATTTAAAACAATGTCAGCTGAAGGAAACCTAGTACCGTCTGGAAAGTGGTCCATAATTTTATTCCATGGAAATTGGGTTTTATCATGCCATCTCCAGCCACCGTCTACTATGCTGTATTTTGAGTTGAAAGAGAATTGTTGTTTAAATTGTCGTTCGGGGAGAGAATCTCTATATTCCATAGGCGGGGAAACACTCATATCAAAGATAGAAAATACAACACGTCCCTGTTCGACTCCTTCAATAAGTATTTGAGAACCATCTGTATGTTCTCCCCATACACCTATTCTAAGTTTATCTTGTTTTGCATCTGATTTTATGTCATCATATCCCGGAACATCACATGTAGACATCTAGTTATCCTCCTTTTTATAATTATCACTTTTAAATCTCCCTTTGTACCTTTGTAATTCAGCATCAATTAATCCTGTTTTTTATCCTTAAAACGATTACATTCTAATACGTCAGGATAGCCCACATCTAAAAGATCTTGTACACTATCAAAAAAAATCTGGGCATACTAAACATTTAGAAAATATTTTTTCCATTTTATTTTCAAAACATTTTACAATAAAAAAATTTGTACAAATGAGACAAAGACTCTTTCTTTTATCATTCTTAACTCCTATGGAGGAAGGGGAGGGATTTGAACCCCCGGCACCAGTAGGTGCACTGATTTTCAAGACCAGCTCCTTTTTAACAATCTTATCACGCGCTATACGGTTCCTTTTTTTCGGGGTTGTTTCTTGCTATCGAATTTCACCTTACATTCATCAGGATAAGGATATCCCGATGAACCATGTAATTTTGAATTAAATTTATTAAGATGAGAAATTTGTATTGATTTTAGAGATTCAATTTCTTTAAGGTGACTCAATAAGAACCAGTAGTTGATTTCATATTTGGAGTTATCCTTCAAAATGATCTTGTAATAATCAGGAACTTTTTCAGAATCTTGCCATGAAGGGAAATCTGTCATGATCTCTTTTACTGTTCCAACCATTGATTTTCTCATTTCATCCCGTGATTTAATGAATAGAAACACTTCTTGTCCATCTTTTATTCGTTTCTGAAATTTTCGGAAGACTTCTTCAAATGGGTGACCGCCTTCATATTTTCGTTTCGATATAACGCCCCAAAATACTTCGCGGTGCCTATCCAGTATATCCTTATGAACAGCAAATGTCTGATTAACTGTTTTTTCGGTAGGTTCTGGATGCCAAACTGTCCAAACATGTATAGAGTTCTTTTCCAATTAACATCTCCTCGTTTGGTGTGTTATTTTATTAATGATTTTAGCACTCTAAATATTCTTTTCAGGTCGTCACCGCTCGACTCATGAATCAATGACTTGATTTCTTCTTTTAACCTGTCCTCCCCCAAAACCAGACTCGGACACTCTTCCAACCAAGTTATAGTTCTCTAATTTTAGTGATACTTTTAACCAAAGTACCCATAATAAGTGCCAAGACTAAAATTCCACCAATTATTAATAATTCCATTTTATTCTCCTATTAAAAAGTTAATGAAAGGGCAAGACCAAACCTAACTGATTTTTAAAAGTGCAATCTGGTTTTGTATCCACCACCAGCAGGCCTCACTTATTCTTTAATTCAAATAACTACATATTTCACAAGAACACTCAGGGTCACCATAAGTAACGCCTTTACCCAAAAATTTATCAAAACCATGATGAATCCTATGTATGTATTCTTTTATTAAATATTCCACTTGTTTTCTTAGAGTATTATAGGTTACTATATCATTCGGAAAGTAAATACACTGACTTATCCGTAAACCCCCAGATGACTTATAAGAAAATTTCCCTGTACAAGGTCCAATATTGTTACTTCCCCATCCCCTCCAAACTATATTTAAATCTTCTATTCCCACCACAAATCTATCTTTTTGGTTGAATCTATGTAATACATCTAACGGAAGAATCACGATAGTAAAATTTAAAAACGATAAAAGAATGGCATTATGATTATATATATGATTATATTCAATTTCTATTAAATCATTTTTACGCAATAAAACATCTTCTTTTATTTCTAAATCAGGTTTAGGTTTATCTTCACTAATCAGATCATTAAGACTTAATTGTTCAAATATTTTATTCCTTCCAAGAACCGAATCAAATTTCCAAGTAAGATCACATCCAAGGAATCTAATAAAATGGTCATCTTCTTTCTTTATACCAGTACATAAATGACTATTTACTAAAGGATTATTAAAACAAGATTTTGGTGGTTTTATAAACATAAGTTTTCTCCATTGTATAATTGTTTTTTAAAATTATTAAATTCTTCTTCTGTCATGCTTACACCATTAACCCACCATTCTTTGGAGCCATCTACATATTCAATTGCAGGTCCATCAATCCTATGGCGCTTGCCATTCAGATACCATGCTTTATAACAATTCATATATTCGACAGCAGGTCAATCTGTCCTATGGAATTTTTCATTAACCCACCATACTTTAGTACCATTTGATCATTCAATACAACCATTTTTTCTCATTTCTTAATCCTCAAGCTCAAACATCTCATCTGGAAAGGGAACTTTTTCATTAAACTCTTCCTCTGTCATTTGTACACCATCCAAGAATAAGGTTTGTATTTATCGTATAATTATATTAATGATGTAGATATAACACTTATTCTTAACTGTTATTTATCTCTTTGATTTGTTTTTTATTGAGCTTATCATTTTCTATTGATTTATGTTTAATTGTCAAATCAGCAAAAGATGACAGTACACTATATATGTAATTCGGGTCGTCTGCACCGTAATATTTTGCAAGTGTTTTCGATATAGATCCAGTTTGGTCGTAGTATTCCCTTATAATTGCACATCCAACTCTTATATTATTTTTTATATAAAATATTTCATCGCCTTTTATTCCGAATTTATCTAATTTTTCTTCGTGGAATTTTTTATGGATTTGCATGAGACCTTTACAATTTTTACTTGATATTGAAATTGGTCTAAAACTTGATTCTTTATCAATGATACTTACTATAAAAGCTGGTGGTAATTCAAATTCATTAGAATATTTTATTATTGCTGAAGCTATTTCTCTGGATATTATTGGATCTATTCTTGGTTGTTTATATTGTATCAGTTTTGTTAACTTTGTTTCTTCAATATTTGGGTCTATGTCAATCTTTGCATCGACAGTTTTAACGTTTGGATTTATAAAATAACCAAATGCTATCACTAACAATATAGTGATAAATATATAAAAAAATAACCGTTTATTTTTTGATTTTATCTTTTCATTTTCAACTACTTCATTGCCCATTAAAATAGCCCCCCTCAATACGTTTGACATTGCCAATATCCAGATACCCAAACTCTTATGCAATCGGGTGGAACAAAATTACCCCAAAAATTATAATAACCCTGAGAACAACGTAATTGTAGACTACCAGGAATCCATATTTTTTTATAACAACGATTTTGCTGATGTGTAGTTTGTTGTTTATATTGATTACATGGCATGTCCGGTCTGACCTCATAATAATCGGGTGGATATTGTTGACACCTATTCCAACACACTACTTCATTAGTAACAATACCAGCAACGAATCCGCCAAGAAAATATCCTAAGTCATTGGCTTCAACTTTGTTAACAATAAAAACAGATAAAAATAAAATCAGACAAAGAATTCTTTTTATATCTAACATACTTTAGCTCCAATTTGAAACTTGAATTTTTGAATCCCTCCATTACTTTTTCAATTAGTATATCTTTATAATAACTTTAAAATTTTATACCCTTATAGAATTATAGTATGATATAATAAATTAATTTCATTGTAATAACTACCCTTTTAAAAATAACCCTATATCCTCATTTCCATATTTTTCAACAAACGTTGGTAATGCCATTGGTGTGATAATTTTTTTATCTTCTGTACAAAATATAATGGGTACACCAGCATAACAATTTTTATTTGGAATCAAAATTCCAACAAGTATTAATTCAGATTCTAAATTACCTGAATCACCAGAAAATTTTAATTTTGTAGGATATGGTAGTTTACCAAAATCAATATTCTTTAATTTCAAGATCTTCTCCTGGAAAGTTTTTCACGCAATAATTTACGTCTTTCAATTGCTCGTTGTTGTAATTTCAAAAGCTTCTTTTCATCTATATTTACTGACTTAGTTGATTTTTGTTCAATTACCATGGATTGTCTGGTTACCTTTGGTTGTGCAATAACTTTACTAACTTTTGGCTTTCTAGTTACTTGTTGTGGTTGTGGTGGTTTTTGATTTACTTCGGGAGTATCTGTACTATTGTTTTTTGCAGTTTTATTTGTGGTAGAAGTATTTCTGTATCCGCAAGACTTGCAAATACTGATCTTTCTACCTCTTCATAGAGTTTTTACTCTCAATTCTGATTCACAATTGGGGCATAATTCAGGCATTACTTTTAATTTCTTCCTTTATAATAAGTTCGTCTAATTTTTTATTTAACAATTCAAGTATTGCATCTGTCCTATCACCAAATATCAATTTTAATTCTTCCTGTTGTAACTTTTTATGATTACGATCGATATTAAGCCCATTCATTGCATTAATAATTTTATTAACTAATTGCTCATCTTCATAATCTTTTGAATTGGCAATTACACGAGTAAATGATTGTGTTTTTAATTTATCGGTAACATCTTTATCAAATTCTTCTTTGGTAAATACTCCTTTTTCATAACATAAATCAATAATTGCTCCTATGGAAGCATCTACCGTCTGATTAAATGTATGAAAATCTATAAATTTTTGGTGAATATATTTTGAGATATTATCGGCAAATGAATTGAATTCTTTTCTTAAACTAGGTTTTTTATTCTGCATTGAAATCTCTCCAAATTTATTTTACATTAATAGCCATCAAATAAATTACTTACTGATGATTCATTATGGATGTTTGAAATTGCGTTTGCCAATAGATTGCTACATGATATAATTTTTATTTTATTAGTTAATATTAATTTTGAATCATTTTGTTTAATGGTGTCTGATATAAATATGTTGTCAAAATCAGAATTTTCTATGTTTTCATAGGCTGGTCCGGACAGTACACCATGTGTTGCATAACCAAATACTTTTTTAGCACCAGCTTTTTTTAATAATTTTGATGCTTTGCAAAGAGTACCAGCAGTATCAACCATATCATCTATTATTATTGCATTTTTGTCGCATACTGATCCAAGTAAGACCATTTCATCAATTTCATTTGGTTTTGATCTTGATTTGTGAATCATAGCAATATTGGTACCAAGATTTTTAGAATAATAGATTGCCCTAGCAATTCCACCCTCATCTGGTGAGACTATTATTGAATTATTGTCTATATTTATAAAATCTTTAATGTGATTCTTAAAAATCATTGATGCAAATAAATGATCTACCGGGCAATCAAAATAACCCTGGATTTGATTTGAATGTAGATCAATAGTTAATACACGATTAATTCCACCTAATTCTATTAGGTTGGCTACTGCCCTTGCTGATATCGGAACCCTTGGTTTTAATTTTTTATCCTGTCTACCATATCCATAATACGGTATTACGGCAGTTATTCTCCAACAGTCACTCCTTTTCAAAGCATCAAGGATCAGATATAATTGCATTAAATGTTCATTTGATGGTGGTGATGTAGGTTGGATTACAAAAACGTCACAACCCCTCATGTTATCGTCTATAAATATTTGTGTCTCACCATCTGAAAAATTACTTACACATTCAACATAATCAGTGTTTTGGTTGAAATCATTTTTTAATAATTTAAAAACTTTTTTTGATAGTGGCGTATTAGCTGAACCATCTATTATTTTTAATGGTCTACCATTCATTGTTAACATCCTATAATTGAATTTTATGCATAATCATATCCACCCAATGGGATTCTTCTAGCATATTCTGGAACTTTCTTATTAACAATATCGTTATAATGTAATGCAATTAAAATTGGTATGTTTCGTACAGCATTATGTACATAATGAGTTTTTTTATTGAAAAAACGTTCATTTAGTATATTTCTAGCTATTTTCCTAGAGAATTTATCATTTTTACTTTGTACTGTGTATGAATATTCTATATCATTATGGTCTGAAGATAACTTCCACCCAAAACATACAGAAACTTCATACCATTTATTACCAGAATTTATAGACCACCTAAAATATCTGTATTCAAGATTTAGTTGTCTCTGAATCATTCTATTGTGTATTTTTATATTATTTTTATATTCATATTCTTTTTGTAATTTCTCGGCCTTTTCTTTATCAACATTTGCCAGACATCTCAATTTTTCTGTTGCCCACTTTTCCATCTTTCTACCTCCAATTATAATGTAAACATTGTAACAGGTAAAACTTCATCACATTCAAGATGTTCCAGAGAAATTTTTCTGAAAAACCCTGCAAAAAAATTGTTTGATATTGTTACAAACAAACATTTCTTTTTAAGAATTTTTAAATTTCTTATTTCAGATATATCAACATTTGATAAAACTTCCTTGCCCAATATATTAAATGGTATTGGACCATTGTTTTTTATTATATTGTTAATTACTTGTTTTATTTGTGTTTCATTTTTATTGAATTCCTTTAATTTCCAATCAATTAATTCAGTTTCAATATTATTTTTACAAATTTTATATATACCTGGATAATCAGTATATAATATATCAAAATCATAACTATCAAATATTAATTTTATTATTTTACTTAAATAATCACTTATAATTTTAATGTCATCACACTTGTTTTCGTTGCAAAATTCATTTATCATATATAATAATGATTTTGATTTAAATAAAACAAAACCACCCATTTTTCTTAATGATGATTTTTCCGTTGAGTATATTGAATGGCATTTAAAATTTGATTCAAACTTTGAATATAATCTTGCTATTATATAATTATTTAATTTTACAGAATATCTAAGTACCTGTGGTGAATCAAAAGTTTCATTTGGTGCAAAAATTAATCTACTATATGGTATGGTTGGATTTTTTCTTCTATCAAAATAAAATCTGAATGGATCGGTTAGGTTGAATATTCTATAACCGTTTGAAGTGACAAAGTTATCTTTATTAAGTTTTATGAACATGATATCTCTGCAGCAAAAGATAAACCATCTCTGTATTTTTGATTACAGTTTATGTAAATGTTGTTTGGCTTATCAAAAAATATAAAATTTGATTTATATAATTTAATGTTTCTATTCTCAATATTTTTATTAGATAATTTTTCTATCATTAGCGAGAATTCTATGTGAGTTATTTCGTTTTTGTAAAAGTTCACCAGTCATAATCCTTTCAGATGGTAAATCATATGATATACTATCAAATGCTGCTGCCCTACTTATATTTTCTTTAGCCCAACCGAAACCAACTGCTTTAATCCATGATGGAAAATTTTTTGAGGTCCCAGTTAATCCCATCAATAAAATGTCGCCATTATCATATGGTCTTATACCATTCGTTCCATTTTCTTTTTTAACAATGATTGTTAGCCCACGAAATATCATTTCAAGATGTATTTTATTTATATTTATTCCTTCTTCAGCATATAGTTCAGATAATCTATTTACAAACACTGTTGCTACTAATTCTAAATCATCTGTTTTTTTATATAAACTTTTTAAGTTAGCTTCACCATAACTTAAGAAATCACCTTTATTAACATATTGATTGTCATGTACATAAATTGGTTGATCATATGTTTCACCTATTTCGTTTCCATTTAATATGAATTTTACTTTATCATCTTCAGTCTCCAATTTTATTTTACCAAATTGTGTTGCTATTACTGATTCTACTTTTGGTTTTCTCATTTCATAATAAATTTCAAGTATTGGTAGTTTATTAATAACATCCTCATTACCTACATTAACATTCAGATATTTTGCTATTTTATCGCCATTCTTTATTTCGTCACCATTTTTTACCAATAATCTTGCAGTTTTATTGATTAAATATTTTTCATTTTCAATTTTGACAATGTTAAAATTACAATTTTTAATAATTTTTACTTTGCCTGACTTAGATGATTTTACTATTTTCTTACTTTCTTTAAGTGATGCAGCACCAGAAATATGAAAACTTCTTAGAATCATCTGTGTTGTTGGTTCTGATAATACTTGTGCAGCTATTACTCCAACAGCTTTATCAATTTTTACATTTTTTCCGGTCGATGGATCTACCCCATAAGAACTAGAACATATACCAAGTTTATTATCGCAAAATATTGGGGATCTTACTAAATATTTATCATTTTCTTTACACAATATTTGTCTATTATATATATCATTTTTGTTAACCCAAATACCAGATGAACAATTACATTTTTTAGTTCTTATATATAAATCTCTTGATACAGTTACCAATTTTCTTGCTAGATACCCTGATTGTGGTGTACCAAGTTTTACATCAGCTAAACCTTTTCTGCTCCCATAAGTAGAATTAAAATAATCTATCGGACTCAAACCTTCCGTATAATTATTTTTTATTGGATTTTTAGATATTTTTCCAGAAGAATTGGCCAACATTCCCTTAGATATAACTATCTGTGATACCTGTTCCATCGACGCCCTTGCACCAACTTTTAACATTAATGATAATGGGTTTTTTGAATTATTTTCTAAAAAATCATTTTGTAGGGTTTTTATAACTTCCATCCAGTATTGAATTGCTTCATCTTTTTTTACATTATTTTCATTTAAATATGAATATGTTTCATTAAAAAGTTTTTCTTTATTTTCGGGAGTTTTAAAATCATTAATACACAAAGATACAGCATTTTTAGTTGAATTTTCGAAACCTAACTTTACTAATTTTAATAATGAATCTGCAAAATCATTTCTGTTATGTTTTTTATAAGAATCTTTTATGTATTTTTTGATATTATATTTTGTAAGTGGTTCATTAATTGGTACTTTTAAAATTTCAGAAATTATTTCCCTACCCAAACAAGTTTTTTCATATTTATTATTCTTATATAAGATAATTTCATCATTAATGTTAATTTCATTTATTTGACATAAATATGTTGGTATTTCTAATGACTTAAATTTTCTTTCTTTATCTGATCTTTTTATATTTGTAATATTGTGCAAACCCATCAATATTTCATGAGTTGGATAAATTACTGGAGATCCATTTGACTCATTTATAACGTTATTTACTGGATTTAATAAAGTTTTACACTCTTTTATGGCTTGTCTTGATATTGGCAAATGTATTGCCATTGAATCACCATCATGGTCTGCATTGTAACCAGAACAGACAAGTGGACTTAACTTTATAGTACTGTCAGTATGTATTTTTATTTTGAAAGATCTAATATTAAATTTATGTAACGATGGTTGTCTATTAGCCATCATTACATAATTTTTCGAAATTTCATATAAAGTCTCAATGGCTAAATCATCTTTATTTTTACACAATTTTATTGCTAGTTTAAGATTACCAACTTTATGCTTTAATTTGTTTATTAAAAATGGGTGAAGTAGCTCATATGCCATTTTTATTGGTATTCCTATTTCATCAATCTTTAAATCGGGTCCAGGTGTTATTATAGATCTACCGGAAAAATTAACCCTTTTACCCAATAAATTGTTTCTAAACAGTCCTTTTTTCCCTTTCAAATTATCTAAAATAGACTTATACTTTATACCATTTTTACTTATACCATCAATAAATAAAGAATTTACCGCTCTTTGTATTTGTATGATTTCATTCATCAAAATTAATTGATGTGGATTATATTTTTTTATATTATCTAGTCTTATTTTTCTTCTCAATAAAGACAAATATAATTCATTTTTTGCATCAGATATGTTTGTTCCATTAATATGTAAGATTGGTCTAAAATTTGGTGGTGATACTAAAATTTTATTAACGAAAAAATCATCAATTTTATTTAACAAATAAAGCTTTTTTTCTGGGGTTTTCTCATCTGGTTTAAATTCTTTTAGAACTTTTAATAATCCGACGCATGTACCATTATTAATACTACTTGGGTACTCATCTTCTATTATTACATTATTATTTTCTATTTTTATTGATTTTTTACAAATCAGTATATCATTGACAACATTTTCTGAAATTTTCAGTATATATGATACCCATTTTATTGCTAATGGGTGTAATATTGATACACCAATATCTATATGACCAAATCTTGATGATCTTATAGATGATTTATTTATTTCTACACCACACAATGTGCATCGTGATTCTAGATTGTTTTTGCTCCATATTTTACCACATTCACACACATAATCCTTTATTGGGCCAAATATTTTTTGGCACATTATACCGTCTCTTATTGGATATGGTTTACCGTCCCTTATTGTGAAGGTTTCCGGTATTAGTACCTCACCATTCGATATTTTTAGTATTTTCTCTTCATTTAAAAATCCTAATTTAAACTTCATGCTTCATTCATCTCTATTAGTCCATTGAATTCTGAAATATCTTTTCCATTTTCTACAAGTACTACAATATTATTATTATTTTCTCTTATTACTTCATATGCAGATTTTAGTTCATTTATTTTATCCTCAGAAATTTTATTCTTCTCTATCATTACCTTTTTCATTTTCTTTTTCCTCCGTATTTTTGAACATTTTTAAAAATTCCATTGATTTTATTATGCTTTGGAACATAACAAATTGTGTATTTAATTCTTTATTAAATAAATCATAAATTTTTGAAATATCCTTACCAGAACAAACATTGACGTCATCTATTATTTTGTTCTGAAATTTTTCATAATTTTTTATTAATGATTCTATTGATTTTTTAAAAAATATATTTAATACCGGGGTTATTGAGAAGGAATTTTCATTAAATGCCATATCATTCATTTCTACGGAAAATAATAATAAATTTTCATCATTTATTTTATTGTCAGAATCAAAATTTTTTGATATGGAATTGACTTTATTTATAATATCTTTTAGATCATTAATTTTTGGTATTCTAATATTTTTTCCTTCAAATAATAAACAGAATTGTATAAATGATTTTATATCTTTTAATAGTAAAAATAATACTGCTATTGCCGGTTCATTTTTGAAAAGAGCTGATAAAAATAATCCTTTTGATATATCAGATTTAATACTGTCAACATTTATGTTAAAATTTGAAAATTTATTTTTTATTTTTAAAAATTTTAATAACCCAATATAAAATTCAGGGTTATTTTCATTAAGTGAAATCATTCTTTTTAAAGATTCCGGAAAACTTGATAAGTACATTAGTGATGAAATTGTATAAGGAGAAAAATTTTTTAAATGTTTTTCTAAATATTCTTTCATCATTAATTTTTCATCAATATCTTCTACAATTACTTTATTTATCCTTATTGAATTTGAAAATTTATTTGATATTACTTTTCTAGATAAATTTCTTGAAATTGAAAAAACAACTTTATGGGGTTCATTATTAACTGTTTTTTCATATAACTTTGATATATAGGTTAGTGCAACTTCTTCTTTGAAATCTTTTGGTAATTCATTTATATTTATCCTTTTTTGAAATCTCATCCATACTTTTACTTTTTCAATTGTTAATTTGAAAAGTTCCGGTATGATATCTTCATTTCTTGATTTTAAAAATGAATATGATAATTTATTGAATTTATCCATATTTAAATTTCTATAGTTTTAGAATCTTCAATCCACAGTTCAATTAAATTTTCTAATGGATCTTTAAGTTTTATTTCAAAAATTGAATCAGTTTTCTTTTGTATTGTGGCTATTGGACTCCTGAATTTTTCATTATCCTCTAAATTCATTAGCATCAGTATAAAACCCATTGAATCTTTTTTATTTATTCTGAAATATTTCATTAAATCTTTTTGGTTAAAATTCATATTTTACCCTCAAAAATATTTCTCTAACAAATACCGTTTACAAAACTAATCAATTTCATTTAATCAAAACTAATCAATTTCATTTAATCAAAACTAATCAATTTCATTTAATCAAAACCAATCAATTTCATT